>OIDW01000282.1_pt1 | contig 21337 bp, 16 predicted proteins | sample 1581621 | NCBI WGS metagenome assembly OIDW01 (sample SAMEA3882529, study PRJEB24775) | human gut metagenome | biome: human-associated habitat; feature: intestine environment; material: feces | place: Netherlands | collected 2009/2010 | reverse complement strand
TAGTGAAATACATAGAAGAAAATTGAAACATAATCTCTTAGAGGAGCTTATCAAATTTAAATTTGAAAAATTTAATGGTATCGGGCACCAAAATTTCAGGGGTTGCGGAAATACTTGGAGACAAGGTCACATTTCTCGCAGAGTTTGCACTCAGGAAGGCACTTATCAGAATAGATGTGGCATAGCATATGTAATCATAAAATCCCGGATATCATGCGCATATCCTATGGAAAATTCCGCTAAAATATGCTTTAATAAAAGATATATAGCAGTAAATAACAATTGCAAGAGGAAGAAAATGTCTAGAAGAAAGAGGCAGAAAACCGGAATGATAAATAATGAAAATGAAAATAACAGCATGACACAGGAGCCTCAAACACCACAGCAGACAGTTGACGCGCAGCAGATGGTTATCCCTCAGGAGAGCGAGCGCATTCAGCGGGCCGAGTGGATTCACGAGCAGGTGAAGCTTCAGCGTGAGGCAGAGGATGAGGCCTGGGAGAAGATCATGGAGGAGCAGAAGCTGCTTACAGAGCGCAGACGCTCCATAGATGCTGATATAAACAGCAACAGGGAGCTGAAGCGATACCATGAGGACTGCATGGAGGATATCACAGACCAGGTATATTCACTGCATGGCATATCGGTAGACAAGCTGGAGGGCATAAAAGAGTACAGGAATGCCCTGTTCCGCGGAGAAGCATTCATAGTGTTTTGCATATCTGTAATAATGGCTGCGATTGTGGCATATGCCTATGGGCCGACTTCACAGCTGTGCCTGTATGTACTCATGTGTGTAGGTGCGGAGGGAGCGTTATTGTCCCAAAAGCGAAAGAATATACTGTTTTTCATCCCGCTTATCCTGATAGCGGCGGAGATGGCAGGCTACAAGCTGTATCCGCAGTATCTGGAGTATGTCACGATGGCTGGAGAGGCACTGGCGCTGCTTCTTATGATGATAGGCACTGTGGGATACTTTGTGCACAATCCATACCGCAAGGACAGAAAAAATATAAAGGCTGCAAAGTCAGACCTCAAGGAATTACATAAGGTTGCCAAAAAGAGCGTAAAGAAAAATAAAAAGAGCCGCATAAAGAACGAAGCAAAAGAAGCAAAGCTTGCGGCAAAGCAGGCCAAAAGAGAGACCAAGGCTGCCATAAAGGAGCAGAAGAGGCAGAATAAGCTCGCAAAGAAGCAGGCCAGGTACGAGCTTAAGGAGAAAAAGCGACAGCAGAAGAGTGAGCGTGTTGAGCTTAAGCATGAGCTGAAGAAGACTCAGCTCATGGATAAGGTGAGAAGATTTACACCGAAGGAGCAGAATAGTGAAAGCACCTCTTCGGCAGAGAGCATAGATAACAACATTACAGAAAACAATATCATAGAGAATAACATCATTGATATAGAGCGCAAGGTCAATTAGTCATGGATGAGCATTAGGCAGACAGCTGATACTTCTCCATCCAGTAATTAATCTGGATGAAATATGCGATAAGCTGCGGACCTGCCATGAGCTGGCCAAACCACGGACTGCCGTATTCTGCCGGTGCCTTTAAAAATTCGCGGGTTTTGTCAGCGTCAATGAGAGTGCGCACAGGGGCGTTAGGGGAGTCTAATATCTCCTCCATTCCCTTTATAAGGAGAGCTTCATATCCGGGATGATAAGTCTTTGGATATGGGCTCTTTTTTCTGTGCAAAAGCTCAGGTGGCAGGACATCTGAGAAAGCATCGCGAAGCAGAGTCTTTTCCACACCGTTTTGATATTTCATATGCCAAGGCACATTAAAGACATACTCAATGATACGATGGTCGGCAAAAGGTACACGGGCCTCAAGCTCGGAGTACATGCTGGTGCGATCCATGCGGTCAAGAAGCGTCTGCATGAACCATTTGATATTGAGATATCCGATTATGCGGCGGCTTTCGTCCTCACCGGCCTCGCCGTAAAGGAGAGGTGCTTTTGACCTGGACTCCTCATATCGAAAAGCCTGATAACCGGATAAATCAAGCTCCAAACCCACAGCATCGCGCAAAAGAGCAAGGCGTGGAGCGACATCCGATGACCATGGGAATCCATATCTTTCCAGCAGCTCTTTGCGGTAAAACCACGGATATCCGCCAAAGATTTCATCAGCACACTCACCGGTAAGAGCTACCTTGTTTTTTCGGCTGACGAGGCTGCAGAAATATAAAAGTGACGAGTCCACATCGGTCATGCCGGGCATATCCTTTGCATCGACTGCGGCAAAGAGCGCCTTGAAGAGAGAGTTTTCATCACACTCGAGATAGGAGTGGGCTGTCTCATACTCCTCAAGCATACGATTGACATAGGGCAGATCCCTCTCCGGCTGGAAGGCGTTTGCCTTAAAATACCTGTCATTGTCCTTAAAGTCGAAGGAAAAAGTGTTGAGCGTTTTACCGCGTGTGTTCATATAGTTTGCGGCGATGGCGGTCACGATGCTTGAATCGATGCCGCCTGACAGAAAAGTACATACCGGCACATCGGAAACCATCTGTCTTTTTATAGCATCCTCCACCAGAAAACGTGTGTGAGCAACGGTATCCCGATAGCTCTCGGTGTGTTCCCGGCTTGTAAGCTCCCAGTAGGTTTCATCATGCAGCCCATCCCGGGAGTAAATCATGAAGTGTCCCGGCAAAACCTCAAACAAATCCTTAAACAGGGAAAGCCCGCTCGTGTGCGCAGGCCCGATAGCAAGAAGCTCCTGCAAGCCCTGTTTGTCAAGCTCAGGCTTTACTGCTGGGTGCGCAAAGCAGGCCTTTGGCTCGGAGCCAAACACCAGAGAATCCCCTCGGATGGCATAAAAAAGCGGTTTGACACCCACGCGGTCGCGGTACAAAAGTAACCGGCTTTTAGCCGAATCCCATATGGCAAATGCAAAAATACCGTTTAAGCGATTGACAAAATCAGCGCCCCAATGGATGTAGGCGTACAGAATAACCTCGGTGTCTGAGGTTGTGGAGCATACAAAGCCGTTTTCGGACAGCTCGGGAATCAGCTCATCAGTGTTGTAAATTTCTCCGTTATAGCAGATAGTGTAATCATAGCCATTGTGGGTGCGCGTCATGGGCTGGTCGCCGCACAGGATATCACGGATGGCCAGACGGCTGTGCGACAGACCAATATGCTTTTTAAGGTAGCGTCCTCTGGCATCGTTGCCGCGGTGGGCGAGCACAGCACGCATCTTCTCAAGACGAAAGTTCCAGTAATCGGTGTTCTCTTCAAAGTCTTCTTTAAAGTTACAGAATCCGGCAATACCACACATAAAAATTCATATCTCCGTAAAAACAGATTTAATTTATATTATGCATACGCCTTGAAGCTGTTAATCCGGTCAGAAAATAAAATGATATGGTGGACAAAAGCCATTGTATTAATCAATTACCAAGCTGATTATAAAATTTTTATTGACAACAAAGGCAGAATAGCGTTACTCTTATTACATAAAGTTAGACAGCGCTAACGTACATAAATGACAGGTAACTACAGTAAGTACAATCTGACTGGTAATTGTTTTTAAAGGTATAACCTTATATAAGGTAAATGTAATTCGAAATGTTGAAAGAGAGGATATCATATGTCAGAAGAAGAGAGAAAGTTCTTAGAAATAGTGGATTTGAAAAAGGGCTTCGGAAGCGGCGAGACGCGTCAGGAGGTGCTGCGAGGCATGAATTTTTCAGTGGCAAAGGGGGAGTTCTGTGTGCTGCTCGGACCGTCGGGCTCAGGAAAGTCCACACTGCTCAATATTATCGGAGGCATCGACAGCGCCGATTCCGGATATATCAGCATAAATGGCGACAAGCTGAAGGATATGAGCGAGAAAAAGCTCACACAGTACCGCAGAAAGCACCTGGGATATGTGTTTCAGATGTACAATCTGATTGCAAACCTGAATGTAAAGGAAAATATAGAGGTGGGCGCATACCTGTCAGACAACGCACTGGATATTGATGAGCTGCTTCACACTCTGGGGCTTTACGAGCACCGCTATAAGCTTCCAAATCAGCTATCCGGCGGACAGCAGCAGCGTGTGTCAATCGGTCGTGCAATCGTGAAAAACCCTGATATACTGCTCTGCGACGAGCCGACAGGAGCGCTTGATTACAACACCTCAAAGGAGATTTTGAAGCTCATAGAGGATGTCAACAAAAAGTACGGAAACACCATAATCATGGTCACACACAATGAGGCCATCAAAAACATGGCAGACCACGTGATAAAGCTTAGGGACGGAGCCGTGCGTCACAACGATATCAATACAAATAAGGTTTCGGCCGAAGAGCTTGAGTGGTAAGGAGAATTTGACCTATGAGCAGGAAAAAGATAAAAAATCCTCTGATAAAGCGTATACCAAAGGAAATTATCGGTGACTGGAAGAAATATCTCGTTGTATTTCTTTTCCTCGTGCTGACAATAGGCTTTGTATCCGGAATGTATGTGGCAAACGACAGTATGCTCACCTCTGCGGATGAGGGGGTAAGTAAATACAAGCAGGAGGATGGACATTTTGAGCTTAAGGATAAGGCTGACAGTGAGCTTGTTACGGCTATCGAGTCAGGCGAGGTAAAAACAGCTCCAGACGAAAAAGACAGCGATAGCAGCAAAACTCCTGTCACGCTCTACGAGAATTTCTATCGCAATGAGACTGAGGACTACGATGCAGACGGCAAAAAGGACGGAACCATCCGTGTATACACAAAGACCGAGGATATCAACCTCGCATGTCTCATCGAGGGCTCTTTTCCACAAAATGAGAACGAAATCGCTGTGGACAGAATGCATGCAGACAACGTGGGGATGAAGGTCGGTGACACAATAAAGGTCAGCGGAAAAGAATTCAAGGTATCGGGCCTTATCGCATATGTCAATTACTCCACACTGCATGAAAAGAAGACCGATATGATGTTTGATGCGATAAAGTTTGACGTGGCAATGGTGACAAAGGAGGGCTTTGACCGCCTGGACAAGAGCATTCACTATGCATATGCATGGAAATACGAGGATGAGCCGGAGGACGATATAGAGCAGAAGGAAAAATCAGATGACTTTCTGGAGGCGATGGTGTCACAGGTTATGGCAGCGGGCAATGAGGTGGAGGACTACACACCGCGCTACTCAAATCCGGCAATCAATTTTGCCACGGACGATATGGGCTCAGACAAGGCCATGGGAGGAGTGCTTTTAGACATTCTTATCGTGATAATCGCATTCATTTTTGCAGTGACCATAAGCAATACGATAGCAAATGAATCATCAGCGATAGGCACGCTTCGCGCGTCGGGCTACACAAAGGGAGAGCTTATTAGGCATTACATTTCAATGCCTGTCATTGTGACATTTCTGGCAGCAGTAGTAGGAAATATACTGGGCTATACGGTATTCAAGGATGTGGTTGTGGGCATGTATTACAACAGCTACAGCCTGCCGACATATCACACAATCTGGAATCCGGGCGCATTCATAAAAACAACGCTTGCTCCGGTGATTATCATGCTGGTTGTAAATCTTATCGTAATAATTCGCATGATGCAGCACACACCGCTTCAGTTTCTGCGTCATGACCTTAAGAAAACAAAGCGAAAAAAAGCAATGCGGCTTCCGCACTGGAGCTTCATGAGCCGTTTCAGACTGAGAATCATGTTCCAGAATGTGGCAAACTATCTGATACTTTTTGTGGGAATATTTTTCATCATGGTAATGCTCGCGATGGCAGTCGGCATGCCGGATACACTTGATTATTACAAGAAAAATACCGACAGTATGATGTTTGCAAAATACCAGTACGTACTCAAATCCTATGTCGATGCAGACGGAAACGTGCTTGAAACCGACAACAGTGACGCAGAGAAATTTGACATGACATCGCTCTTAAGGAGAACAGATGAGTTTGACGAGGAGGTGTCTGTCTACGGAGTGGAAACAGACAGTGCATACGTAAAGCTTAAGGACATGGATTCGCTTAAGGATAACGAGGTGTACATATCGGATTCATTTGCAGACAAATATAGTATAAAACCGGGTGATACAATAAAGCTTGATGCACAGTACGAGAAAAAAACGTACAAATTCAAGGTGAAGGGAACCTACGATAAATCCCAGAGCATCGCGGTGTTTATGCCGATAGAGCATTTCGCGGATACCTTTGATTTTGCGGATGGCAGATTCAGCGGATTTTTGTCGGATACAAAGATAAAGGATATCGATGAGAGCAATATCGCGACAACAATCACGATACGCGACATCACCAAAATGGCAGACCAGCTCGATCACTCCATGGGCTCATATATGCAGTACTTCCAGGTGCTTTGTATACTGCTCTCAGCCGTCATGATATATCTGCTAACGAAGCTCATCATCGAGAAAAATGAGACAGCCATATCTATGACCAAGATTTTAGGCTACGATAACAGGGAGATTGCAAGCCTTTATCTGGTCTCAACATCAATTGTGGTGGTCATCTCGGATATCATCAGCGTAGTACTTGGTGCAAAGGTAATGGACATTGTATGGCGCATAATGCTTCAGACCTTCAGCGGATGGTTTTCATTCCATATGACACCTGTCGGCTATGTAAAGATGTTTGCGTTCGTGCTCATCGGTTACCTGATAGTGACAGTATTTGATTTCAGTAGAATAAAGAGAATCCCGATGGACATGGCACTAAAGAATGTGGAATAGGTGAAAAGTAGACAAAAATAATTGGAGGTTTTTGTCAGGTTTCAACATAAATCAGTCGTAAAAGCAGTAAAATGCTTTTGTGGCTGATTTTGGTATTTTTGGGGGATTATTGATTATATCAGCAAAAACACGTATTATATACATATACAAAAAAATTTTACGGTTCACGCCTGAGAGTGGCCGGTAACACAAAAAATCTTAACATATGATAAACAGAAGAATGAGGTATAAAAAATGACAGACAATTTTGAATTTAGAAGTATACACCCAGACGAGGTAGAACAGGCAATAGCAATTGAGCAGATATGCTTCCCACCGAATGAGGCATGTTCTCCAAAGGCAATGACAGAGAGAATTGCAAAGGTACCACAGCTATTTCTCGTGGCAATTGACAAATCAACCGGTAAGCTGGCAGGCTTTTTAAATGGTGTGGCAACAGACGAGGAAAAGTTTAGGGATGAGTTCTTTACGGACATCGATTTATGCGATGAAAATGGTAAAAATGTGATGCTTCTTGGCCTTGACGTGCTTCCGGAGTATCGTGGACAGGGCCTTGCCAGAGAGCTCGTGTACCGCTACAGCCAGCGTGAAAAGGCAAACGGACGAAAAAAGCTGTTTCTGACATGCTTAGAGCAGAAGGTGGAGATGTATAAGAAGTTTGGATTGCAGGATCTGGGAATTGCTGACTCTACCTGGGGTGGAGAAGAGTGGCATGAGATGGTACTAAAGGGATGAATGTGATAATATGGAAAATAAAGTATCGGATAATGTTATAGAAAAAAACTATAGGGAGTGCATTAAATTCAATGAAATCAACGAAAGTGGGGCCTGTAATTTTGACATGACAACAGCAAAGGCTGCCCTTGAAAATCTGTATGAGCTTTACAAAAATGGCATATTAACAGGTCGTTTCACACAGGATAAGGACTATGTAGTAAGGTGTGCTGACCTGGTAACATTGGCTGAGGAGAACAAAGACAGCTTGTTTTATGAGGCATGGCGCATATGGTTTAGATACTTTGTATCGATGGGCTATGCAGGATGGAATGAGCTGTGGGAGGCAGTATGCCGTTGCTCCAGACGCTTAAGGAGCTGGAGAAAAATGGTATTCCACCAAGTTTGAGATGAAGATGCGCCACCCTGTAAGAGAGGATCTGCTTCGATATCTGCAGAGCAATTTACAACAAAGCATACAAAATAATACACAGGAGCTTAAGGCAATATGAAAACAATACGTGTAGTGGCTGCCGGCGGATGTGACATTGATTGAGAAGATTGGAGAGGAGTTGCATGAAACCAAGGACAGTAAATAGCATGAACATACAAATTTTCGGAACAAAGAAATGCAATGACACAAAGAAAGCACAGCGATTTTTCAAGGAGCGTGGGATAAAGTTTCAGTTTATCGACATGAAGGAAAAAGGCATGAGCAAGGGCGAATTTAATTCTGTCGCCCAGGTGAATGGCGGTCTTGACAATATGATTAACTGGGATGGCAAAGATAAGGATTTGCTGGCACTTATAAAGTACATAGCAGATGAGGACAAGCTGGATAAAGTGCTTGAAAATCCGCAGGTTATTAAGACACCGGTTGTTAGAAACGGCAGGCAGTCAACAATCGGGTACTGGCCGGATGTATGGAAGACATGGAAATAACACTAAAAAATGAAAGGCAGGAAATTATATATGTATTATGTACCGGATGGCACCGAGCAGTGCGGTTATTATGAGTGTAAAGAGTGTGGAAGCAGGTTTCTGGATTTAAAAATTGCACCAACATTGGTATGTCCATACTGTGGAGAAGAGGCAGATATGGAGATAGGACCTGATGAGGAGATGCCAAAAGTTGTAGAATCTGCGAAGCTTATTCAGATGGTTAGAGGCGTTGAAGAGGTAGAGAAGATGGATAAGCTGTTATCGCTTGCGGTGACAGGTGGCGATTTTAACTGGATATAAGAATGCAGATATTTGTAGACGCAGATGTAAAGTAGCTGCCGCAGATGTGACATTGATTGAGAAGATTGGAGAGGCATTGTATGAAACCAAGGACAGCAAGTGCTACATCATACGGTGTTCGACCACCAAGGCTTTCTCTTGGGGTTGAATTTATGTGGTCTACGATAGTTCTTAAATCCCATTGTGTGAGATATTCAAAGCTAGTCTTTTTAGGAAGAATCATTCGAAGCATGGTATGTGTCTGTTCGATGCCGCCTTTTTGACTGCTTCTCATCGGATCACAGTAATAGATGCTTGACCGCATAATGCCATTAATGCCGTTTTCGAGAGACTCCGGATCTCCGAATTCGGATCCGCGATCCGTAAGAATCGTGTTGAATAAGGTTAAAAAATCATATGTGCCAAGCTGGTGTTCCAACTTGTTAAAAACAAGTTTTACGGCACCTTTGGTGCATCTGTTCATAATGAATGCAAGAAACAGTTTTTCACGGGTTAAGAAGAATGTCAGGATTCCTTTATCAAGGTAAGAATATAGAGTTCTCACGGATATATCGAGTTCTGGATGATTCGTTATAATCTGATATGGAGACTGGCCCTGAAAAAGCAGGGGCGTGATGACCATATCTTCCTGATGCAGTTCGTGTCTGGTTATGTTTATACCGGCCCTGGACTGTGAAAGACATTCTTTGTATTTGCAATCTTCGAGAGTAAGATGTTTTTGATTACCGGGAATATATTTGCTCATGCTAGTTCTCCTTCTACTGCTGTCAGAAGACCAACATGAGCATACCATTTATGATATGAAAGATTAAACTCCACTTGTGCAGAAGAGAATTCCACTGTATAAATGGATGGTAGAATTAAACTTGGCAATTTTCAAATACGGATTCATAGGAAATTAAAAGTTGACAGCACGGTTAGCGTGTGCTAACTTGACATTGACAGGAACGATAAGCGTTGAGATCAAGTCGAGGGAAAAACTATGAAAAAGCTGTTTTTTGAAACCGAAAAAGATGGGTTCTACGGAACTTATTATGAAAATCAAAATCGTTCAGATTGTGCAGTGATTGGATTATTTGGAGATGATCCGAATGATTATATGGCAAAGTGCGGTGCAAAATGGTTACACAAAAATGGTGTGAATGCGCTTTGCATGTCTCCCGGAAAGAAAAATTATAGTCATGTAAATTATCCGTTGGAGAGAATTGGGGCAGCCATTCAATGGCTGAAGAAAAATGGTAACCGGAAAATCGGAATTATGGGAATGAGTACGGCCGGTATGGATTCGCTTGTTGCGGCTTCGTATTTTCCGGATATTACATTAACATTTGGTCTTACACCAAGTGATTTTGTATGGCAGGGATTTGAACAGGGGAAAAAAGATGGATGCAGGGAATGGCCGGTTCCGGGTGCTTCAACACTCTCCTGGAAGGGAAAGCCCCTTGCTTATATGCCGTTTGTGTATGAACATCCGGTATACTGGCAGAAAGTGGAGGAAGAGACAAAAGGTTCCGGTGATATTGAGCGCAGCACCTGTCTGTTCATTGATTCTGAAAAAGCAAGAGAACATACCGAAGAGGAAATGATCAAGGTAGAGAATATAAAAGGAAGGCTGTTTCTTGTTGGTGCAGATGATGATTCCTTCTGGGAAGCGGGAAAGTATATCCGCCGCATGGACCAGCGTTTAAAGGAGCGCCCTCATGTCTGTCAATTTGTACCACTTGTGTATGAACATGGAACGCATTTTGTACTGCCGGAATCTTTGCTTCGTATGGCTTTGCCGGTAGGACTTAAATTTGTGCTGCGCTTTATATTCAGAGCGGCAAAAGAATACCCTGATGCGTGTGAAGCAACCAGAATAGATATTGACAGAAAGCTTTCTGCTGCACTAAAAGAATGGCGGGAAGAGTAGAATATAAATAAAGAATCGCGTGAATAGTCCGATATATGAAATGTAAGGAAACAATGGATGGATGCATTTCACGGAGGAAATATTATGAAAACAGGAGAGGCAAGGGGAATTTACAGTTCTGTTCTGAAATCATATAACGAGCAGAAATTCAAACTGTCGAAGCAGCGGGAAGAGTTAAAGGAGCGGATGGAAAGTACGCCGGATGGAAAAACACGGTATGCGGATGAAGCTGCTACACTGGAACTGAAATATAATGCGGTTGCGGAGAAACAGGACGAGTATCAGAATTATGTAAATCAGCTTGTGGCGCAATGGGAAGGTAAGTTTAACAGTGTTGTGGCAAAGCAGCAGGGCGAGGCCGCAAAAGATTATGGGGAGGAAATGGGAAAGATCATGACCGTGGCAAGACGCCTGATGCATGGAGATCAGGTGCCGATGCAGGATGAGAAGAAACTGATGGAATATGATAAGGATCTCTATATTATGGCGAAAAACGCCGGAATGATGGCGCGGTTGGAAAAACGCAAAAAGTATGATTCGCTCTGGGAAGATGAGGAAAAGAAAGAGCATGAAGACCCGATGGAAGCAGCCGATGCAGAGGAAGCATTTGCAGCCGGACCGGAAGTGGTGTCGGTGGAATCTGTCATGGAGGCAGCGACTGGGGAAACGGAGTCAGAGTCATAGGATGGTTTAAAAACTATAGATAAACAAAAAGGATTCATCCGTCTGGATGAATCCTTTTTCGATGCAGGAGATGGGACTTGAACCCACACGATATTGCTACCACAGGCACCTGAAGCCTGCGCGTCTGCCAATTCCGCCACTCCTGCGAACAAATGCTATTCTATAGGAATCTGAGCAATATGTCAATAGATAATTTTAATTTTTTTTATTTTGTTGCAATAAAAGAAAAAATTTAAAAAAATTAAAAATTACCATTGACATATGAGGGAGAGTTTGCTATTATAAACGAGTCGCTAAGACATGCGGAAGTGTCGGAACTGGCAGACGAGCAAGACTAAGGATCTTGTGATCATTGCGATCGTGTGGGTTCAAGTCCCATCTTCCGCACTAAGAAGTGAGAAAGCCTTGAGAGATCAAGGCTTTTTTGTTATATAGAATATGGTATAATGAAGCATGCTGATGCATGCGCAGGTCATCAGGCTCCGCCTGGTGACAACGTATAATGAAGCATGCTGATGCACACAACAAAAAGGATAACTATATAAATATGAATATTCAAAAACAGTTTATAAAATATGTTTCCCAGAATATCTGTGGAATGTTGGGGATTTCCTGCTATATTATCGTGGATACATTCTTTATCTCGCAGGCAGCGGGAACGGACGGGATTACCGTATTGAATCTGGTACTGCCGGTATATAACCTGATTTTTGCCATAGGATCGATGATTGGGGTAGGATCGGCAACCCGGTATACGATATTAAAAGCACAGGAAGATGACAGTGCAAAGAAATATTTTGCAAATGCGATTTTGTGTATCCTCATAATCAGCATTCCATTTGTCCTGTCTGGCATTTTTTCTCCGGATACGGTGATGCATATGATGGGGGCGGATGCCGGGATCACGCAGCTGGGCCGCACATATACGAGGATTTTCTTATTATTTACACCGTTTTTTATGATGAATTATGTGTTTTCTGCGTTTGTCCGCAACGACAATGCTCCGACCCTCGCCATGATTGGAACGATGATGGGAAGTTTTTCCAATGTTGTCCTTGACTATGTGTTTATGTTTCCAATGGGGATGGGACTGGCAGGAGCAGCACTTGCCACAGCAGCCTCTCCGATCGTCAGCATATTAATCTGCAGTATTCATTTTTTTCAGAAGAAAAATACGGTACAGTTTGCAAAAACCAGACCATCGGTACGGATGCTTACAGCATCCTGCCAGCTGGGGGTGCCGGCATTTGTGGGAGAATTTTCTTCCGGAGTGACAACAACGCTTTTTAATTACCTGATTTTAGGGCTTGCCGGAAATGTAGGAGTGGCTGCCTATGGCGTGATTGCCAACTTTGCACTCATATTTACCTGTATTTTTAACGGGATTTCCCAGGGAGCCCAGCCACTGGTCAGCCGTTATTACGGAGAAGGGAATGAACGTGCGGTTAAAAAGATTCTGCATCTGGGACTGGCTACGGGCGTTGTTTTCAGTCTTTTGATTATTTCGCTTGTCTGGGGATTTACAGACCCGATGGTAGCCTTGTTTAACAGTGAACATTCGGTAAAGATGGCGGAATATGCATTTACAGGAATGCGGCTTTATGTGATCGGATTTTTGTTTGCCGGTTTCAATATTATCGGAACCGGGTATCTGAGTGCATCGGAGCATGCAAAAGAGGCATTTACGGCCTCGGTTTGCAGAGGATTTGTAGCTATTGCGGTGTGTTCCGTGATATTGTCACGTATATTTGGAATCCGTGGTGTCTGGCTGTCGTTTATGGCTGCGGAAGCACTGACGGCAGGAATTACGGCATGGGCGCTTCTTAAGGATCGCAAAAAGGAGGCTATGGCATGAAGTATGATAAGAAAGAACCTGAAACGATGGATGCAGATCCGATGCGTCTTTTGGTTTCCGCCATATTGGCATTTACGGTGATGCTTTTTATCAATGGGTTTGTCGGAAGTATGGGTGGATTTCCTGCGTTTGTTGCATTTACGCTGGTATTTTTCCGGATACGAACCCGTGCGGGAATGGAAAACGGAGGGATGCAGCAGGAATTGTCAGATCGTCAGATCACAGGACGGCTGTTGTGGAAATATGCTGCTGGTTATCTGGTTTTATGGGGAATTTTAAGAATTGCGTTTCTGATCTCCCGGGTCACCGGCTGGGGAAATATCAATGGAGCTTCCGCAGTGGAATATGTACGGCAGATGTGGAACACATCGCTTTTGGAAAAATGGGCATATTTTTTTGCGGGGATGATCATGTTTGCGTTTGTGCTTTCACTGTTTCCGCTTGCTGTAATCCGGGAAAAGGTGCGGTGGATTCGCTATGCACTGGTTGATGGTGCGGTGTTTGCATTGGTATGTCTTGGAATGAACGGCGTCTGTCGTTTGAAATTTGAACAGAAATCATCAGGCAGAGCAACATGTCTGATCGATCATCTGCTGCTTTGCGGCCGGATGCGGACCTGGCAGGAAATCACCTGTCTGTTGGCAATGGTTGTTTTTATTCTTGTCATCGGTGCATTTGTATTTAGCTATGCATCCAGACAGTATGCGGTTAAAAATATAGATGGAATACCGGCATCCGCCGGGGAAGAAGAATCGCGCAGACACCGGATGATCAGAAAGATTGTGACGGTTGGCTGTAGTATTGCGGCTGCTGCAATTGTTGTCGTGATAGTACTTCTGATGCCAAAAGATACCGCAGGGGATTATACGAAGGTTGCGGAATTTCTGACTGAGGATACGCGGATGGGACCGATGGAATATGGAGATGCGGTTTATGTACCGGTAAATGAGGAAGCGGATCTGGAGAAAAACGGAATTGCCCAGGGCTATCTGGCAGAGCGTGGAGAGCGCTGCGACAGTCGGTTTTATCAGCTTGCGATTGCAAATCTTCTGTATACCGATCCGACCGGAAAAACAAATCTCGTACAGACAGCCGGAACCGATGGAGGAACATATGCACCGGTGGCATCGGTGGAAACAGACAAGGCATGGGAAACGGATGATGTGTTTCTTCTCTGGGATGAAGACTGGGCTTTGGAATCGGCATATTCGCATGAGCCGACAGGTTATGTGGCATGTCCGGCGGATCTGATACAGGGACTCAGGATGCAGTTTCCGGATGTGACCTACCGCACAGCGGATTTTTCGGATTATGATGCCTATTTTACACTTCGGGGATATCAGGAGATGGAGCAGGCACTGGAGGAAGATCCTGTGGATGGAGACTGGGTCGGATGTATTCTGGTGAAAGATAACAAATTTTATTTTGGAAGCTACGAAAATCAGATTACGGGTATCTGTCTGCAACAGCTGCGGAAAGTACTCGGAGGAAATGCAAAATAAAAAAGGAAATCAGGAATTCACGCAGAATATATAATATGTAGAGTTGTTTGAAATATTGTAAGGATTTTGGCGGTTTGTGCCGCAGAAATGAGCAGAATATGACAATTCGGGAAAGAATAGAACAGATAGAAGCAGATACTTTAAGTCCGTACGCCTGTCTGTCCATAAATTCAAAGGGCAGAGACAGGGAGGAACCGCAGTGTGATATTCGTCCGGTCTTTCAGAGGGACCGTGACCGTATCCTGCACAGTAAGTCTTTCCGGAGACTGAAAAGTAAGACGCAGGTTTTTCTCACACCGATGGGAGATCATTACCGGACGCGGCTGACACATACGCTTGAAGTATCGCAGAATGCGAGAACCATTGCGAAGGCGCTCCGGCTGAATGAAGATCTGGTTGAGGCGATAGCACTGGGGCATGATTTGGGGCATACACCGTTTGGACATGCAGGAGAATTTCTGCTGAATCAGGTGTATGAAGGCGGGTTCCGCCACAACGAACAGAGCGTACGTATTGTAGAAAAACTGGAAAAAGACGGAGAAGGACTGAATCTGACCTGGGAGGTCCGGGATGGAATTTTAAACCATCAGACACGGACAATTCCGCACACGCTGGAAGGAAAGATTGTGCGCCTGTCCGATAAGATTGCATATGTCAATTCCGATATTGACGATGCGATCCGTGCAATGATTCTGGATGAGGAAGATATTCCCGTGGAACTGCGTCGTACGCTGGGATTTACCACGAGAGAGCGCCTGGATCACCTGATCCACGATATCATCAGCAACAGCATGGGAAGAAACGATATCATTATGTCGGATGAGACCGCGGAGGCGCTGCGGGATCTGCGCTTGTTCATGTTTGAACATGTATACCGGAATCCGGTCGCAAAAGGCGAGGAAGTAAAAGCTAAGACCATGCTGGAACAGATGTATTATTTTTATATGGACCATATCGAGCAGCTGCCGGCAAAGTTATTAAAAATGCTGGATGAGGGCGAAGACAAAGGGCGCATCGTCTGTGACTATATTTCCGGTATGACAGATAAGTATGCGATTACCAAATTTAAAGAAAATTTTATGCCGCAGGCATGGAAAGTGGATGGATATTGATGACTAGAGAAAGGAGGGGATTTCCACGCCGTATTTTTCAGATGATCTGATTGAGGAGGTACGTTCCCGCAATGACATTGTGGATGTGATCGGCGGGTATGTGCGTCTGCAGAAAAAAGGAAGTACATATTTTGGGTTATGCCCCTTTCATAATGAGAAGACGGGATCATTTTCCGTTTCTCCGAATAAACAGATGTATTACTGCTTTGGATGTGGAGCGGGAGGCAATGTTTTTACATTTCTGATGCAGTATGAGAATTATACTTTTACCGAAGCGATGCAGGTACTTGCCGATCGTGCGGGAATTGAACTTCCCAAGCAGGAGATGACAGGTGCACAGAAACGTGAGGCGGACAAGCGCACGAAGCTGCTGGAGATTAACAAAGAAGCCGCAAAGTATTTTTATAAACTTTTGCGCAGCCCGAGAGGGGAAAAAGCATATGCGTATTTCCGTAAGCGGGAGCTGTCGGATGAAACGATGCGCAAATTTGGCCTGGGCTATTCGGATCAGTACAGCGATGATCTCTATCGCTATTTAAGACATGTGGGATATGACGATGCGCTGCTGAAAGAGTCGGGGCTTGTCTCCATCGATGAGGTGCGCGGAGGCCATGACAAATTCTGGAATCGTGCCATGTTTCCGATCATGGATGTACATAACCGGGTGATCGGATTTGGAGGGCGTGTCATGGGCGAAGGGGAACCGAAGTATCTGAATTCGCCGGAGACGAAGATTTTTGACAAGAGCCGGAATCTGTATGGATTAAATATTGCAAGGACAACCAGAAAACCGCAGCTGCTTTTATGTGAGGGATATATGGATGTCATTGCACTGCACCAGGCAGGCTTTGACAATGCGGTGGCCTCTCTTGGCACATCGCTTACCAGTGGACATGCCAGTCTGCTGAAACGCTACACCAAAGAAGTGTATCTGACATATGACAGTGATGGGGCTGGGGTAAAGGCGGCACTCCGTGCAATTCCGATTTTAAAAGAAGTTGGAATTATCACGAAAGTCATAAACATGCAGCCGTACAAAGATCCGGATGAATTTATCAAAGCACTTGGGGCCGAAGAATATCAGAAGCGGATTGATCAGGCGGAAAACAGTTTTCTGTTTGAAATCCGTATGCTGGAGCAGAATTATGATATGAATGATCCGGAGTCCAAGACGGCATTTTATAATGAGACGGCGCGGCGGCTTTTAGCCTTTCCGGAGGAGCTTGAGCGCAACAATTATATCCAGGCGGTCGCTGATAAGTACAGGATTGGCTTTGAGGATCTGCGGAAGCTTGTGAATAATCTGGCAATGGCAGGGAGCGGGATTACAAAGGCGGCTCCGTTAAAGAGCGGTATCCATGAAAAAAAGAAAGAAGATGGCATGAAACAGTCACAGAAGCTGCTTCTGACCTGGCTGATCGAGGATACGCGGCTTTTTGACAGCATCAAAGGATGGATCACGGAGGAAGATTTCACGGAACCGCTGTATCGCAAAGCGGCACAGGAGCTGTTCACCCAGTATGGGGAGAGCGGACAGGTGAATCCGGCAAAGATTATCAGCCGGTTTCAGGAGGAGGAAGAACAAAAAGAAATTGCGGGGCTTTTTAATGCAAAAATTCATGAAGTAGAGACAAAACAGGACAAAGAAAAAGCATTAAAGGAAACAATTGAGAGAATCAAGGAAAACAGTATTGATGTTCGAAGCCGGCAGTCAGATCCGAATGATCTGACGGTCGTTATGCAGCTGATCAATGAACAGAAGGAATTGGAGAAGCTGAAGAAAACGCATATTTCTATTGATTAGGGACAAAATAGAAAGTAACCTGAGAGGACGAAACGACATGGCAAAGAAAAAAGAAGAGAATGCAGCAGTGGAAACGGAAGAAACAAAGGCAAAGTTCAGAGAAAAACTGAAAAGTCTGCTGGAACTGGGGAAAAAGAAACGGAACATTCTGGAGTATCAGGAGATCAGCGATTTTTTCAGGGATATGAATCTTGACGAAGAAAAGATGGAGAAGGTTCTGGATTTCCTGGAAGCAAATAAAGTAGATGTCCTCAGGATCAGTGACGGGGATGATGAGGATGATGATATCATTCTGGATGACGAAGACGAGGTAGAAGTAGAAAAGATTGATCTTTCGGTTCCGGAGGGCGTAAGTGTCGAGGATCCGGTACGCATGTACTTAAAGGAAATCGGCAAAGTGCCGCTGCTGTCTGCAGACGAAGAAATTGAGCTGGCACAGAAGATGGAGGCCGGAAGTGTGGCAGTTGAAAAAATTCCACTGCTCAAAGAGCGTCTGGCAGAAACCGGTGATGAACAGGAAAAAGAAGAAATACAAGCGGAGATCAAAGCATTGCAACTGGATGTCGACCGTGGATCAGATGCCAAAAAACGTCTGGCGGAGGCAAATCTTCGTCTGGTAGTCAGCATTGCCAAGCGCTATGTGGGCAGGGGCATGCTGTTTTTAGACCTGATTCAGGAAGGAAATTTGGGACTGATCAAGGCGGTAGAAAAATTTGATTACCGCAAAGGATATAAGTTCTCCACTTATGCAACATGGTGGATCCGGCAGGCAATTACCCGTGCAATTGCGGATCAGGCAAGAACCATCCGTATTCCGGTGCACATGGTGGAAACGATCAACAAGCTCATTCGTGTCAGCAGACAGCTGCTGCAGGAACTCGGGCGGGAACCTACGCCGGAAGAAATCGCGGAAGAGATGAAGATGCCGGTGGAACGTGTGCGGGAAATCTTAAAGATTTCACAGGAACCGGTATCTTTGGAAACACCAATCGGAGAAGAGGAAGATTCCCATCTGGGCGATTTTATTAAAGATGATAATGTACCGGTACCGGCAGATGCTGCAACTTTTACGCTGCTTAAGGAACAGCTGGAAGAGGTACTCGGAACACTGACCGAGCGGGAGCAGAAAGTGCTGACGCTTCGCTTTGGTCTGGAGGATGGAAGGGCGAGAACCCTTGAGGAAGTCGGAAAAGAGTTCAATGTAACCAGAGAACGAATCCGTCAGATTGAGGCAAAAGCGCTCCGTAAGCTTCGCCATCCCAGCAGAAGTCGTAAGTTAAAGGATTATTTAGAGTAACATGATGAAATTATCGAGGAGAATGAAAGCAGTGGCTTCCATGGTTACAACCGGCGGTATCCTTGCGGATATCGGAACAGACCATGCGTATGTGCCGATTGCACTGGTACAGAGGCAGAAAATAAAGGGAGCCATTGCAATGGATATTAATGAGGGACCGCTTGCCCGGGCACAGGAACATATCCGGGCAGCCAGGCTGGAGGAATATATACAGACCAGGCTTTCGGACGGGGCAGAGGCACTGCTTCCAAATGAAGCGGATTCCATTCTGATTGCAGGAATGGGTGGAGAACTGATTCTGCATATTCTGACGGAAGGGGAATCCGTCTGCAGTACAGCGAAAGAACTGATTTTGCAGCCACAGTCTGAAATACATAAGGTCCGGGAATATCTGCGCCAGCATCAGTATAAAATTGAAGATGAAGATATGGTCTGTGAAGAAGGAAAATATTATCCGATGATGCGTGCCGTAAAAACGGAGCAGGATGAAACGTGGAACCGGTTGAACGATCAGACAATAGCAGTCTGTGATATTTACGGACCGCTTCTTCTGAGAAACGGAAATCCGGTACTGCGCCGGTTTCTGGTGCGTCAGCATGGACAGCTGACACAGATTCTGCAGACGCTTGAAGCACAGAAAGAATCGGAACAGATCATACGACGTATTGCAGAAGTGCAGGAAAAATTACAGCAGAATGAATCTGCGTATACGATTTTGGGGGCGATAAAAAGTGCAGGAATTTGAGATCACATTGGAGACTGCGCCGGAGAAAACCGAACTGGTTCTGATTCCGGAGCAGACAAAACTGGAACAGATTGCAAAACAATATCAGAAAAATTACAGTGACAGGATTGTACTGGCATGTGTAGATGGAAAACTGCGGGAACTTTCAAAAGTGGTGAAGGCACCCGGTAAAATTTCATTTCTGACGATGACAGACAGGGACGGCAAACGCACCTATCGCAGAAGTATGACGCTTTTATTGCAGAAGGCGGCAGAAAATCTGTGGAAGGATCAGGTAAAAATCAGGGTCTATTATTCCCTGGGGGAAAGTTATTACTGTGAACTGCATGGAACTGCTAATGATGTAGCAGCCGTGCAGGCACTGCGTGCAGAGATGCAGCGTCTGGTAGAGGCCGATTTACCGATCAAGAAATGCAGTGTAAAAACAGAAGATGCGGAACAGCTGTTTCATGATAAGGGAATGAAGGACAAAGAGCGGCTTTTACATTATCGCAGAAGTTCGCGTGTCAATATTTATGAGCTGGACGGACATCAGGACTATTATTACGGTTATATGGTTCCATCCACGGGATATCTCGGAGTGTTTGATCTGGAGTTATATGAAGACGGATTTGTTCTTTTGTTCCCAAATAAAAAGGGAGATGAAGTGGAACCGCTTCATACCTCCAATAAACTGTACCACACATTAAAAGAATCACGCAGCTGGAGCCGTATGCTGGACGTTGGAACGATCGGCGCGCTCAATGATGCAATTGCATCCGGCAGGGGCGAACAGATTATTCTGCTTCAGGAAGCGCTGATGGAGGAACGGATCGGTTCCCTGGCAGCACAGATTGCAGAGAAAAAAGGAATTAAATTTGTCATGATCGCAGGCCCGTCTTCTTCCGGAAAGACGACATTTTCCAACCGCCTGTCGATTCAGCTTCTGGCAAAGGGAAGAAAACCGCATCCGATCAGTTTGGATGATTATTATGATGACAGGGAGCGGTGTCCGAGGGATGCAGACGGAAATCTTGATTTTGAATGTCTGGAGGCACTGGATGTCAGACAGTTTAATGAAGATATGACCCGGCTTCTGGCAGGGGAGAAAGTAGATATGCCTTCTTTCAATTTCAAGACGGGAAAGAGGGAATACCGTGGCAGGACCCTGCAGCTTAAAGAAAATGATATTCTTGTCATAGAGGGAATTCATGGTCTGAACGATAAGCTGTCGTATACACTTCCCGCAGAAAGTAAATTTAAGATTTATATTTCTGCGCTGACACAGTTGAATATTGATGAACACAATCCGCTGTCCACGACGGACTGCCGTCTGTTACGCCGGATCGTGAGAGATGCCAGAACCCGTGGAACGACGGCACAGGAGACGATTGCGATGTGGAAATCTGTGCGAAGGGGAGAAGAAAAAAATATTTTCCCGTTTCAGGACAGTGCGGATGTCATGTTTAATTCCGCGTTACTGTATGAGGTTGCGGTGCTTAAAGTATATGCGGAACCGCTTCTGTTTCAGATTCCGCGTGACAGTGCAGAATATCTGGAAGCGAAGCGTCTGCTTAAGTTTTTGGACTATTTTCTGCCGCTTCCGACGGAAGGAATTGCACAGAGTTCTCTGGTGCGGGAATTTGTCGGAGGAAGTTGTTTTAATGTATAAAAACACGGTAAACTTTACGGCTTGAACCTTACTGGAAACTGTGTTATAGTGGAAAAGCATCTTAAGATGGAGGACAGGTGATCGCGGCTGCAGGTGTCGAAAGACCGCAGGTGAGGAAAGTCCGG
>OIDW01000235.1_pt1 | contig 26009 bp, 19 predicted proteins | sample 1581621 | NCBI WGS metagenome assembly OIDW01 (sample SAMEA3882529, study PRJEB24775) | human gut metagenome | biome: human-associated habitat; feature: intestine environment; material: feces | place: Netherlands | collected 2009/2010 | reverse complement strand
CCTTCATTGACAACTAATTTTGTATCCCACAGTTTCTCCATATCAAGTGAATCTACGCTGATACCTCTTGTGATAAATGCACCTGCATTTTCAGCAATTCTCTCAAGCGGGCGTTCAATTCCATCAAAAATATTATCTAAGATTCCGGGAGCCAATGTAACGGATACTGCTTCTCCGCTTGCTTCCACGATCTCTCCCGGTCTTAACCCAGATGTTTCCTCATAGACCTGTATCGTTGTTCGGTCTTTATCCAGCGAAATGACTTCTCCGACTAACTTTTCTTTGCCGACATAAACCATTTCTGACATCTTAAATCCAGTATTTCCAGCCAGATAAATGACAGGTCCGTTGATTCCATAAATTGTTCCAGTCTTACTCACCTGTCACACCCCCTTTAAAGGTAAATTCTTCGTATTCTTTCTCCAAGGCTCCCGAAAATGAGTGATCGATCAAAATATTTCTTCCCGGAATGACTGAACGGATTCCTCCGATAAGCTGGAATACAGTATCCTCAACATGTCCTTTGTAAGCAACACGTCCTTCTACGCCTTCCGGAACAAGTTTCTTCGCATTCTCCTGGAAGTAACGGTCTTTACTTCCGTTCTCCATAGCTGCGATAGATCCCATACCGCGGTATACTTTGTATTTTCTTCCCTGGAAGAGCTCAAATGTACCAGGTGCTTCGTCACATCCTGCAAACATGGAACCCATCATACATACGTTTGCACCGGCTGCGATAGCCTTTGTCATATCGCCGGAGTATTTGATACCACCATCGGCGATGACAGGGATGCCACTTTGCTTTGCAACTTCATAGCAGTCCATGATTGCGGAGATCTGTGGAACACCGATACCGGCAACGATACGTGTGGTACAGATAGAACCAGGTCCGATACCAACTTTAACTGCATCAGCTCCGGCATCAATCAGTGCCTGTGCAGCAGCACCGGTTGCAATGTTTCCGGCGATAACCTGCAGATCCGGGTATTTTGCCTTGATCTTCTTTACGGCTTCCAGAATGTTTTTGGAATGACCGTGTGCGGAATCGACAACGATGACATCGACATGGGCAGCAACCAGGGCATCGACACGCTCCATCATGTTTCCGGTGATACCGACACCGGCACCGCAGAGAAGACGTCCCTGATCATCCTTTGCAGAAAGCGGATACTTGATCTGTTTTTCAATATCTTTGATGGTGATCAGACCTTTTAAGTTGAAATCCTTGTCAACAATCGGAAGTTTTTCTTTTCTGGCTTTTGCAAGAATCTTTTTGGCTTCTTCTAAGGTAATTCCTTCCGGAGCGGTGATCAGACCTTCGGAGGTCATTGATTCACTGATTTTCTTTGTGAAATCGGTTTCGAACTTTAAGTCACGGTTCGTGATGATGCCGACCAGACGACCGTTCTCTGTGATCGGAACACCGGAGATACGGAACTTTGCCATCAGGTTGTCAGCATCCTGTAATGTATTGTCTGGAGATAAGAAAAATGGGTCTGTGATAACACCGTTTTCTGAACGCTTTACCTTATCGACCTCATCTGCCTGTGCTTCAATGGACATGTTTTTATGAATGATTCCGATACCACCCTGTCTTGCCATTGCAATCGCCATTTTTGACTCCGTAACGGTATCCATGGCTGCACTCATCATAGGAATGTTCAGTACGATCTTCTTTGTCAGATGTGTCTTCAGATCGATCAGGTTTGGTGTAACCTCAGAATACTGAGGAACCAGAAGAACGTCATCAAATGTAATTCCTTCGCCGATAATAGTTCCCATTTTCTAAAATCCTCGCTTTCTTCTATTATATGTAGTTTGTATGTAATTTTGTGTAACGTCTGTTATCGTCCAAAACACCTATTATGTACAATAACAATTTTAATGATGATAGCAAAATAATGGATTGCTGTCAAGTAAAAATTATGTTATGATAGCGGAGAAACAGCATAAAAAGTGAAGATGTATTATTTTAATAAGGGCAAGGGAGTCCGGACAGGGTCTTTCTATGCCCATTTTTTGAAAAGAGGACAAAATCGGATGGAATTCAGACCATGTATTGATATTCACAACGGAAAGGTAAAACAGATTGTCGGAAGCAGTCTGCGGGATGCCGGAGATCAGGCAAGTGAAAATTTTGTCTCCGGGCAGGATGCACCGTTTTATGCACGGATGTATCAGAGCCGGGGAATCTGTGGCGGACATATCATTTTACTGAATGCAAAAGACAGCCCTTATTATGAGGAAACCAAAAATCAGGCGCTGGCGGCTCTGCGTGCCTATCCGGGGGGATTGCAGGTCGGCGGAGGAATTACCGATGCCAATGCGTCCGAATTTCTGGAAGCTGGCGCATCGGCAGTGATTGTGACTTCGTTTGTTTTCCGGGACGGACGGATTGACTATGATTGTCTGAACCGGCTGGAACAGGCCGTGGGAAAGGAACATCTGGTACTTGATCTGTCGTGCAGATACCGGGCAGATGCAGAAGAACCGGGCTATTATATTGTAACCGACCGGTGGCAGAAATTTACCACCGAGCGTGTGACGAATGAACTTCTGGAAAAACTGAGTTCCTGGTGCAGCGAGTTTCTGGTGCATGCTGTGGATGTGGAAGGAAAATCCGGTGGAATTGAAAAACCCCTGGCACAGTTTCTGGGAGACTGGGGAAAAATTCCGATCACCTATGCCGGAGGCGTTCACAGTTTTAAAGATCTGGAAGAACTTTCAAGGCTTGGGAGAAACCGGCTGAACGTCACCATTGGAAGTGCGCTGGATCTGTTTGGCGGTCCGATGTCTTATGAACAGGTATTAACATATATCAGCAAATGTAACGCAGAAAAGGAGAAAAGTATATGAGCAAATATACCAAGGAAGATATTTTCAAAATTGTGGAAGAAGAGGATGTGGAATTCATCCGTCTGCAGTTTACGGATATTTTCGGTACATTAAAGAATGTAGCAATTACATCCAGTCAGCTGGAGAAAGCATTGAATAACAAGTGTATGTTTGACGGTTCTTCCATTGAGGGATTTGTACGGATTGAGGAGTCAGACATGTATCTGTATCCGGATCTGGACACATTTACCATTTTCCCATGGCGCCCGCAGCAGGGAAAAGTAGCACGTATTATCTGTGATATTTACTGTGCAGACAAAACTCCGTTTACGGGGGATTCTCGTTATATCTTAAAGCGTCAGATTGAGGAAGCAAAAAACCTTGGATATACATTTAATGTGGGACCGGAGTGTGAGTTTTTCCTGTTTCATCAGGATGAGAATGGCCAGCCGACAACACTTTCCCACGAAAAAGCCGGATATTTTGATCTCGGTCCGGTAGACCTGGGAGAAAATGCCAGACGTGATATGGTGCTGACACTTGAAGATATGGGGTATGAGATCGAAGCTTCCCACCATGAGGTAGCACCCGCACAGCATGAGATTGACTTTAAGTATGATGAGGCACTGCAGACGGCAGATAATATCATGACATTCAAACTGGCGGTTAAGACAATTGCCAAGCGGCACGGTCTGTTTGCAAGCTTTATGCCGAAGCCGAAATACGGGATTAATGGTTCCGGAATGCATATCAATATGTCCCTGTCCAAAGACGGACATAATATTTTCCGCGATCCGGATGGAAAAATGGGCCTGAGTAAAGAAGCCTATTATTTTATTGGCGGTATCATGAAGCACATGAAAGGTGTGACTCTTATCATGAATCCGCTGGTAAATTCCTATAAGCGGCTGGTACCTGGATATGAGGCACCATGTTATATTGCATGGTCTGCGACAAACCGCAGCCCGCTCATCCGTATTCCTGCTTCCCGGGGAGAGGAAACCCGTGTGGAACTGCGCAGCCCGGACCCGGCAGCCAATCCGTATCTGGCCCTTGCGGTATGTCTTGCAGCCGGAATTGACGGTATCAGAAATAAAATTGAGCCACCGGAAGAAGTGCCGGAAAATGTCTATGAACTGAAGGAGGAAGAAAAAGCAAGCAGAGGAATCGAGTCGCTTCCGGCCGATCTTCATGCGGCCATCTGTGAATTGCAGAAAGATGCTTTTATAAAAGAAGTGCTTGGAGAACATATCAGCAGCAAACTGATCGAGGCAAAAGAGGTAGAATGGATGCAGTACCGTACACAGGTAACCGGCTGGGAGATCGAAGAGTATCTGTATAAGATTTAACGGGAGATCGGATCGTGAGTAACATTGTAATTGCCTTTTCGAAACCGGAAGTGGCAGCGGGCATAAAAAAAATATTGACACAGAGCGGGTATTCCGTGCAGGCAGTCTGTACTACCGGTGCGCAGGCACTGGCAAGCGTAAACAATCTGGAGTGTGGAATACTGATCTGCGGATGCCGGTTTATGGATATGATGTATATGGAAATTCACGATTATCTGCCACCGGAGTTTCAGATGCTTCTGATCGCTTCTCCGTCTTCCATTCAGGAGAGAGAGGTAAGCAATCTGGTCTGTCTTTCCATGCCGATGAAAGTGCATGAACTGTTGCAGACAATTGAAATGATGGAGGGAGATATCCAGAGGCGCAGAAGGAGAATGCGGCAGCAGCCGAAACACCGTTCGCAAGAGGATCAGCAGATCATTCGCAAGGCAAAGGAACTCCTTATGGCACGAAACTCTTTTACGGAAGAGGAAGCACATAAATATATTCAGAAAAGAAGTATGGACAATGGAACCGGTCTGGTCGAGGTGGCACAGATGATCTTAAGTCTTCTGCAGGAAGGGTAGGGATCTTATCTGGCTTTTTTGGCTGGTCTTTACATTAAAAGAAGAAAATGTTAAAGTGATACTGATGGAAAATTAGAGAAGGAGAACGAAATTATGTTTCATGTAAATGAGAATTATCAGAAGCTGCCGGGCAGCTATTTATTCAGCACAATTGCAAAAAAAGTAAATGCATATCAGGAGGCAAATCCGGACAAGAACATTATCCGTCTGGGAATCGGTGATGTTACACAGCCACTGGCTCCTGCAATCATTGAGGCTATGCATAAAGCGGTAGATGAGATGGGACATGCCGAGACATTCCACGGCTATGCACCGGATTTGGGATATGAATTTTTGCGCAAGGCAATCGCAGAGAACGATTATGCAGCAAGAGGCTGTGAGGTTGCAGCAGATGAAATTTTTGTGTCTGACGGAGCAAAGAGCGATTCCGGAAATATTCAGGAGATTTTCGGACAGGATAACAAGATTGCGGTCTGTGATCCGGTATACCCGGTTTATGTGGATTCCAACGTTATGGCTGGAAGAACCGGTACTTACGACAAGGAGACCGGCACATGGAGCGATGTCATTTACATGCCATGTACAGCAGAAAATCATTTCGTACCGGAGTTTCCTAAGAAGACACCGGACATAATCTATCTGTGTCTGCCGAATAACCCGACCGGAACAACGCTTACAAAGGATCAGTTGCAGGAATGGGTGGACTATGCCAATAAAGTTGGCGCCGTAATCATTTATGATGCCGCTTATGAAGCTTATATCAGTGAGGACAATGTGGCACATTCCATTTATGAGTGCAAGGGTGCAAGAACCTGCGCCATTGAGCTGCACAGTTTCTCAAAGAATGCAGGATTTACCGGTGTTCGTCTTGGATATACCGTAGTTCCGAAGGATTTAAAGTGCGGGGAAGTTTCTTTGCACGACATGTGGGCAAGACGTCACGGAACCAAATTCAACGGTGCTCCGTACATTGTGCAGCGTGCCGGTGAGGCTGTATATTCTGAGGAAGGAAAAGCACAGTTAAAGGAGCAGGTTGCTTACTATATGAAGAATGCAAAGACCATTAAGGAAGGATTAAAGGATGCCGGATATACCGTATTTGGTGGTGTAAATGCACCATACATCTGGTTAAAGACTCCGGATCAGATGACTTCCTGGGAGTTCTTTGATTATCTGCTGGAGAATGCAAATGTTGTTGGTACTCCGGGATCCGGTTTCGGACCGAGCGGAGAAGGATATTTCCGACTGACGGCATTTGGAAATTATGAAAACACCGTAAAGGCACTGGAGCGTATCAAAGCTCTGTAAAAGAGGGAATATGCGTATGAATCATAACATGAAAAAAAGAGGTCTGGCATTGCTGCTGGCATGCTGCTGTGTTTTTACAGCGGCACCGGTGGCGGTAAAAGCGGACAATGTATCTATTTCCACCAATCAGACACCGACCGGCACATACAGCAGCTATACCAAAGCAGAGGTGCTGAAGTCAGATACGGTGGTGTATGATACGCTGTCTACTTCCAATAATGTTCACTTTTATAAGTATACTGCGGAAAAAGCCGGATATTTTACTGTAAATCTTGCACAGACAAGCGGAAAAGGAAAGTGGAATTTTTCCGTATATGATGCGGACAATGGAAATCAGGAACTGGAAACAAAACCTCTGGCATCCAATTATACATCCAGAATTTATAACCTCAGACCGGGCAAAAGCGTATATATCAAAGTTGAGCGTGTGAAATCTATGGATATTACCATTTTAGATTATCAGCTGACACAGGATTATCAGTATTCCCTTCAGGTGAAAACAACGGAGAGTGCACAGTGGGAACAGGAAGACAACGATACACCGGCGGCAGCGACAAGTCTGCAGAACGGCACCTGGATCAATGGAAGTTCCTACAAAGCTTCGGATGTGGACTGGTATGAGTATACCATTCCAGAAAACGGATATTTCACATATGATTTTCAGGGGGAGGGATCTTCCGCACTCTGGAATCTGTATCTGTATGATGAAAATATGAATGAACTGCAGAAGGATACCAATACAAGAACCGTATCCTCCGGTAAATATGTCCTTCCGGTGGGAGCAAAAGTGTATGTGAAAGTCACCTGCTACGGCGTTGGAAACCAGTACAAGATCCGTTCCAATTACTATGCAACGGAAGGCTGGGAAAAGGAATCCAACGATATCATGGCACTTGCCACGGATCTTACCGCCGGAAAGACACTGCATGGAAGTATCAACAGCAAAAAAGATGTGGATTACTACCGCTACGTTGCCACGGGCAGTGGATATTTCAATTTCAAATTTACAAATGCGGACGGTGGAAACAATCAGTACTGGAAACTTTCCGTATATGATGAGAAAAAGAAGCTGCTTCAGACCGTGGAAACAGAGGATGATCTGCAGATTTCCACTGCAAAGCTCGGTTTCCGGAAAGGCAAAGAGATTTACCTGAAGGTAGAACGGAATATCAATGATTATGCGTGCGGACACGAATACACGGTGACAGTCAATCAGTACAAGGCTGATAACTGGGAACAGGAATACAATGATTCTTTTGCCACAGCTACAACTGTAAAAAAGAATAAGACCTGTAGTGCGAATAATTATGCGGTAAAGGATAAAGATTATTTTGTATATAAGGCTGCAAAGAAGGGAAAGGTGACCATACAAGTAAGCCTTCCTGACAGCGGATACTGGAATGTGTGTGTATATAATCAGAAAAAGAAGCTGGTCAAACAGGAAGATTATGCACAGACCGGACAGAAGTTTACCGTAAAAGCTGCAAAGGGGCAGAAACTCTATGTGATGGTGAAGGCCAGAACAAAATCTGCCGTTGGAAAGACCTATCGTGTCACTGTGAAACAAAAATAAAGCAAACTATAAAGATTCTGTGAAAAGAACCGATATCTATAGTAGATACCAACATAGTTTAACCGGAAACAAATGGAATTGACCGGTAGAATTCAAGGAGGATGAGAGTATGGGTGTAAACACAACAGGTTTGTTAAACACGCAGACAGAGGTATACGCATCCTATAAAAACGATGCGGTGACCAAAAATGAGACGGCTGCAAAGAAGGACTCCACGGCAAAGACGGAAGAAAAAAATGAGAGCGGTGTAGTCTATGATAAATCAGACAGCAGCAAGGACAATAAGAAAGCAACCTATTCGATTAATAAGATGAGCGCTGAGGATCGTGCAGCACTCGTACAGCAGATGAAAGCGGATACACAGTCCAGACAGCAGCAGCTGATCAGCATCGTGCAGAAAATGATGACCGGTCAGGCAGCTACTTCTTCTGTTGCAAACGGAACAAACAGCGATGATATATGGAAGTTCCTTGCAAAAGGGGATTTCACGGTTGATGCAGCAACAAAGGCACAGGCGCAGAAGGATATCTCCGAAGATGGCTATTACGGAGTAAAGCAGACATCAGAGAGATTATTTGATTTTGCAAGTGCCCTTGCCGGAGATGATGTGGAAAAGATGAAGAAGATGCAGACTGCCATGCAGAAAGGATTCAAGCAGGCAACCGGTGCATGGGGCAAAGACCTTCCGGACATCTGCCAGAAGACACTGGATGCTGCAAATCAGAAGTTTGAGGATTATTATAAGTCCAAAGAGAGCACAACAAAGACCGAAGGCTGAAAACAGACTGCTGCAGCCCGGTGATTGTTTACAAAAGAAGGGAAAAAATACCGGAAAAAGAGGTATTTTTTCCCTTCTTTTTCCGTTTCTGATGGTACTGCAATGATTGAAGAAATGATGCAGAAGTGGTATGATAAGGCATTATAGAGAGACAGAAAAAGGAGACCTGATGATTATGAAATATAATTTTGATAAAATACCAAACCGCAGAGGCACAAATTCCCTCAAGTGGGATGTGGATCGCAAAGAGCTCCCGATGTGGGTGGCGGATATGGATTTTGAGACGGTGCCGGAAGTGCAGGAGGCACTGGTACAGCGCGTGGCGCACGGGGTATATGGATATTCTGTCATCCCGGACGAATGGGCGGACAGCTATGTAAATTGGTGGGAAAAGCGTCATCATTTTCGGATGGACCCAAAGAAGCTGATCTTTACAACGGGAGTAATCCCTGCACTTTCTTCTGCTGTCCGAAAACTGACGACTCCGGCAGAAAATGTGCTGATTCAGACACCTGTCTATAATAATTTCTTCAATTCCATTCGTAATAACGGAAGAAATGTCGTGGAAAATGAACTGCTTTATGATGGAAAAGAATATCGTGTAGACTGGGAAAAACTTGAACAGCAGCTGGCAGATCCGCAGACGACGCTTATGATTTTGTGTAATCCGCAGAATCCGGCAGGAAACATCTGGGATCGTGAGACGCTGGCGCGGATCGGGGCATTATGTAAGCAGTATGATGTCATTGTTGTCTCGGATGAAATTCACTGTGATCTGACAAAACCCGGTACAGAATACATTCCGTTTGCCTCTGTGGATGATACCTGCAGGGACATTAGTGTTACCTGCATTGCGCCGACGAAGACATTTAATCTGGCAGGGCTGCAGACGGCTGCCGTCTATGCAGAAAACTCGATTCTGCATCACAGAATGTGGAGACAGCTCAACACCGACGAAGTAGCAGAACCGAACGCTTTTGCAATTCAGGCAACGATTGCCGCTTTCCAATATGGGGAAGAATGGCTTGATGAACTGCGGGAATATGTGGAAAAGAACAAGCAGTATGTGACGGAATTTCTGCAGGAGAAAATTCCACTCATCCATCCGGTTGCAGGAGATGCTACTTACCTCATGTGGCTGGACTGCCGCAAAATCACGGAGAGTGGCCGGCAGTTTGTAAAATTTATCCGCAAAACCAGCGGTCTGTATGTCAGCGGAGGCAATCAGTATGGCAGGGGAGGCGAAGGATTTTTGCGCGTGAATGTGGCTACCTCCAAGCTGGTTGTTGAAGATGGAATGCAGCGTCTGTATGAGAGCGTTGATGCATGGCTGAAAGAAGAAAAGATATCAAAATAAGAATAATTCCTGATTTTAAGCAAACCTTAAAGGTTTGCCCCATTGGAAATTAAGAAAAAAACCGCTACAATGTATCTATGATTAATCATGAATACGAGGTGGCGGTTTTTTTATGTATAATGTTTTAGTTTGTGACGATGAAAAGGATATTGTTTCTGCTTTGCAGATTTATTTAAAAAGTGAAGGATACCAGGTGTTTTCGGCTTATAACGGAAAGGAAGCCTTAAAAATTATAAACCGGGAGGATATCCAGCTGGTTCTGATGGATATTATGATGCCGGAAATGGACGGGATAGAAGCGATGTGCAAAATCCGTGAAATTTCCAATGTTCCGGTGATCTTACTGACGGCCAAAAGTGAGGATACCGATAAGGTACTCGGACTTACCGTGGGCGCGGATGATTATGTGACGAAACCATTCAATCCGGTGGAACTGCAGGCGAGAGTGAAATCCCAGATCCGGCGGTATATGCTGCTTGGAAGCGGACAGAAGGTGAGGACAAAACTGTCCGCCGGCGGCATCGAGCTGGATGATAAATTAAAGGAAGTCACTCTGGACGGAGAACCTGTGAATCTGACCAGAACAGAGTACGATATTTTAAAACTTCTGATGGAACATCCGGGGGAAGTATATTCACCGAAACAGATTTATGAGGCCGTGTGGAAGGGCAGCCCGTGCGGCGTCGAAAACACGGTAGCCGTACATATCCGGCACCTTCGGGAAAAACTCGAATATAATCCTGCGGAGCCACGCTATTTAAAAGTCGTGTGGGGACGGGGATACAAGATGGAGGATGTAGAAAATGAATGAGAAAAAGGATAAAAAATCCCAAAAGCCGGAACATGTTTCCAAAAACTGGAAATCATCGCAGGGCATCAGATTACTGGCTATGGTACTTGCGATTGTAAGCGGATTTTTTGTGGCCGTGACCAGTGTGGTGACAGTTACATTAGGCATGAACAGTGATTGGCAGGGCTCACAGAAAGACATTGAAAAAATACTGGATACGGAGCTGCTTAGAAGCTATGCGTATTGGATGGGGGATGCGGTTACCGGCATTTCAAAAGAACAGGACGAAGCAGATGCCCTGAAAAAATTTGATGACGGAAATATCGTTTATTCACTTGTAAAAAACAAGCCGAATGAAAAAGAAACCGAACTTGTCTGTGGAAATTACACGGGTACCTCTTTAAATAAGGAAAACGCACTTGCCTGGCTGAAATTTACAGATGAAAATGAGTTTCATACCAATGATCGTTCTTTCTGGGATATGCTGCTTGGAAGAAACAGGGGACAGTACATGCAAAAAGTCAAGCATTATACGCAGGTGGATCATTTTATCTATGATAATGGTGTGATTTATTGTTATGCGGGCGATACCCTGTTTCGGATCAATTCCTTTTCTTTTTACGCGGTTCCAGAGGAGTCGGATCTTGAACCGTATGTGGAATATACTTACCGGGAATCGGACGATGGTGGCAGATATTGCGCGGAAAATGGAGAACAGCTGAAAAAAGGTAAGCTCGAACCGTATTTAAAATCATCCGAGCTGCGGTTTGATTTTGATGGGTTAGAGGCAGGTTACTTATGGTCAAAAAAGGATGGGATTTACCCGATCCGGCAGGAATCCATTGCGGATACCTATGCGAAAGCAAAGGTATTCCAGTGGCAGGATTTTTCATTTGCATACGAAGATCAACAGGGTCGTATTTATTATAATCCACATCAGGAGAAAGAAGCAACGGAATATACGCTTTATCTTACGGTAGCGGATTCCCTGAAGGGAAGCACTGCTACGGTATCCTCTTTGTTTTCACCGGAAGTCGGAGGTGAAACCCATATTGTGATTGATTCCGGGAAAACACAGTTTTTCCAGAAAGCACACACACTTGCAGGCGTTGTGGTACAGGTGCGGGAAATTTCGGGATTGTGGTTGCTTTTGAGTGTTCTTGTGTGGGTGTTTTCTCTTGGCATTCTATTTGCATCGGCAGGATGGAAACGTGGTTCTGATACGGTACAGATTCGATGGATTGACCGTATACCATTTGGTATTTATACAGGAATCTCAGGACTTGCGTTTTTGGGCTGCGGTATGGTATGCCTTTATATGGGAGATCTGCTTATGCAAAATGCAGGAATCGTATTCTGTATTTCATTTTTTACAATTGCGTTTGCATTGGCAGAACTGATTGTGTATGAATATGTGATCAGTATCATTGTAAGAATCCGTGCAGGAAAATTCTGGCATTATACGCTTTTGCGTCTGCTTTTAAACCCGTTTCGCCGGATAAAAAGAGAACTGCATGAAATCAGACTGGCGCTTTTGACCAATCTGTCTATGACGGTAAAAGTCACAGCTGTATTTCTTGTGGTCTTCCTCATAGAAGCATTTCTTTTACTGTGTGCCGGAGCGGATGGCGGAATTATCATGGTCTATCTCCTCTGGAAAGTTGTGGAATACGGCGTACTGTTAAAGATTGTGGTGCAGTTTCGACAGATATTCGACGGAGGGGAACGGATTGCAAAAGGTGATTATTCGCATCCGATCCATACAGAAAAAATGATGTATGAGCTGCGCACACATGCGGAAAATTTAAATAATGTACAGACCGGAGTTGCAGCGGCGGTAGAAGAAAAAATGAAGAGTGAGCGGTTTCGTACCGAACTGATCACCAATGTCTCCCATGATATTAAAACACCGCTTACTTCCATTATCAACTATGTGGATCTGATCAAAAAGGAGCCGACAGAGAGTGAAACAATGCGGGAGTACATTGAGGTGCTTGACCGACAGTCCAACCGTCTGAAAAAACTGATTGAGGATCTGATGGAGGCATCCAAAGCATCTACTGGAAATCTTCCGGTGAATCCGGAAGTATGTGATGCAACGGTCGTTCTGACACAGATTGTCGGGGAATTTTCAGAAAAGGCAGAGGCAAATCAGCTGGAGATGGTTGTAGAATGTCCGCAACCACCCGTTGAAATCTATGTGGATGGCAGACATTTGTGGCGGATCATTGACAACCTGATGGGAAATATATGTAAGTATGCACAGCCGGGAACACGTGTGTATATTACGTTGGAAAAATTTCACGGAATGGTGATTATGACCTTCCGCAATATTTCGAAGGATCGACTGAAAATGACCAGCGAGGAACTTTTCGGAAGATTTGTCCGTGGAGACAGTTCCCGGAATACGGAAGGACACGGACTGGGGCTTTCTATCGCAAAAAGCCTGACCGAGCTGATGCATGGAAATCTTGCGGTGCAGATGGACGGCGATCTGTTTAAAGTAATTCTCAGTTTTGAGGAATATCAGGAGGATAAGAAGCAGTAAAGACCAAAAACTCCTCGGTTGTATTTCTATATGCCATATGCTATAATGTGGGACGTCTAAATACAGAATATAAACGGAGGACAAATCTGTGAAAATAATAATCGCCGGTGATGGCAAGGTCGGACTCACGCTGACGCAGAAACTTGCTGCGGCAGGACACGACCTGACTTTGATCGATTCGAACCAGCGTGTGCTGGATTCGAGTGTGGAGCGTTACGATGTTATGGGGGTACAGGGAAACTGTGCCTCCATGCGCGTGTTGGAGAGTGCGGATGTGAAAAAGGCGGATCTGCTCATTGCAGCCACCAGTTCGGATGAAGTCAATCTGCTCTGTGGTATGACTGCCCATGGTCTGAATCCGAGAATTCACACCATTGCAAGAATCCGTAATCCCGAATACGGCAAGCAGATTTTTACCATGCGGGATGTCTATTCCCTTTCGCTTATGGTGAATCCGGAAAAACAGGCGGCGCGCGAGATTGAACGGCTGATCCGCTATCCGGGCTTCCTGCAGAGGGAAACATTTGCAAAAAGCCGTGTGGAAATCGTGGAGCTGCGGATTCAAAAAGGAAGTAAACTCTGCGATGTGGCACTGATGAATCTGGAAAATGTTGTCAAATGCAAGGTGCTTGTCTGCGCAGTGAGCCGCGGAGGGGTTGTGGAGATTCCATCCGGACATTTTATTCTCCGGGAGGGGGATCATCTGTTTATTACGGCAACTGCTGAGATGCTGACACAGCTTCTGCGCAATCTTGGCATTATCACGCACAAGGCAAAGCGTGTAATTATCTGCGGTGGCGGAAGAATCGGTTATTATCTGTCGACCTGGCTGGCAAAAGAAGGTGTCAGTGTGCTGCTGATTGAGCAGGATGAAGCGCGCTGTGAAGAATTATCCGGCAAACTTCCACCGGAAGTATGTATCATACACGGGGATGCCAGCAGTCAGTTTCTGCTTGAAAGTGAAGGCATCCATGATTGTGACGCCGTTGTAACCATGACCGGCATGGATGAAATGAATATGATTATTTCGCTGTATGCGCAGACCTGTGGAGTGCCACAGGTGATCACGAAAGTCGGTCATATGGAAAATAACAGTATGCAGGACAGTCTGGGACTTGGCAGTGTGATCTGCCCGAAAGAACTCTGCTGCAATACGATTGTCCGTTATGTCCGTGCCATGCAGAATACAACAGGTGCAGCACTGACACTGCACAATATTGCAGAAGGACAGGCAGAGGCATTGGAGTTTGTCGTAGATGCCGACACAAAACATATCGGGGAACCATTGCGTAATATCCGCCTGAAACGCAATATACTGATCGCATGTATCAGCCATGGAAGTAAAACGGAGATTCCAAACGGAGATTCCATGTATGAGGCTGGAAATTCCGTGATTATCGTTGCAAAGGGCGGGATGACACTTTTGCAGCTGAATGATATTTTCGAGTGAGGATGCTATGAATTATAAAATGATGGGAAAATTTCTTTCCCAGATCTTAATTGTGGAAGCAGGGTTTATGGTTCCGGCACTTTTGATCAGTCTGTATACCGGAAGCCGGGCAGCAGTTTATGGGTTTGGGCTGTCCATTTTGATCACTGCCGGAGTTGGTGCCTTAATGTATTATTTTTGCAGAAATTCCACCCGTCGTTTTTTTGCGAGGGAAGGGATGGTCTGCGTAGCCGGAAGCTGGATTGCAATCAGTTTTTTCGGGTGTCTGCCATTTGTTTTTTCCAGGGAAATTCCAAACTTTGTCGATGCCCTGTTTGAAATTGTATCGGGATTTACAACCACAGGTTCTTCGATTTTGGGAGATGTGGAAGCACTTTCTCCCGGAATTATGTACTGGCGGAGTTTCAGCCACTGGCTGGGCGGCATGGGGGTACTTGTATTTCTTCTGGCACTTTCTCCGAACGGAGAGAGAGGCAAAGGGTATACCATGCATCTGCTGCGTGCGGAGAGTCCGGGACCGAATGTGAACAAGCTGGTGCCGAAAATGCGTACAACAGCAAGAATTTTGTACGTCATATACATGGTGCTGACATTCATCAATTTCCTGTTTCTCCTGTTGGGAAAAATGCCGGTTTTTGATGCCGTATGTACCGCTTTTGGAACGGCCGGCACAGGTGGATTCGGAATCCGGAATGACAGTATTGCAGGATACAGCCCATATATACAGAATGTATGTACGGTCTTCATGTTTTTGTTTGGAATCAACTTCAGCTGTTATTATCTGCTTTTAGTCCGGCATGTAAAGGAAGTGCTCAAAGATCAGGAACTGCGGCTGTATATCATCATATTTGTGGTCAGTATTCTTTTAATTACGTTCAATGTCCGGGGACTGTACGGCTCCTGGGAAGAGACGATCCGCCATGCGGCATTTCAGGTTTCCTCTATCATGACGACGACCGGGTTTGCAAGCACGGACTTTGATTTGTGGCCCGGATTTTCGAAAGCACTGTTGCTGTGCCTGATGTTTGTCGGTGCCTGTGCAGGCAGTACGGCAGGAGGGCTTAAGATGGGAAGACTTCTTCTGATTCTGAAAAACCTGCGCAGAAATATCCGCAGAATTTTAAGCCCGCAGCGTGTGGAAGTTGTGCGCATGAATGGAAACCGGATCGGGGAGGATGTATTAAATAATACAAATACCTATCTGGCGGCTTACGGTGTGATTTTAGTCGGAAGTTTTCTTTTGATTTCTATTGATGGACTGTCCATGACAACAAATGTGTCTGCGGTTGCTGCGTGCTTTAACAATATCGGACCGGGATTTGATGTGGTGGGACCTACCTGTAATTTTTCGGTGTATTCCTGGTTTTCCAAACTTGTGCTGATTTTTGACATGCTGGCCGGAAGACTGGAAATTTTCCCGATGCTTGTTCTCTTTTCAAGAAGTACCTGGAGACATAAATAATTGAATGGATTTCTCAATTATTTTATGATAAAATAGTAGGGTGCTTTTACACAACAATAAAATATGGAGGAGAGAACATGTTAGAGAAAATGTTTAAGCTCAAAGAGAATAATACCACAGCGAAAACAGAAGTGATCGCCGGTATTACGACGTTTATGACCATGGCTTATATCCTGGCTGTAAACCCGAACCTGCTTTCACGGGCAGGAATGGATCCGACAGCAGTGCTGATCGCAACCTGTCTGGCATCCTTTATCGGTACGTTTGCAATGGCACTCCTTGCAAATTATCCGTTTGCACTTGCACCGGGTATGGGACTGAATGCATACTTTGCATTTACCGTATGCGGAAATATGGGATATTCCTGGAAGGTAGCCCTGATGGCAGTATTCTTCGAAGGTATTATCTTTATTATCCTTTCTCTTACCAATGTGCGTGAGGCAATTTTCAATGCCATTCCGACCACATTAAAGAAAGGTGTGAGCGCCGGCATCGGTTTGTTCATCGCGTTTATCGGATTGCAGGGTGGACATATCGTTGTAAACAACGATTCCACATTGTTATCTTATGTAAATTTCAGAGATAACTGGCATACCGAGGGAATCTGTGCAGTACTTGCACTGATCGGTCTGCTTCTTACTGCAATTTTATACATCAAAAAAGTCAAGGGATCTATTCTGATCGGTATTCTGGCTACCTGGATTCTTGGAATGATCTGTCAGGCAGCGGGTGTTTACCGTATCGATGCAGACGCTGGATTTTATTCTCTGTATCCGACATTTGCCATGACTGATTTTTCAAAAATCGGGGAGACGTTCGGACAGTGTTTTACAGCAGATTTCCATGGAGTCGGAATTATGAACTTCATCGTAGTCATGTTGTCTTTCCTGTTTGTAGATATGTTTGATACGATCGGAACACTGATCGGTGTATCGGATAAGGCCGGCATGTTAGACGAAGATGGAAAACTTCCGAACGTAAAGCAGGCACTGATGGCAGATGCAATTGCTACTTCTGCAGGTGCGGTCCTTGGTACGTCTACAACTACAACATTCGTAGAGAGCTCTGCCGGTGTCGGAGCTGGTGCAAGAACCGGTCTTGCATCCATCGTTACAGGATTATTATTCCTGCTTGCAATTTTCTTTGCACCAATCTTTACGGCAATTCCGGGCTTTGCAACAGCACCGGCGCTGATCTTTGTCGGATTCCTGATGGTATCCGCAATTGTAAAGGTTGATTTCGAGGATCTGACAGATGCAGTTCCTGCATATCTGTGCCTCATTGCGATGCCTTTAATGTACAGTATCGCAGAGGGTATTGCCATTGGTGTAATCTCTTTTGTACTGATCAATCTGATCTGTGGCAAGCGTAAGAAGATTACTCCACTGATGTATATCCTTGCAGTACTTTTTATCTGCAAATATATTTTCCTGTAATTACGCAGTGGACGAGCCGCTTTCCAGTAGAACGGGAAGCGGCTTAAAGTCTATCTGACTATATAAAATATAAATGGAGGAACAACTATGAAAAAATTAAACAAGGCAATGTCGGTTGCTGTGGCAGCAGCCATGGTGGTATCCCTGGGCGCCTGTGGAAATTCCGCAGATGCAGCAAAAGACGGGACACAGAGTGCAGGTGCATCCGGTAAAGTATATAACATCGGAATCTGCCAGCAGCTGGAGCATCCGGCACTGGATCAGGCAACACAGGGATTTGAGGATGTCTTAAAGGAAAAGCTGGGAGACAATGTAAAATTTGATCTTCAGAATGCACAGAACGAGCAGGCAAATGCTTCTACAATTGCAAATAATTTCGTATCTTCCAATGTGGATCTGATTCTTGCAAATGCAACCACTGCTTTACAGACATGTGCAGCAGCGACAACCGATATTCCGATTCTGGGAACTTCCGTTACCGATTATGCAACGGCTTTGGAGATCAGTGACTGGAGTGGTACAACCGGAAGAAATATCTCCGGTACATCCGATCTGGCTCCGCTTGATCAGCAGGAGGATATGCTCGTAGAGCTCTATCCGGATGCAAAGCATGTCGCAATACTTTACTGCTCTGCAGAGGCAAACTCTAAATATCAGGCAACCGAGTTTGAAAAATACCTGGATGAGGACGGTATCAGCTACAAAGAGTTTACCGCTTCCGATTCCAATGATATCGGTTCTGTGGTACAGAGTGCAACCGAGTATGCAGATGTCATTTACATTCCGACAGACAATACCATGGCACAGAACACAGAAGCAATCAACAATATCGCACTTCCGGCAGGAACTCCGATTATTGCCGGAGAGGAAGGTATCTGTAAAGGATGCGGAGTGGCAACGCTTTCCATCAGTTATTATGACATCGGAAAAAAGGCCGGTGAAATGGCATATGACATTTTAGTAAACGGTGCGGACATTACAACCATGAAGATTGAGACTGCACCAAACGTAACCAAAGAATACAACAAAGATATCTGTGATCAGCTGGGCGTTAAAATTCCGGATGATTACAAGGCTATCGAGGCTGAATAATTAAGGGGGATGGGTATCGTGTTAATATCTGCTTATTTTGCTTCCTTAAGTCCGCTGGCGCTGTTTCGTGCGCTGCCGGGCTCCATTGCACAGGGTCTGATCTGGGGTCTTCTGGCATTGGGAGTATATATTACATACAAACTTCTGGATTTTGCGGATCTGTCGGTGGACGGTTCTTTTGCAACCGGCGGAGCTGTGGCGGTTATGCTGATCCGCAGTGATATGAATCCGTGGGTTTCCCTTATTTTTGCATTTGCTGCAGGAATGCTTGCGGGAATGGTCACAGGTCTTCTGCACACCAAACTGGGAATTCCTCCAATTCTTGCCGGAATTTTAACGCAGATTGCACTGTACTCCATCAATCTGAATATTATGGGACAGTCCAATCAGGCGATCAGTGTGGATAAATATTCCCTTGCAGTATCGCTTCGTTATGTATCCGGTGATACAGCAGCAAAAATTAAAGTATTTACCACCTGTATCCTGTTTGGGGTAGTGATCGTGGCGATTCTTTACTGGTATTTCGGAACCGAGCAGGGGCATTCCATCCGGGCAACCGGATGTAACCCGCAGATGGCGCGTGCACAGGGAATCAATACCAGCTTCTGTAAGGTACTGGCACTGATGATTTCCAACGGACTCGTTGGTCTGTCCGGTGCACTTTATGCACAGTATCAGGGTGCAGCGGATGTCAATATGGGACGAGGCGCAATCGTTATCGGTCTGGCTGCCGTTATTATCGGAGATGTACTGTTTGGAAAACTGTGTGCAGGAAAGAAACTGGCATTTGCATATACGCTGTTTTCCGTGATCGTTGGAGCGATCATTTACTACCTTGTGCTGAGCATCATTTTGTGGCTGAAATTCCCATCGGATGATCTGAAACTGTTCTCAGCAATCGTGGTAGCAATTTTCCTTGCGATTCCATATCTGAAGAATAAGAAAAAAGCAACAAGGGGGCTGTAACCGATGAGTGAGATGTTAAAAATTGAAAATATCCGGAAAGTATTCAATCCGGGTACGATAAATGAAAAAGTGGCTCTGGACGGTGTCAACCTGACACTTGAGGAAGGCGAATTTGTCACAGTGATCGGTGGAAACGGTGCAGGAAAATCGACAACACTGAATGCCGTAGCCGGTGTATGGCCGGTAGATTCCGGAAAAATCTATATCGGCGGCGAGGATGTGACAAAGTTATCCGAGCATCGCAGGGCACAATATCTGGGACGTGTGTTCCAGGACCCGATGACCGGTACGGCTACCACAATGTCCATTGAGGAAAATATGGCAATTGCAGCAAGACGTGGAAAATCCAGGGGATTGCGATGGGGAATTACCAAAGCGGAACGCGAGAAATACCGCCAAATGCTTTCCACCCTGCATCTTGGACTGGAAGATCGCCTGACATCAAAAGTCGGTCTGTTATCCGGTGGACAGCGTCAGGCAATCACGCTTCTGATGGCTTCCATCCAGAAACCGAAGCTTCTGCTTCTCGATGAGCATACGGCTGCGCTGGATCCAAAGACTGCCGCAAAGGTACTTGAGATTTCGGATCAGATCATTTCAGAGAATCATCTGACGGCCATGATGGTAACACACAATATGAAGGATGCGATTGCCCATGGAAACCGTCTGATTATGATGCATGAAGGAAAAGTTATTTTAAATATCGCAGGTGAAGACAAAAAGAAACTTACGGTCGGAGATCTGCTGCATCAGTTTGAAAAAGTAAGCGGTGAGGAATTTGCAAGTGATAAAGCACTGCTTTCGTAGAAAATAACAGAATTGTTTATGCAGGATAAGGGTCAAAACTGTTTTTGACCCTTAAATCATGTAGAAGGGAGATAGATATGCCTGTATTTGATTTCAGCAATACAACGGAAGAAAAGAAAGCCTGTGAGTGTACCTATACAACATTTCAGTCGAATGAAAACACTGCAAGTGCAAAATATCCGATTCTGGTTTTAGATAATACGGCAAAGCAGTGGAAATATCATTCCTGCGGAGTGTTCACGAACCAGACAAAGCGCACAGCATTTGAGTTTACCCAGGAAGACGGAACTGTATGTGCGGATATTTTGCGGGTGGATGCCCGTTTTGTCAATCTGCTTCGCTGGCTGGGGGAAAACCACATTAATGTCCGGCTGTCTGGAGAGAACACACCGGATGGATATGCCGTGTATAAGATCCGTGAAATTGCATTTGGCGGTGGAAAAAAGCTTTCCGCGGAAGATGGCTTTTTACAGTTTATGATGGAGCGTCTGTTTGCCAGCAGTGCACCGAGTGAGGAAGCGGTGGATGAGGAGCAGGAGGAAGACGGCGATGATATGAAGCTCACCAGTATTCAGAGCATCACCGATTTTATGACCTGCGCAGGACGGACCATGCCGGATAACATCCGGTTGTGGGCACGCCGGAATTTAGCAGTGGCACGTTCCAATGAAGTGTCTCCGGAAGAGCGGCGTCATGCACAGCGTGCACTTTCCATCATGATGAATATCCAGTGGAAAAACAATTATTTTGAGGCCATTGATCCCAAGGAAGCCCGTCGGATTTTAGATGAGGAACTGTATGGCATGGAGCGTGTAAAGCAGAGAATCATTGAGACGATCATTCAGATCAACCGCACACATACGCTTCCGGCATACGGACTGCTTCTGGTGGGACCGGCAGGAACCGGAAAATCGCAGATTGCCTATGCAGTTGCCCGTATTTTAAAACTTCCGTGGACAACTCTTGATATGAGTTCCATCAATGATCCGGAGCAGCTGACCGGAAGTTCGAGAATTTATGCTAACGCAAAGCCGGGGATCATCATGGATGCATTTGCCATGGCAGGAGAGTCAAGCCTGGTATTTATTATCAATGAGCTGGATAAGGCAGCTTCTGGAAAAGGAAACGGAAATCCGGCAGATGTCTTACTGACACTTCTGGATAATCTGGGATTTACAGATAACTATATCGAGTGTATGATCCCGACATCCGGTGTTTATCCGATTGCCACAGCAAACGACAAGGAGCAGATCAGCGCACCGATTCTGTCCCGTTTTGCGGTAATTGATATCCCGGATTATACGTTTGAGGAAAAGAAGATTATCTTCTCAAAATTTGCACTGCCTAAGGTATTAAAGCGCATGAGCTTAAAGGAAGAGGAATGTATCATCACAGATGATGCATTAAATACAATCGTGGATCTGTATTCGGGTACCAGTGGAATCCGTGATTTGGAGCAGGCGGCAGAGCATATTGCAGCAAATGCGCTGTATCAGATTGAGGTGGATCATCTGAAAACTGTTACCTTTGATGCTGAGATGGTGAGAAAACTCCTCATTTAAATGGCTGGTTAACTGCAAGGTCCGGGGCCTGGAGAGTTTAAAGGGACGGATTTGCGGGGGGTTTAAAGATAGGTTTTCTCGATGGGACGGAAGAAGGGAGATATTCTCTTTCTACAGAAAAATTTACAAGTCAGCTCTGGCGTTGATTTCAGGTTCATGGAGTAAAGTTTTTCGGTTTACGCAATTAACTGTAGTTTGTGAATGCCAGAGCAAGTTGTAAATTTGTTCTTCCGAAAGAAATATCCCCCTTCTTCCTGTTGGCTGGAGAAAACATAATTGAAATACATACTTCCGCAAATCCTGTCTTTGGAACAGACATAAAGGACCCGGAATCGGCAGTTAAGGGGACGCTTGCAGAAAAGAAAAAGCGAAGCGGTAACGCGTAATTTATAGAATCGGAGGAGAGAAAACATATGGCAAGACATAAGCTTGAGAATGAACTCATTGCAATCGAAGTGGAGGAACATGGGGCAGAATTAAAATCCCTGGTCCGTAAAAATACAGGAAAAGAGTACATGTGGAAAGCAGATCCAAAATTCTGGGGGCGTACTTCTCCGGTACTGTTTCCATTTGTCGGGGCAGTAAAAGAAAAACAGTTTCGCACCAAGGGACAGACCTACACGATGGGGCAGCATGGATTTGCCCGTGATATGGATTTTACACTGGATTCCAAGACGGAGGATACGCTCTGGTTTGTATTACAGTCAAATGAGGAAACTATGGAAAAATATCCCTATGCATTTACTCTTCGCATTGGATATCACATAGAGGGAAATAAGCTGGAAGTGCTCTGGCAGGTGGAAAATCCTTCGGAAGAGGAACTTCCGTTTTCGATTGGCGGACATCCGGCATTCAACCGTCCAAAGAATTGTAAAATCCGTTTTGATGTGGCAGGCCCGCTTACGAGTACAACGATTGTGGATGGTCTGGTCGGAAACGGTACGGTGGATTATGAGCTGAAAAACAGTTATCTTACGGTTACAGATCATCTGTTTGATGCGGATGCACTTGTTATCGAAAACCAGAATGTGCACGAAGTCTCTCTCTGTGATATGGAGGGAAATCCGTATCTGACCGTTACGATGGATGCTCCATTGTTTGGAGTCTGGTCACCGGCGGGAGCAGATGTACCGTTTATATGTGTAGAGCCATGGTATGGACGCTGTGACAGTGCTGATTTTACCGGAGATTTAAAAGATCGGGAGTGGGGAAATCTGATTGCACCGGGCGGTATCTGGAAAGCCCATTATACGGTGGAGGCAGTATAGAAAGCCAGAAAAATTCTCTTGACAGAAAAGGAAAGAAAGATTATAGTCTTATACATAGACAATTTTATAGATATCTTCAGGGCAGGGTGCAATTCCCTACCGGCGGTTACAGCCCGCGAGCTTTTGATAAGCATGACTTGGTGAGATTCCAAGGCCGACAGTACAGTCTGGATGGAAGAAGATTTAAGAAGTGATATTGATCATTATGTCCTGGGATTTTTATAATTCCAGGATTTTTTATTTCAAAAAGAAATATCAAGATATCAAAAAGGAGTTCCTGAAGAATTAGAACAAAGATCAGGAACTCCTTTTTATATTTCCGATTTCAATACCAATCAAAATCCAACCTCCCAAAATCAAAGAACCTGAAGGGAAGGGAGAAAAATATTTGAAAGAAGAATATATGCGGCGTGCGATCGAACTTGCCAAGAAAGGCTGTGGATATACCAATCCAAATCCTTTAGTCGGAGCAGTGATCGTAAAAGATCAAAGGGTTATTGGGGAAGGATATCATGAGAAGATTGGCGGATTACATGCAGAGCGAAATGCCTTAAAAAACTGCATAGAAGATCCTGAGGGAGCTGAGATTTATGTAACATTGGAGCCATGCTGCCATTATGGAAAAACACCACCATGTACGGAAGCGTTGATCGAAGCAGGGATCAAGAAAGTATATGTCGGGAATTTAGATCCCAATCCAAAAGTGGCAGGGGGCGGGATCAAAATCCTGAATGATCATGGAATAGAAACTGAGACAGGAATTCTTGAAGAAGAGTGCAGACAGTTAAACGATATATTTTTTCATTATATTCAGAATGATATTCCATATACAGCACTAAAATACGCAATGACATTGGATGGAAAGATTGCAACGGCAACTGGTGAATCCAAGTGGATCACAGGAGAAGAAGCCAGAAGACATGTACATACATTACGACATCAGTATGCAGCGATCATGGCAGGGATCGGTACGGTTTTAGCAGATGATCCGATGTTAAATGCACGAATCGAACATGGGAATGATCCAATTCGTGTGATATGTGATTCAAACTTAAGGATTTCGGAAGGATCAAATATCGTAAAAACAGCCAGAGAAATTCCAACGATCATCGCTACCATAAGTAAGGATCAAGAAAAAATAGCAAAATTAGAACAAAAAGGATGCAAGATCTTAAAAACGTCAGAGCAAGATGGAAAGGTCAATGTCAAAGAAGTTTTAAAACAGTTAAGAAATATGGAAATTGACAGTGTTTTAGTTGAGGGTGGTGGAATCTTGAATGAATCCTTGATCAAAAACGACTGTGTTCACAAAGTTTACGCCTATATTGCTCCAAAATTATTTGGAGGAGAAAAGGCCAAAACACCTGTAGAAGGCAAAGGGATCGAAAGGATCCAAGAAGCTTTGGTATTTGATGAATTAAAGGCAACACCACTTGGAAATGACATATTACTGGAAGGGAAGGTGAGATCATGTTTACCGGAATCGTAGAAGAATTAGGAACAGTCATATCCCTGAAGCGAGGAAGCAAAGCAGCAGTCCTTACGATCAAAGCAAATGTTATTTTTGAAGATCTTAAATTGGGAGACAGCGTAGCAGTTAATGGGGTATGCCTGACAGCGACTCACATTAGCGGCAATACATTTCAGGCAGATGTGATGAATGAGACATTCAACCGAAGCAGTCTGGGAAGTTTAAAAAAGGGATCTGTCGTCAACTTAGAGCGAGCGATGGCAGCCAATGGAAGGTTCGGAGGTCATATGGTAGCAGGCCATGTGGACGATACAGGGGAACTTGTTAGTGTAAAACAAGATGATAATGCTGTATGGTTTACGATCAAAGCCCCAGAAAATATCATGAAATACTGTATTGAAAAAGGATCGATCGCACTCGATGGAATCAGCCTGACGATCGCTAAGTTAAGCGATGATACCATTTCCGTATCCATGATCCCACATACCATAAAAAATACCAATTTTGGATATAAAAAACCAGGAGATAAGATCAATCTGGAGAATGACATGGTTGGGAAATATATAGATAAACTGCTGCATTTTGATCAGCAGGAAACAAACGACAAACATACAAACAGCACCTTAACAATGGAAATGTTAAGAAATGCTGGATTTTAATAAAAAACGAGGAGGGAAAAGACAAGATGAGCGATGTAGTATGCGAAGTAATCGCACAGCTTCCAACAAAATATGGAACATTTGAGGCACATGGGTATGTAGACCAGAGAAGTGGGGAACATCATGTAGCACTGGTAAAAGGTGAAATCGGAGATGGAGAAAACGTCCTGTGCCGTGTGCATTCAGAGTGCCTGACAGGAGACGTTTTTGGATCACAGCGTTGTGACTGCGGACAGCAGTTTGCAGCGGCGATGGCCCAGATTGAGGAAGAAGGCAGAGGGATACTCCTTTATATGAGACAGGAAGGAAGAGGAATCGGACTGATCAATAAACTTCGTGCCTATGAACTTCAGGAACAGGGAATGGATACACTCGAAGCGAATCTGGCACTTGGATTTGCCGGAGACGAAAGAGAATACTACATTGGTGCGCAGATTCTGAGAAATCTTGGGGTAAAAGAGCTGAGGCTGCTGACAAATAACCCGGATAAAGTTTATCAGTTGGAAGAATTTGGCATCAGGATCAAACAGAGAGTTCCGATACAGATGAATGCCACAGCGTATGATCTGCGTTATCTTAAGACAAAACAATTACGAATGGGACATATTCTGAAGTATTAAATACAGCGGGGATTTTCATATATAACGATAACGTTCCCGAAAATAAAATTTACCGTATATAAAAACCTGTACAGGTTAAAAAATATAAATTTACAGATGAAAGGACCAGAAA
>OIDW01000213.1_pt1 | contig 28786 bp, 19 predicted proteins | sample 1581621 | NCBI WGS metagenome assembly OIDW01 (sample SAMEA3882529, study PRJEB24775) | human gut metagenome | biome: human-associated habitat; feature: intestine environment; material: feces | place: Netherlands | collected 2009/2010 | reverse complement strand
CTCGTTGAACACCTTGCGCCATTCGCGATAGATGTCGTGCACTTCGTTCCTGTCATACAGCGGATGCGTGCCGTCGGCGCAATGCATCTCGCCTCCGATGATTTTGAAATCATCGAGATCGTCACGGTCGAGATCCTTAGCCAGGCCGTGCGCCACATCCACGCGGAAGCCGTCCGCTCCATGGTCGAGCCAGAAGTGCAAGGTCTTGATGAAATCGGCGCGCACGTCCGGATTCTTCCAATTCCAATCGGGCTGTTCGACGGTAAACATGTGCAGATACCATTGTCCGTCGGGCACTCGAGTCCAAGCGGATCCACCGAAGCTGGCAATCCAGTTGGTGGGTGGCTCGTCGCCGTTCGGTCCTTTGCCGTCACGGAAAATATAACGGTCTCGCTCCGGTGAGCCGGGGCCTGCGGCAAGCGCGGCCTTGAACCATTCATGCTGGTTGGACGAGTGGTTCGGTACGATGTCGACGACTATTTTGATGCCTGCCGCATGTGCGGTTTTGGTGAGATGGTCGAAGTCGTCCATGGTGCCGAGTTTCGGGTCGACGTTGCGGTAGTCGTCCACATCGTATCCGCCGTCTGCCAGTTGAGACGGATAGAACGGGCTGAGCCAGATGGCGTCCACGCCGAGTCTTTTTAGATATGGGATTTGTTGTGCGACTCCTGCGATGTCTCCGAGGCCCGACCCGGTTGTGTCTTTGAACGAACGCGGGTAGACCTGATAGACGACCGCCTGCTTCCACCAGAGTGATGGATCGTCGGCGCTGTGGTGGTTGATGGCTTCGTTGCTCATTGGGTTGCCTTCCTTCATTGGATGCATTGTGATTTTGTTATAGCTTTTTATGGAAGCGTTTTCACTAGTTCATTCTGTTGAGAACGCTCTGTTTTGACGATTGGAATCACTTCGTTCTCGTCTTCGTATTGCTTAAAATGATAGCGCTTTCATTCTGTGAATGCAATAATTGTTTTGTTATGGCGTGTCTGCTTGTGAAATCAACGATTCTGCTAATATGAAAGCGCTGGATAAACAATGGGAAACTGGAGTGGATATGACACGAGCCACCATCGCCGAAGTAGCGGAACTGTCGGGAGTATCTCAGGCGACGGTTTCGCGGGCATTGCGAGGTGCTGGCAAGGTCGCTCCGAAAACGCGTGCCAAAGTTGAGGCAGCTGCGGACCGGTTGGGCTTTACCTTATCTAAAAGCGCATCGTCTTTGGCGTCCGGGAAAACCATGCGGGTTGTCCTGCTGTTTTCCGGCAAACTCAACGAATGGTTCAACGCCAACGTGTTGCAGGGCGTGTGCGAAGTGTTGGAACCGGAAGGCTACGACGTGTCGCCCACATTTGTCACAGGCAGACAGGAGACGGAGCGTTACTTCGCAAAATTGCCTAAAAATCGCAATGCTGACGCGATCATCATTTCGTCGTTCCAACTCGACGAATCCGCACGTGAGAAACTGCGTGTCACCGATATGCCGACGGTCGGTGTGAACATTCCAGCCGAATCGTTCTGCGACGCAGCCATCGGTGTTGACAACTACGATGGCATGTCCAAGGCGGTGCGTCTGCTCAAATCGCTTGGACACCAGCGCATCGCTTTCGTCGTTGATTACATTCCCGACGACATGGTCTACAGCACCAGCCAGCGTATGGAAGCGTTCTTGGAAGCGGCTGAACAAAACGGTTACGACGATGAGTATGCCTACGTCATAACCGCGGACGAGCATGATGCGCCATTGTCGAAAGCGGACCTTGCTGCGCAACTGGTGGCGAAATTACTGTCATTGCCACACATGCCAACCGCCATCTGTGCCGAAACCGATCAAGTGGCAATCGCAGTCATCAAGGAACTCGGCAAGCAACAATTGCATGTTCCTGAAGATATCTCCGTCATAGGGTTCGATGATGCCGACATCGCACAGGCGGCGAATCTGACCACCGTTCGACAGAATCCGCTGGAAATGGGACGCAACGCCGCCCGTAAGACGTTGTCCCTTCTGCGTGGACAGACGCCAGACGCATCCTATGAATCGCAGGAGGCCACGCTGATGTTGCGTGACACCACCAGACGCGTGGCGACCGACCGTTCGTGACGGTTCTTCCGTATTCTCCGAACGGAATGAACGCAATATGGAAGGATATGGGCCCATGTAGCCTATGTGCCCTATGATGCGTTGAAGGAAACCGGTCTTCGGAAAACCGAGACGGTGGTCGAACCATACGAAGACATCGAAAGACATTCGGCAGGGCATGGGCAAAATCAACGAAAACAGCGCAAAGTCAACGAAAACGAAGAATGTGACGCCCGCGGTCACGCCATGGGGCAAGAACCGTGTGAAGAACACCGAAACAGGCAAGCACGTACTCATCATGCCGGGCATCGGCTACACCGTGGACAGGCCGCTGCTGTACTGGTCGGCGCAGGCGCTTGCGGCCAACGGCTGGTTCGTGGACCGTCTCGACCTGAAACTGACGGAAAGCGTCGAGTTTCCGGAAATGATCGCCTGCATGGAACGCGTGGTCGACGAATGGCGCAAGGCGGCGCTCGAACATGCTGCCGAATCGGGTGAGGAGCCGCATTTGCTGGTCGTCACCAAATCGCTCTCCACACTCTCATATCCGCATTCCGCAAAGCTAGGATTGCGCGTGGTGCTGCTCACTCCGGTATTGAATCCGCCGCCATTCGACAAGCACAAGTCGGTCATTCCCGCGCCGCTGCCGGGAACTGCCGGCAGCCCGATGCCGCTAATCTGCGCGGGTGACGCCGACCCATACTACGATGACGCCAAAGCGCATCTGCTCACCGACCATGTGCGCACGTATGCTGGTGCCAATCATTCCATCGAAGTGCCGGACGATTGGCAGACATCGCTCGACTATCTGAAACAGGTCACGCAGGCCATCGTCGACTACGCCGGCTGAAAAGAACGAGACGGAATATGCGCATCGTATTGCAGAAGGTCAGCGAAGGATCCGTCGACGTGGTCGACGAGACAAGCGGAGAAGTCGACACCACATTCGAACCACAGCATATAGGCATCGGCTATGTGCTGCTTGTCGGAGTGGAAGATACGGACGGAGCGAAACAAATCGACTGGCTCGCCCACAAAATCGCCAACCTGCGCGTTTTCGAAGACGAGAACGGCAAAATGAACCGTTCCATCCACGACGTGGACGGCAGCGTGCTGTCGATATCCCAGTTCACGCTGTATGCGGACGTACGCAAAGGCAACCGGCCAAGCTTCGTGAAAGCAGGCGCGCCCGACCATGCTGAACAGGTATGGCATGCGTTCAACGGCGCGTTGCGCGCGCAGGGACTCGACGTCAAAGAAGGCAGATTCGGCGCCCACATGCGCGTAAGCCTTACCAACGATGGTCCGGTCACCATCATTTTCGACACCGACGAGCTCGGCATCTGAACCGCGCCGCATATCTGATGGTTGACATAGGGTTGGGCGCATGGGAATAGAGAATGACCGCAAACTGGTCGTCAACTGCCTGCCGTTGACCGAATCCGAACGTGCGCAGTTCACACGCGCCGCAAAAGGCATGCCGCAGGAATTCGTCGGCGACCCGGCACAACGAGGCTCCATGAACTGGACCGCCGAAATACCGGACGAACTCAAAGCGTATGCAACCGCGGTCATCGGCAACATCACGCCCGAAACATGCGCGCAATGCCCCAGACTCGAATGGCTGCAGACCTGGAGCGCCGGCGTCGACAAATACCAGCGGCCTGGCGTGCTCCACCCCGGCTCCATGCTCACCAACGCCACCGGCGCCTACGGACAAAGCGTGTCCGAACACATGTTCGCCATGATGTGGTCCATCATGAAAAACCTGCACATCTACGCCGTCGGCAACCCGAACGCCGCATGGCAGGACGCCGGCCGCGTCATCAGCCCCGACGGCAAAACCGCGCTCATCATCGGCACCGGCGACATCGGATCGCATTTCGCACGCCTATGCAAGAGCGTCGGCATGTCGACCATCGGCATCCGCCGCAACCCCACCGTCGAAGCGCCGGGCATCGACCACATGGTCGGATTCGAATCGCTCGACGACGTGCTGCAATACGCCGACGTGATCGCCATGTGCGTGCCATCCACGCCATCCACACACCACCTGCTTAACGCGGAACGCATCGCAAAACTCAAAACCGACGCCATCGTCATCAACGCGGGCCGCGGTGACGCCATAGACACGCAGGCGCTCGCCGACGCGCTCGCCAACGGCATGATCCGCGGCGCTGGCCTCGACGTGACCGAACCGGAGCCGCTGCCGGCGGCATCGCCATTATGGAGCGAGCCGAAATGCCTGATCACCCCGCATGTGGCGGGCGGCAACCACTTGGAGTCCACCGAACGGCGCATCATCGCCATCGCATTGGGCAACGTGCGCTGCTACGCCAACGGACAATCGCTCGACAACCGCATGCCTCTCAAGGGCTGACGTTCATTAAAAGTGGGTATCCGCTCCTTCGGTCGTCGGCTGAATGGTCCGAATCGGACGGCCTCCGAGATGAACTCTGAAACGAACCACATGAGGAGGTCTATCTGGTCTGAAGGCACATGCACCGCGCCCGGAATACGTCACAAAAACGGGCAAACCCGTATGATGGCAGCCATGGGGAGAAAGGCGGGAGATATGACATTGGACAAATGGCAGCGGATGACCGAGTGGTTCATGACCGCATTGGCGTTGGTGTTCCTGTTCGCGTATTCGTGGGAAGTGCTGGCGAGAACGCATATCGTATTGTGCGAAACGGTGATCAACATCATCTGGATGGCGTTCATCGTCGACTACGTCGTTTCGATTCTGCTGGCGAAGGACAAGAAAGCCTGGTTCAAAGAGAATCTGCTGATGCTGGTGTCCATCGCCTTGCCCATCTTCAGACCATTGAGGCTGCTGCGATTGGTGGCGGTGCTCAACGTGCTCAACCGTACCGGTGGCATGGCGGTGCGTGGACGTATCACACTGTACACATGCTGCAGCGTGACACTGCTGATGTATATCGGCGCCCTTGCCGAATTGGATGTGGAACGTGGGGTTCCAGGCGCTTCCATCACCGATTTCGGCGAGGCGATATGGTGGTCGTTCGTGACCGTCACCACAGTCGGCTATGGCGATTTGTCTCCGGTGACATGGCAGGGAAGAAGCATCGCCATCGGGCTGATGATAACCGGCGTGGCCCTGATCGGCATCGTCACCGCGACACTGGCCTCATGGATAGTCGATCGTGTCCGTGACGAAACCGACAAGCGCGCGGACGAGGCGGAATCGGAAACGGAACAGTTGCGCCACAATGTGCGGGAACTGACGGACACCGTCAACCAGCTGCGTGACGACATCGCGCGGCTGCGCAGACCATAGCGGTTCTCATGACTGCACTGCGGAAAATGCGGAAAGAGGCTGAGGCATAGGAAAAGCGCCGGATGAATAACCCGGCGCTTTTCCTATGCCTCACCGTCATACGTCTTACAACCGGAAAGGCGGAGACGCTGTATTGGATTTATTCGCAGGCGACTCCGTCATGGTCGCGGTCCAGTTGTGAACGGTAGCCCGGCTGGCCCTGGTAGATAGGCGCGGCGCCAGCGGCTCGTGCCGCGGTGCAGTTCTGGTAGTAGACGTCCTGCTGTGGCGCTGGCTGGGGCGCGGGAGCCGGAGCCGGAGCGGGTTCGGACGCAGGTGCCTGTGTCGTTTGTTGAGTCTGCTGGGCCTGCTCAGCTGACTGTTCGGTTTGCGTCTGTTCGGTTTGCGTCTGTTCGGTCTGCTCGGACTCGGTGGTCTTCTCGGCTGTGGAATCCTTGACCCCCGTGTAGTCGGGCACGGTTTGCGTCGGGCAGGAGGACAGCACCTTGGCCATGGCTTCCTTTTCGGCCTGCGTGACCCACAGTGAGTATTTGTGCTTCACGCCGATCTGACGCGCCACGTATTCGCAACGGAACCCCTTGTTGGACGGCAGCCACGTGGCCGCATCGCCATCGGACTTCTTCTGGTTGGCACGCCCCTGCACGGCCAGCAGATTGTACGGATCGTTCGCCAATGCGGTGCGGCGCTCCTCGCTGAGCTTCTGCGCGCCCTTCTGCCACGCATCGCTCAACGCCACCACATGGTCGATCTGCACCGCGGTGGAAGTCTTCTTGCCCTTCTTGAACTTGATGTCCTTGCCAGTGTATGGATCATGCAGTTTTCCGGACTTCACCACGCAATTGTGCGTACGCCACTTGTGCCTCACGCCGGTCAGATCGCGGTTGAGGATATCATTGCGGGTGTCGCAGCCGTTGTGGTCCACGTCGGCCCACGCCTTGCCGAATTGAGTGCGCTTGTACCCGGTTTTCGGCGCGCGGCCCTTGACCTCCAACGAATCCAACACCTCCGTGGCGGACGTGCCGGCCCCGGTGCCATCCGTCGGCTCGTCCGCATACGCCGAACCGACCGGCAGTCCGATGACCAGACTCGCAGCCAGCAATCCGGACAAAACAACCATCATCGAACCATGACGACGCATGATACGCTCCTCACCCTAAAACCCCTCAAGTAGTACAAGAATATCCCCGGAACGAATTCGAATCGCTTATTTACGGCAGATTTTTCGGCATGCCGAAACCAGTATTTCGCATCCGTCAAGACGTATGGCAAGAATCGGCCGTATGACCAACAGCATCACAGCAATCAAACCGGAACGTCTCGCACAATACGCCAAAGACTTCAACGCCGACCGGGCCAACCTTGTGGCCGCCAACGCCGCGGTGTCCTCGGGCGTGCTCGAAGCCGCCACCGACTACAAAGGCCAGCGCGCGCTGCCACGCGACTTCTCCATCGAACTGAAACAGGGGTCCATCACCAACCAGCGCCGATCCGGCCGCTGCTGGATGTTCGCATCCCTCAACACCCTGCGTTACGAGCTCATGCACCAGTGGGGACTCGACGATTTCGAATTCTCCGAAACCTACCTGTTCTTCTGGGATGCGATGGAAAAATCCAACACGTATCTCGAAAACGTGTTCGCCACGCTCGACGAGCCGACCGACAGCCGCCTGTTCCAGGAGATCAACTACGGGCCGGCCGATGACGGCGGTTGGTGGCAGATGTTCGCCGCCCTTGTAGACAAGTATGGTCTCGTGCCGAAGAGCGCCTACCCGGAATCCGCCAATTCCAAGGACTCCGACGCGTTCAAACAATACCTCAACAGCAGGCTGCGCCAGTTCGCCGCCGACCTGCGCGAACGTTACGCAGCCGGCGCCACGGTCGATGAACTGCGCGCGGTCAAGGACGACGACATGTCCACCGTGTACCGCATGTGCGCCATCTCGTTGGGCGAGCCGCCGGAGAAGTTCGACTTCCTGGCCCGCGTGAGCGACGATGACAAGAAGGACGATAAGAAAAGCGGCGAAGACGAGGCCGACAAGCCGAAAACCGGCAAGGACGAGCGCAGACAGATCCGCGAAACCGGCATCACGCCGATGGAATTCTACAAGAAGTACGTGCCGGTGGACGTCGACGATCTGGTGACGTTGTGCAACGTGCCGATGGCGTCCCGTCCGTTCAACAAGCGTTACCGCATCCGCTACACCGCCAATGTGGCCGAAGCGGGGGATATGGAATTCGTCAACGTGCCGCTCGACGTGTTCAAAAAGGCCGCGGTCGACCAGATTAGCGCCGGACACCCGATCTGGTTCGCCTGCGACTGCACCCAGTTCTCGCTGCGTGCGGCCGGCTATTTCGACTGCGACAGCGTGCGCGTGGACCAGCTGTTCGGCACCGATTTCGACTTCGACAAGGCGCACGGCCTCGAATACGGCGACAGTCCAAGCAACCATGCCATGACCCTCACCGGCGTGAACCTTGACGAGCAAGGCAAGCCGAACCGCTGGAAAGTGGAGAACAGCTGGGGCAAAGACAACGGCGAAGACGGCTACTACGTGGCCTCCGACAAGTGGTTCGACCGCTATGTGACCGAAATCATCATCCGCAAGGAATACCTCGACGACGCCACCCGAGCGCTGCTCGAAACCGAGCCGGTGGAACTCGACCCATGGCAGCCGCTGACCAAACGCTGCCGCTGACGCAACACGGGCGATAACATGCCGCGGTCCGGATCGGGCCGCGGCTTTTGCTGTTCCACCGCGCTGGTATGGTTGCATGAGAACAAACGTACGAACGATGGGGGTTCAGGTGGCGGACACTCTGGCATGGCTTTCCGACGAGCTGCGCAGCGAATGCAGCCAGCCGGTACTGCAGCGCGCCCGCGGCATCGCCAACCAATGGCGTTCCAAAATGGAGGACCTGCATTGCCTGAACGACACCGCATCCAACCGCATCACCCTGTATGCCACCATACGGGGCACCACCTCACCCTCCAGCCGTTACGAAGTGCAAGCCACGCTTGATTTCGCCGACGAGCTGTTTCTGGCACGCTACTGCTCCTGCCCGGCATTCAGCGGTTCGCAGCGCGGCTACGGTTCCTACCGGACCTTCGACTACCACAACAGTCCGAAATACCGCAGCTTCGACGATGACGACGACTACGATTACGTCGACGACTACGACGATTTCGGCTCCGGCAGCACGTACGGCCACGTCAACGATGATGACGACTCGGCTTCCTCCACCAGCCGCCGGTACACCGGCATGTGCAAGCACGTAGCCGCCATGCTGCTGCTGTTCCTGCAGCAGCCGGAACGATTCCGGGGATTCCACGCCGCAGCCGCAACACCCCGGGCCCTCGCCGACTACATGCGCTCCCTCGATGCGAAAAGCAACAACGCCGGCGAGAACGCCCAACTCGACGTGCTGAAACGAATCATCAACGCGAAAAGCCGATTGATCGAGGAACAACGTGGCGCCTCCGGACAGGGAGCCGCCAAACCGAAACGCAAATCAAGCGCGCCGGTCGACGTCAAACCGGGAAGCGTGTACCTCGAGCCCACGCTGATCAACGGCCATGACGCCCTGCGCCTGTCCCTGCGCATCGGATGCGGCGACGCCGACTATGCGCTCAAAAACATCTCAAGATTCGTGGCCGACATGCGGACGGGAACATACGAGTCATATGGCAAAAAACTCGCGTTCACCCACACTCCGGACATGCTCGACCCCTTCTCGCTGAAGCTATACCGCTTCCTGCAGCAGGTGATCGCATCCAGAACGGCGGCCCAACTGCAAAACGGATACTATTACGGCGAAGCGGTACGCGTCGACCGTGAACTCGTCCTCACCGATTGGGAGGCATGCGACCTGCTCGACCTGTTCCACGCCGTGACACAGGACGAATACAAGGAACACGAGTCGAAGGCCCGCGGTTTCCTGCGCACGTCGGACGGTGACGGGCTGAGACGATTGCTTATCGAGGATTTCCAACGCACCAAGGAATCCGGGCCAAGCCGCATCCACATGGCCAACGAAGGAGGCGAGCCGTTCGGCCTTGACATTGTCGAAGGCGACCCCACCTTCACGTTCAAGGCGTCCTACGTGCATGAGGGCACCGCGTCGGGCGTGCGCATCACATCGAACCAAAGCATCTCCGATGTCATCAACGGACGCAACGGCTTCTACGTTTTCAGCCGCGAACGTCCCGACGATTCCACGGCGACGGACAGGATAGGCATCGACGGGCTCTTCCGCTGCACCGATAAACTGCGCCCGGCATTGCAGGTGCTGCCTGACCTGTGTTCCGACGATCCGGACGGCGTGTTCATCGCCGAAAACGACTGGCCCATGTTCGCCCGAACCATCGTGCCGAAACTCACCGAAGCGGGCATCGGATTCGACATTCCGCAGGAAGTGACCGAAGCGGTGGGAACCGAATGCCGGATCGAATTCTATCTGGACCGCGATTTGTACGGCATCACCTGCGAAGCGGTGGCGAAATACGGCGACTTCACCTTCCAACTGGTGCCCACCGCCAAAGAACTGCGCGGCGTGATCAACCCCGATTCACGTTCAAGAGCCTCGCAGGTCAAACGCGACCTGTCACGGGAATCGTTCGCCGTGCAGGTGGTACGCCAGCTGTGCCCTACATGGAGCTCCATCGACGTGGCACGCGTCAAAGAAGAGGATGAGCAGGCTATCCTGCTCATGCTCACCGACGGCGTGCAGATCCTCAAATCGGTGGGCCAGGTCTTCTCCACGGCGGCATTCGATGGCATGATGCAGCCCAACCCGCCATCGGTGAAGGTCGGCTTGTCCATCGACTCGAACCTCGTTGAAATCTCACCGATCGCCGACGAGGTGCCGATGAACGAAGTCGGCGCGCTGCTTGACTCCTACCGCAGAAAACGCCGCTACCATCGGCTCAAGAACGGCACGTTCGTGGATTTGAAGGAAGCCGACCTGCATGAGCTCGACCAAGTGTCCACGGACCTCGACCTGAGTGAAAAACAGCTCGACTCCGGCATCATCAAAATCCCCGGATACCAAGCGTTCCTGCTGGACTCCCAAGTGGACGACGAAGGCAAAAGCGCCTCGTTCGTGGACTATGTCAACGATGTGAAGATCGTCGATCCGAAACGCTACGAAGTGCCCGAACGGCTCAAAACCGTGCTCCGCCCATACCAGGTGGAGGGCTTCCAATGGCTGTCCACCCTGTGGGACAAGGGCTTCGGCGGCATCCTCGCCGACGAGATGGGCCTCGGCAAATCCGTGCAGCTGCTCTCGCTCATCGAAGCGCGCAAAGGAAACGGTCCGTCACTCATCGTCTGCCCGGCATCGCTCGTCTACAACTGGGCCGCGGAATGCGAGAAATTCGCGGGCGATCTGACGGTGGAAGTCGTCGCCGGTACGAAAGCGCAGCGACGCAAGGCCATCGCGACGGTGGCCGCGCAATCGCAGGAGAACGACGGTGCTACGACGAATGGCGCCACGACGTACGACGGCACCGACGTGGTGATCACCTCCTACGATCTGCTGCGTCGCGACGTGGACGATTGCGCAGCCTGCCATTTCGCGCTGATGGCGCTCGACGAGGCGCAATACATCAAAAACCATGCCACAAAGGTGGCCAAATCGGTCAAACAGGTCACGGCTGACCATCGCTTCGCTCTGACCGGCACGCCAATCGAAAACCGGTTGAGCGAACTGTGGAGCATTTTCGACTTCCTCATGCCCGGACTGCTCGGCACCTATACGAAATTCCGCGAAAAATACGAGCAGCCGATCATGGCTCCCGGTCCGGAACATTCCGTCATGGCCGACAAACTGCAGGCATTGGTGGGACTGTTCATCAAACGCCGTCTGAAAAAAGACGTGCTCACCGACCTGCCCGACAAATTCGAGAACGTGCTCACCGTCAAACTGGAAGGAGAGCAGCGCAAACTGTACGCCGCACACGAACAGCGGCTACGCGCCACGCTCACCAAGGCGTCGGACGCCGACTTCAACACCAAGAAGATCCGCATCCTCGCCGAATTCACCTTGCTGCGCGAAATCTGCTGCGATCCAAGACTCGTATACGCCGACGCGAAGAACGCCTCCGCCAAACTCGACGCCATCGCCGAACTCGTGGCCACATGCATGGGCGAAGGCAAAAAGGTCCTCGTGTTCTCGCAATTCACCTCGTTCCTCGAACTCATCGGCGCCAGACTCGCCGAACAAGGCGTGGAATACTACACCATCACCGGCGAGACGCCGAAGAAACGCCGTGTGGAACTGGTCGACGAATTCAACGGCAACGACGTGCCCGTATTCCTCATCTCGCTCAAAGCCGGCAACACGGGCCTGAACCTCGTGGGCGCGTCCGTGGTGGTGCACGCCGATCCATGGTGGAACGCCGCCGCGCAGAACCAGGCAACCGACCGCGCGCACCGTATCGGCCAAACCCAGGACGTGAACGTATACCAGATCGTGGCCAAAGACACCATCGAGGAACGCATTCTGAAACTGCAGGAAAAGAAAAACGAGCTGGCGCGCCAATTCACCGACGGCACCGCATCCGGCGGCGTCGGCACGCTCAGCAAGGACGATCTGCTCGGCCTGCTGTCATAACATGCCCGCTGTCGCGGCGTGCGCAGACTGCGTTCCGAATCGCAAGACGAAAACGGAACGCAGGTTGCGCATATCGCATGGCGGGCGTATATATGGACAAGCAAGTTTCAGGGAAGGTGAAAATCCTTACTGGCGGTAACGGCACGACCGGCATTCATAACGGCCCCATACCGAAGCCCGCGACCCGCGAAAGCGGCTGATCCGGTGAGAATCCGGGGCCAACGGTTACAGTCCGGATGGAAGAAACGGAGCTCAACATGAGTGTATCCTCTCCTAGCAATACCTCCAATACCGCAGCTGATCAGGCCGCAGACAAACCGATGACCCGTCCGGACAACGCGCACTCCACAGGCGTTGCCGACTCCGGCCGCTGGTCCACCAAACGCATCGCCATGTACGCGCTGTTCGTGGCGCTGTCCATGGCCGTCAGCTTCATCGAATTCCCGATCATCCCAGGCGTGCAGTGGCTCAAATACGACCCATCCGGCATCGTCTGCCTCGTCGCGGGCTTCGCGTTCGGCCCGGCCGCAGCCGTCATCGTCAGCGTGCTCGGCTTCGTGCCGCACCTGTTCACCAACCCATGGGGCACCCTGATGGCCGTGCTCGTGGCATTGGCCCTGTCCGTGCCGGCATCGCTCATCTACAAAAAGAACAAGACGCGCAAGGGCGCGCTGATCGGCATCATCGTCGGCGCTGTCGTGGCGCTCGCCGTCGCCATCGTCGGCAACATCATCGTCACGCCGTTCTACGCGCACATGACCACCGCGCAGGTCGTGGCGCTTATAGTGCCGGCGCTCCTGCCGTTCAACGCGTTGAAGTTCACCATCCACGGCGTGGTCACGTTCCTGATCTACAAGCCGATCTCCAACCTGCTGAACCGTTGAGCTTCGTTTGTTCCCATTGAAATGAACATGGAGGGACCGTCCGCATCCACCGGAGGGTTCCTCCGTCTTGTTTTCCCCGAGAATTCCATACAGTGCTGGTGAAGGAAGATTTTATGGTTACGACCAATGCGCCGATCATAACGCTACGCGATGTGCGATTCACCTATGATGGCGGCGCGACATGGGCGCTTGACGGTGTGAGCCTTGACATCCGCCGTGGCGAACGCATCTGTCTGACGGGGCCGAACGGTTCGGGCAAATCCACGCTGTCACGTGTCATCGCCGGACTGGTGGCTCCCGATGAGGGATATGTCGCATTGTCAGGCAATGTGGTGTTCGACGAGTCCGGCGCGCACGCCGACGAGTATCGAACCGCCCGTTGCGGCATAGGCGCGGTGTTCCAGCATCCCGAAGACCAAATCGTCACCACCGTCACCGAAGACGACGTGGCGTTCGGACCGGAGAATCTTGCGATTGAGCATGATGAGATCGGCCTGCGCATCTCCGGTTCGCTGGACGCCGTGGATATGAGCGACTATCGCGCTTCCAACCCGACGCGCATGAGCGGCGGCCAACAACAACGCATCGCCATCGCCGGCATGCTGGCGATGGATTCCGATGTGCTCGTGCTCGACGAGCCGACCGCCATGCTCGACCCGCAAGGGCGCGCCGACATCATGCGGGTGCTGGACGAACTCCAGGACCGCGGCACCACCATCATTCTCGTCACGCACCATGCGGACGAGTTGGAACATGCCGACCGTGTGATTCAGCTGGAAGCAGGCCACATCGTAGGCGATGGCCCTGCCGACGAGCGGCTTCGGATGCCGGTTCAATCGGTGGGCCTGCCGAAACGCATTGATGATGAGTCCGCCGAAACGCTCATCGAAGCACGCGACATATCGTATCGTTACGTGGACGCCGAACGTGACGTGTTCAACCACCTGTCGTTCAGCATCGGCAAAGGCGAGACAGTGGCGTTGATGGGACGCAATGGCGCCGGCAAAACCACATTGGCGCGCATGCTGTGCGCGTTGGAGAAACCCACGACAGGCTCGATCGTCATCGACGGCATCGCCGTGGCCACTGCGAAGGCGAACGGCGGAACGAAGCCCCTCAATCGCAAAAACCGTACGAGGCTGCGCCGTACGGTCGGCTACGTCATGCAGCATCCGGAACGGCAGCTGTTCGCCGACACCGTGGCCGAAGACGTCGCATACGGGCCTTCCAACCTGGGATTGGATACGTCCGAGGCGATGGAACGCGCCATGCAGGCCATGCGGCTGCTACATATCGAACATCTGCGAGACCGTTCGCCGTTCGACCTGTCGGGCGGCCAGCAGCGACTGGTGGCGATCGCCGGCGTGATTGCATGCGAGCCGAAAGCGTTGATTCTGGACGAGCCGACCGCAGGTCTTGACGAGGAGGCCGCCGCACGCGTGCACGGGCTCATCCACGGGCTCAAATCACGCGGCGTGACCATACTGCTCATCTCGCATTCGCAGGATGAAGTGGACGAGCTTGCCGACCGTACCATCATATTGGGCAAGCCGGCGAAACGTGCGGACTCTAAGGAATCCACGGAATCCACAGTGAAAGCCACCTGCGAAGAGGAGCCGGATGCGGAACCATCCGTGGACGCCGCCGGCTCGGACACCGCGACCGTGGGGGAGCGGCGGACCCTGTTGGAACGCCTCGATCCGCGCGTGGGCATGCTGTCCGCATTGGCGCTCATGTTCTCCGCGTTCGCCATCGGCTCATTCTGGCAATTGCTGCTTGCCGTGGTGTTCACCGGCGTGATCGCCGCGGCCGGACGCATCAATGTAGGCCGATTGGCCGCTTCCGTGCGTGTGTTCCTGGCATTGTTCGTTTTCTGCGGCCTGCTGAACATCTTCTTCGTGCGCACCGGCACCACGGTGGCGAGCCTCGGGCCGATTCCCATCACCGATGACGGCATCCGCATCGCCCTACTCTACGCATGTCGGTTCGCCGTGGTCATCGTCATCGGAGCGATGTTCCTTGCCTCCACCACACCGACCGTCATGACCGACGCGTTCGAATCGCTGCTGTCACCGTTCGCCAGATTCGGTCTGCACACGCAGGAGACGGCATTGGTGATGAGCCTCGCCCTGCGTTTCCTACCGACGCTTGGTGTGGAAACGAAAGCAATCATCGACGCGCAGTCGGCGCGCGGCGGGAGCGTCGAAACAGGTTCGTTCGTAGTACGCATCAAAGCGATGGTGGCGGTCGTCGTGCCGGTCTTCGCCGCAGCCATCCGCCACGCCGACAACCTGAGCCTCGCCTTGGACGCGCGCTGCTATGAGGAAGGTGCGACGCGCACGCATTGGCGTGTCATGCGCGTCACCGGCATGGACGTGGCCGTGGCGATCGTGGTGCTCGTCTATCTCGTCGCACTGGTCGTGCTGGGCGTGCTGTTATGACCGGTGCGTTGCGGGCGGATGGGCAAATACCGTCCTCACGCTAGGCTTGAGCGGGTATTTGTAGATAGGAATGGAACACATATGGCACTTACCAAAAAGCAGGTCAAGCAGCTGCGCGGCCTGGCCACCAAACTCAATCCGCTCATCCAGGTCGGCAAGAACGATCTGAGCGAAAACGCCGTCAAACAGGCGGACGAGACCATCGAGAAGCGCGAGCTCATCAAATGCTCCGTGCTCGACGGTTCCGGTCTGACCGCCAAGGAGGCCGGCGAAGGTCTCGCCGAACAGCTTGGCGCGGAACTCGTGCAGGTCATCGGCAACCGTTTCGTGCTCTACCGTCGTTCCCAGCGTGACGACGTGGAGCACATTCGTCTCGTGCGCGAATAGCGAGCCGAACGTTATATGAGAAGCGGCCCGCCCTCCGGAACCAATCGGAAGGCGGGCCGCTTCATATGGAAATAAACAATCGGAAGAGAGCGTGCCGGAGAATCAGCTCTCCTGATCCCATTCGGGCTTCCACGTGTACTGCATGTCGTACGCGCTGGACCAGAACATGTACTCGTTCTCAACGCCGGTCACAAAAATATCGACCAGCTCCTGCTTACGTTCCTCGCTCACCTCGGCGGCGAGTTTTTCGATATGCTCGATCAGCCAAGCCGAACCCTGCCAGAACTCGTCGGTCTTGTACATGTCCACCCAGCTCTTGTACTGGTTCACATCGAGCGTGTCGGCGAATTCATGGGCAAGACGATATCCGTAATCCGCATACACCCAGGCGCAGGGGAGCACGGCCACGAGAATGTCGAGGATACCCTTGCCATAGGCGATGGAAAGGATGTTCGACGTGTACGCGCGGGCGAACGCCGACTGGCGCACGTTGTTCATCTGCTCGTCGGTGATGCCGTAGCTGGCCAGATACGTGCGGTGCACGGTCGACTCCACATTCAACGCGCCGTTCTGCACGTTGAGCATGAACGCCATGATCTCAGGATCGTCTGTTTTGGCCAGTCCCAAAGCATGCACTCTGGCGTAGTCGTTAAGATAACGGAAATCCTGCAGCAGATAGAACGCGAACTTCTCGCGCGGCAGAGTGCCTTCGCCCAGTTCGCGGATGAACGGCTGCCTGTAGCCTTCCTCCCATACGAGGTCGGCGGCTTTGCGCAGCCGCTGCGCGAATGGGGGAAGATTGGTTCGCGTGACGCCCTTCGAAGCGTCGAACGCGGAATCGGAATTGGTTACGGAAATCACATCAGCCATATGGCCATGCCTCCCTACGCTGGTGTCAACCATCAGGTTCAAAGGGTTCGGACGTCCACGCCCATCTCAATCCGTCATACGGATTCCCCTGCATACGCGGTTCATTATGGCAAACAAGTTCGTGCCGTGCAAGGTTCTGTCCATATTTGTCGCGGATTATGCCCGTGCTCGGCTCCATATCGAACATGGCCGATGTGTGGTTGAGGGCCGGTGCAAGAATGGAACGTATGACTGAAAAGCAAGTTGCGAAGAAGACCATCGAAAAGCTGGCTATCGTCGTGGTGACCTACAAGCGCCAGCAGCTGCTCGCCACCCTGTTCGAATCCATCGAGAAGCTTACCGTCGCCCCGTGGCGCATCATCGTCGTGGACAACGAGCACAGCGACAAGACCCATGGCATGGTCGAAGAATTCAGCGCCAAACTCACCGCGCAGTGGGGCACCACCGTGGCCGACCTGTCCGGCAACGAGAACCGCGTGGTCTACGCGCCGCAGACCGACAACCTCGGTGGTGCGGGCGGTTTCTCCGCAGGCGTGAAGAAGGCGTACGAGCTGGGTGCCGAATGGTTCTGGGTCATGGACGACGACGTCGCCGTCATGCCGGAAGGCATCGAGCGCTTGGCCAAGTGGACCGATCGACACGACGTGATTCAGGGAAGCCGCTACGACTATGATGGCGGTCCGTTCTACTGGCAGTACGATTTCATCGTCCCGCTCGGCATTCCGAACCCGATCGCACCGGCTGCGTTCGGCCCGGCTGGCTATCGCGTGATGGACACGTTGTGCTTCGAAGGCGGCCTGTTCCGCCGCAACATCGTCGAGAAGATCGGTCTGCCCGACCCGCGTTTCTTCATCTATTGGGACGACACGATGTACGGCTATCGTGCCAGCAAGGTCACCAATCCGATCGTCGTGCCCGACGTGGTGCTGCGCCGTACGCGCGAGATCGGCAATTGGGACATCGCCGGCGTGCGCCAGCTCAACTCCACTTCCGACATGAACCGCTACCACATCATGCGCAACCGCGGCTACATGGCCCGATACTTCATGACGTACGGCGATTACCGTCCGCTGTTGTTCGGCCTGGGTACGGTGCTGACCGCGGTCAAGGAAGTGATTCGACTGACGATGGTGGACCGCGAGCATTTCAAGACCGGCATCGTTCAGATCGCCAAGGGATGGTGGGATTCGCGCAAGCTGCTGCATGATCCGGAATGGCAGCCGATGCCGCCGCTGAAGTAACACCGTGGCCCACGCGTTTCCCAACGCGCGGCGATCACGCGATTGACGATTCGTCCCACGTCGGAGCCTCTACCGACGTGGGACGAATCGTTTGCAAAACAGGCGATGAAATATTTACTCGGTTAAGTATTACAATTTGTGCAATCGTTCTCACCATTTGTGCATGTCGCGCGCGATTTTGGGCATGTTGCGAGTTACCATAACATGTACCGGTTCGAATACACCCATAACATACCTTGATAGAGAGGTTGAAGATGATTGAGACTGCACAGGCATTCGGCGTTGACATTGGTGGCTCCGGCATTAAGGCCGCCCCGGTTAACCTCGAGAAGGGCGAATTCGCCGAACCGCGTCTGAAGATCCTCACCCCGGAGGTGTCCACTCCGAAGGCCGTCGGCGAAATCGTTCGCCAGCAGCTCGAGCATTTCGAGGTTCCGGAGTCCGCTCCGGTCGGCATCGCCTTCCCGGCTCCGATTCATGTGGGCGAGAAGCTTGGCTACATGGCCAACCTGGACCAGTCCTGGGTCGGCGTGGACGTCACCGAAGTGTTCTCCGAAGCTTGCGGTCGTCCGGTCACCGTGGTGAACGACGCTGACGCCGCCGGTCTTGCCGAGCAGCAGTTCGGCGCCGCGAAGGGCCAGGATGGCCTCGTCATCGCCACCACGCTGGGCACCGGCATCGGCACCGCGCTGATTTTCAACGGCGAGCTCATTCCGAACACCGAGCTCGGCCATCTGGAACTGCTCAAGGGCAAGGGCGACGCGGAGAAGTACGCCGCATCCTCCATCCGCGAGAAGCTCGACATGGGCTACAAGAAGTGGGCGAAGCGCCTGACCAAGTACTACTCCCTCATGGAGTTCTACTTCGACCCGCAGCTGTTCGTCGTCGGCGGTGGCGTGTCCCGCGTCTCCGAGAAGTTCCTGCCGTACATCGACATCAAGACCCCGATCGTCGCAGCCAAGCTGCACAACGAGGCCGGCATCATCGGTGCCGCATACTACGCGAGCACCAAGCAGAAGTGATGTGTTGACCGATTAGGTTGTCACAAGGCCGTCCGACGAATCGGACGGCCTTTTTCGTTGTTCCATGTGCCGCAGATGGAAGACGGCAGTCCATGGAGTAGGGTGGAGAGCATGCGTTTTTCCTCAAGAGTCGACATCAGTGAGCCCAATCCCATCGCCAAGGCGGAAGCCACCGCCAAAACAGCCGGCAGACCGCTCGGCAAGCTCAACGACTCCAATCCGACACGGCACGCGCTGGCTCCGGATCTTGTGCCGGACATCTACTCCGCCGACCCGCGCGGCCAACGCTACGCGCGTGAGGCGCTGGCCGCGTTCCTTGACATGCAGGAAATCGGCCATTGCTCGCCGGACGACCTGTACATCCTCAGTTCAACTTCCGAAGCCTACTCGTGGCTTATCAAACTGCTGTGTGATGCCGGTGACGCCGTGCTCGCACCGAAACCCGGCTATCCGCTCATCGAATCGATCGCACGCCTCGAATGCGTCGACATGATCGAATACCAGCAACGATTCGACGGCTCCTGGTACATCGACGTGGCCGAACTGAAAACCGCGCTGGAAGGCCCGGACGGCAATCGCATCCGCGCGCTGGTGCTCATCAACCCCAACAATCCGACCGGTTCGTACGCCAAACCGTCGGAACGCGAGGCGATCGTCCGCCTGTGCCGGGACCACGACGTGGCCATCATCGCCGACGAAGTGTTCTACGATTACGATTTGGAACCATTCGAAGGCAACGCACGACTCGCGGGGGAGCGTGGCGCGCTCACATTCGCGTTGGACGGTTTTTCGAAAATGCTCGCCGCACCGCATGCCAAAGTCGGCTGGATCCAGGTATCAGGTCCCGCCGAAGACGTGGCGGAAGCCAAGAGTCGTCTCGACGTGATCGCCGACGACTATCTGCCCATGAGCGAAATCGTCGCAAAACAAATTCCCGCACTGCTTGAAGCGGCGCCATCGCAGACCGCGCGCGTGCAGGAACGTGTGCGCGGCAATCTCAAAGCACTGCATGCCATGCTCGACGCGGACGAGCAAGGTCTCGTCAGCGTATTGCGTGCCGAAGGCGGATGGAACGTACTGCTGCGCGTGCCCAGCGTGCTCGACGAGAACGAGCTGGTGCTGCACATGATCGAACGCCACGGCGTATCCGGACAGCCCGGCTACTTCTTCGACATGACCTCCAACGGCTATCTGGCCATCTCACTACTGCCCGAACCGGACGATTTCCGGCATAACGTGTACGTGGTGATCGACACCGTCAACGAACTGATCGGCTGAACGGACTGCCGAGTCCGAAATCTCTTCTACGCCCTGTCGCCCTTCGCCGCCTCATACTTCGAACGAACCAAATCCGTGTAAAAATCGACCGCCTCACGAGGCACGCCGTCGAACACCACACGATGGTCGTCGACAACGAGCACGCGGCCGATCGCATATTCCGGACGGACGATCAGATCCGTGTCATGCGTGGCGAACACCACCTGCTTGTCATAGCTGAACAGGGCCTTCGCCACGCGCGCCGACACCACCTCGTCCAAGCCCTTGGTCGGCTCGTCGGCGACGATCGCAGCGGGGGAGAAGCTCAACGCGGCCGCGATCGCCAGCAGATGCCGCTTCTCGCTATCCAAAGCGGAGGCCGGCTCGCGGGCCACGGAAGCCAAGTCGAAATGCGCGAACAGATTGCCGATGATCGCCTGACGTTCGCTTTCCGGCACCTTGTGCTTCTTCAACGGCAGGTCGATCGCCTCACGAATCGAAGCCGCCTTGTAGTAGGCGTTCGGAATCTCTTCGCGCCGCACGCGGCCGACCAGATCCTCGACATGCTTCAGATCGCGTTTCACGGCGGGGTCGTATGCGGTACCGTCCGCTTCGATGCGGACCGTTCCGGACGTGGCGGCCAACGCGCCATCCAACAATTTGAGCAGCGTGGTCTTGCCGGCACCGTTCAAACCTATCACCGCCACACGCTTGCTGTCAGGTGTGATATCAAGCGTGGTGGCCTCCAAGCCGATATTGCCGTCCTCGTACATGTGGGCGGCCTGGTCGAGATGGAACGTGACGGACGAAGCCGGTGTGGAACGTTTACCGGCGAACAGCGAATCGAAGAAACCCATACCGCCGATTGTAACGAACCGCAGGCGCAACCGCGCGCAGGTTCACCGGCAGTTCATCCGAATCGTCCGTGCCCGCATGCGTGGCGGACGCCTTGTAATCGGCGAACAGGCTGCCGAAATCCAACAGTCGCGTCACACTGCTGGTTTCGGCATCGAGTTTGACGACCTGGTCCTGCACGGCGTTGTCGTCGCGGCCCAGTTCGGTGGTGAGCAGCACGATGTCGCCTTTGGCATCCAACGTGCGGCCCGAGGATGGTTGCGTGGCGGCGAAAGCGGTTTCATGGTTGGCGACCCCCGGAACATAACTCAAAGCAACAATGATGACAATCGTTATGATTGCCGATGAAACTCAGAGCAAACCGGAAAAACTGCTATATGAATCAGGAAAGAAACCTGAATTTTTACTGGATGTAGCTTATGTAGGATGTCAACCCAACATGAACCAGGACTGCACGTCGAGATAGAGGGCGGGATTGTTGCGCAACATCTCATCGTCACGCCCGGGCAGGAACAACGACATCAGCGCGACAACCAGCGTGAACAGCAGCAGCGCGAGGAATCCGGCACGACATACCCAACGCAGACGCGGCTTGCCGCAATCAAGTACGATCAGCAACGAAGGCAACGCGGCCAAGGCAAACAGCCATCCGAAATCGGCGATGTACCGCCATCCCAAACCAGCCATGCGGGAGTCAATCACCACAAGCAGCAATCCCAATGCCAGGCTGGATGTCAACAACAGCCATGTGTTCGTGCGCCCGGCCTTGCGCATACGCCGGTAGAGGAACGGGCAGGCCAGCGCGGCCAACGCCAACGGAGCTATCGTGAATAAGCCGCCAGGCATTGCCTCGGTAAATCCCCAAGTGGGAAGAGGCGCCGGATTGACGGCGAGGAACGGAAACGCATCCGTGAACCGCAACGGCAGGAACAGGTAATATGCGACGGTCAGCGCAAGATTCGACAATGGCTGCCGATAACTGGTCATATCCGTGACCGTCATCTGATATGAGGTGCCGAAGTCGAGCGGTGATCCGAACCGGACCACGTTGTACGCCAGCAGAGGAACGATCGCAATCAACGCGGGAAGCAATGCGGCCAACGGCGCGCGCATCAGACGCCAGACCGACATATGGGGAAGGGAGGAATCATTGGAGGCGTGACGGAAAATCGACTGAATCTGCGGCCAGAATATTACGAAAGCCAGCAACGCCACGAGAATGAACTGCGGACGGCACCCCAGATTGGCCGCAATGCACATCGAGCCTGCAGCCAGATGGGGCAACGACAACGACTGCGTGCCATCAACCTCACGAATCCGATCGCCTGACACCGGCACCCGCTTGGCGGCGCCCAACCACAGCCACAATCCCAACACGCTCAGAAACAGGGAGGCGGCGATCGGCACCGAATAGAAATTCGTCCGATACCACAGATACAAACCATTGGAAGCCAACAGCATGAACACGCACAGCATACTGACCGCAGCCAACGGCGCATTCGGACGAATTCGGGATATCACACGAATCACCAGCAGACATCCGAATACCAGAAAACCAAGCATCAGCAGCGGCACGGCCGCACCGCAGGGCATCATCAGCCCGCCATCGACGAACAACGATGTGACCGCCCGATACGGCAGGAACAACAACAACGCGGGAACCACACCGAAATACGAATACCAGTGCCCCTGATAGAACGCGTAATCCCAATACACTGGGCTTACGCCATCGGCAAGCAACCGCTGCCGGGTGGCCACATCATACGGATCCGCCGCGTCACGCAACGCATCCGGCACATCCAAATCCAACCACGCGTGACCATCAAGCAGCGCCCTTGCCACGTAATCGTACTGGTCGAAATCATACGTGTACGTGCCTTTCGTATGGAAGCTCAACGGAGCCGCCTCCACCAGCTGCCACACCACAACGGCACAAGTGACCACAGCAGGCACCGCCAGCAGCGCCCCCAGCCACGCACGCTGCCTCACACTCGTCGTATCCAACGGCATCCGCCACAACCGCGAACCAGGCCTCCACACCAGTACCATCGCCAACACGGCCACCATCACGCCGATACGCAACGGATTCAACGCGAACGGTACACGCACATTCGCACGCACCGCATCAAACGGAATCAGCGAACCCTTCGGCTCGACAATCCGCACGCACACCGAACCACCTGCAGCCGCCGCATGCACATACAGCGAACGCGGCGAAGACACCGACACCGAACTGACCGTACCGGCCCTGCGATTGACATCAGGACGGACACGAACCGTGCGCAACATCTGCTCCGATTGTCTGGCTGCCTTATCCAACGCCTTCGAAGACACCGGGTCCATACGAACATATTCCGACGAGCCATCCGCATCGACCTGCATATATGCCTGCGTCGGATCGGTGACCTTCAACAACCCCTCGTCAGTACGTTCGAGCCCAGGGCCCAGCATGTTGTACGCGGCGGCGGAATCACCCGATGCGGCCAAGGAACGCCAAAACGGCATATTGCACAACACGCACTCGACCGCCACCATCACCGCGAAAGCGACTACAATGGCTGCGCACATACGACGACGTGCCTGAAAACGCTGCTTCGAAAAAGTCACGTCATTATTCTAATAGCTTCATGTCGCGTTGGATTGAAAGAATGGCACACATGTCTCACCGCACACCATCAGACCCGACCAGCCAACCGGAACATAACCGGACCATGCTCGAACGCGTCAGGCAAAATGTGCGGCGACTCGTCAACCAGGCCACGCCGCGCCACATCCACGCCAACCTCTTCGGCAAGGCGCTTGACAAGCCCGACGACATCGTCGACGAACTGACCCGCAACGCCATCCGGCTTAATCCGCTCATCAAACGACACGTCATCGACGGATTCGAAGGCGTGCCCGGAGGATTCCGCCTCGGATGGGCCCAACTGCCGCAGACCCACGGCCATGCCTTCTCCATCGGATTGTTCACCGACAGCGACCACTTCGCCCAAATCGCGCTCGCGGACGGCAAAGCGCGTGTCTTCGCCGGCACCGATCCGGACATGGACACGCAGGAACTCGAACCGCGGTTCGTCTTCGTCAAAGAGGAAACCCTTACGTTGGCGGACGGTCCAAGACTCGGCCATGCGGCCAGCCGCAATCCGAAAACGGTGCGCGCCACGCAAGGCGGCGTCGTGGGACGCATGCCGGGCGGTCGCATGATGTGGCTCGCCTCATGGCTCAAAACCGGCAGCCGTTACACGCTTGAGCAAATGCGCGCCAACCTGCCAGCGAATATGCGGTTCGACCTCGAATATCGGGACGCCATCACCATCGCGTTCTTCGCCGCCTACATGCTGCCACAGATGAACGGCCTGCTCGTCGGTTTCGGTTCCGGCAACATTTTCCGCAGGCTCAACCGCGAAGCGCCCATAGGCGCCATCCGACGGTCCATCAGAGACACCATGAGCGCCCGGTCGCATGGCATGCGCGCCTCCGGCCTGGAAGACTACTTCGCCGATCTGATGCGCGAAGCCCACGCGCTCGATACCGATCAAGGGCTCGAAGCTGTGCACGGAGCGGAACCGCTGCGCCTGTACACATCCAGCTATTCCGGATGCTACTTCTTCGCATGGGATTCCTCCCTGCCGTTCTCGGCAGTGCTGTGCGCCCTCAACATCGAGGGCAACCTCAACCGCTTCGCCGCCGTCAGCTCATGGCTGGAACGTAATGCACGCATCGGCGCTCTCCCCACGGAGAACACGGTGACGCGTGCCGAAGCCGCGCAGATCGACTTCGCCCTGCTGGAGAATCCGGCGCTGATCGCGTTGAAACCGGACGACCGGTTCGGCGCGATCCTCGACCCGAACCGGGAAGACGGCATCCAGGCCGCCAGCCGACTGGCGGATATCGCGGCCGACTTCCGGCGTGAAGTCGCCGAATCAACCAAGGACAACGTGTTGGAAGGCGATTCCGGCGCCGACGGAGGTTTCGAATGGGTGTACCGGCAGACCATGTCCCGTCTGCTGCGCAGCCTGCGCCTGCCATACCGTTTCGACGTTGACTTCCGGTGCGACCTCAGCGACGGCGAAGTCGCAATCGGCTTCACTTCTGCTGGAGTGTCCATGATGCCGTTCACCCGATACGACGTATCGCGCCGCGCGTGGATCGACCTGACCGACGTCGAACGCACGCGTATGAGCGTCGATTACAATCTGCGCGTCGGACTCATGATGGCCGCGCTGAGCTTCGGAGCCGATCCGAATGTCAAACGCGTGTCGATGCACATCGATTCGATTGGTCTGGAAGAGGCCGTAGCCGAACAGGATTCCGCCATCAGCGAGTTGATGAGCGAGGCGTTAAGCGCCTTCGAACGCATCCGTACCGGAGACATGAGGCCATCCGGATCCAAAGCCGCTCCAAAGGACGGCGACTACCATGGCGATCCGGCTCGGCCCGTCACTCCGAGAACCACCGATATCTCATCCGAATCAATCGATTCCGACGATTCGGCTGGCTCGGATAGCGTTGGCACTGGAGACGATACGGTGGACGGCCAGTTCGAAGACCTGATGAAAAACATCGACTTCGACGAAATGGCGTTCGCGGTACCGGACGGACGCGCCGACGATGACGACGCCTCCATGCGGGACGACGCCAGCGACAAAACGGAGTACGACACCTACCTCGATGATGATGACGACGATCCGATGGCGCAGCTGCGCAAAAACCCGACCGTACGCAACTTGGTGACCGTCACCTTCACCCGCGACGAGTTCCTGAAGCGGCTCGACACTGACGGATTGGCCCATCCAACCGCCACATACCGCATGTTCGACGCCGAAATGGACGTGGACGGCAAAGGCGCGCTCAAACCCATCGACGCGGCCTTCGACCTTCGTGACAGCCGATTCTCACCGGCGGGAAGCCAAGAAGAACCCGAACTGTCCGACATTCGTTTTGATGACGGCACGGCGCAGTTGTTCGGCTGTGAGAACATGATGGGCCTGTCCATCCAGCGTGTCGACCTGTTGCAGCGCGCCGTGGGGGAGTTCCATCGTCTTGCGCAAAGCGACGGACTCGAATCGGTGGCCAAAGCCAAACAGGCCATGGACATCATCAATTCCATATCCGATCCGGAATTGACCGAATTGGCGCCGCAGGTCACCAGCGCGCTGATCGACGGCGAAGACACGCCCGACTTCTCATTCGAACTGGCACAATCCCTCGATGACGAACGTCTGAAGGCACGAGACATGCTGTTCTCCGGAGACGTCGAGCGGGCCATCGAATCCGCCCAGTCCACACTCGAACGCATGGACCGGATCTTCGCTGAAAATCCGGGCGTGCCGCGGTACTTCAATTCATATGCGGAACGCGTCATCTACAACCGCATGTTCGCCACCGAAGGCGAAAGAACGGTGCTCATCCCCGACAACCTGTTCTACATGCATATGGAGCTTGCCGACCTGCTCGCCCAAGTCAAAGGCGTCGATGCCGCGCTGCCGCATCTGAACGCCATGGTGCGTTACGCCCCCGCATACCCGCTGTCGCATCTCAAGCTCGCCGTGCAGCTGGGACGTGCCGAGGACTGGGATCCGGCACGTGCGGCATGCCTCAACGCGCTGAACGTCGCGCTTGACCGGGAAGACGCCTCATTCGCCTACTACCGTCTCGCCTATGCGGAATGGATGTGCGACCACTTCGACCTTGCCGCCGCCTCATACATCATGAGCGAGGAGATCGCCCCCGGACGTATCGCCATGCTCGAAAGCGAACTGCAGGAACTGATCGGAAGAGCGCAATCGCAGTGCATTCCGGTGCCGACCAACGTGCAGGAAGCCATCCACGTGCTCGCCGACGCCGGACTGCCGGTATGGCCGAACACGCCGGTCGCGCCCCTGATGCACCAAGCGGCCCGCGTCTGCGTGGACAAAGGCATGTTCGTGCCCGCACGTACCTTGTCAGTGGCCGCGATGCGCATGGACTACGAAGACCATGACGGTGCCGACGTGGTGCAGGTGCAGTTCCTGCGCTCTCTGAACAACTAACAAAACGGTCGAACATTTGTGCGATAATCGGTGCTGGCGTGGACATCCGCGCGGCATGGCGGAAATGATGGGAAAGCGGTGACAATGACGAATCGTGATGATTCCGAACAGTTGGCATGGGATTTCGACGCGCCGGAGAGCGACGGTAGTTCCGCGGCCGTCGTGGCCGATGAGGGGCTGGCTTCGCTGACTCCGGGCAGCGAACGTTGGATTGCCGCGTTGCAGCCGACCGATGCCGACGCCATGCGCCTCGACAAGGTTGATGTGGCTTCGATGAGCGCCGAAGCCGCGGCCAGGCTGTGGGCGCGCGTGGCCGCATGGGTGGAATCAGACCAGATCGCATACTATATTGACGATGCCCCCGTCTCATCCGACGCGGCATATGACGCAAGATTGCGCTGCCTGCAATCGCTTGAGGCGCAGTTCCCATCACTTGACTCACCGCAGTCGCCGACCCATCGCGTGGGCGGCACGTTCTCCAACGACTTCGCTTCCGTACGTCATCCATCGCGCATGATGAGCCTCGATGACGTGTTCTCCATCGAGGAGCTGCGCGAATGGTACGACGGCGTGCTCAGGGGATTGGATTGGCCCGAATCGAAGCCACTGCCCATGACCTGCGAGGTGAAAATCGACGGTCTTGCGCTGAACCTCATCTATCGCAACGGCGTGCTTGAACAGGGGCTGACCAGAGGCGATGGCGTGACCGGCGAGGACATCACTCTCAACGTGCGCACCATCTCCACCATTCCGCAGAACCTTGCCGGACCGGAGGAAGACATTCCCGAATTCGTGGAGATCCGCGGCGAAGTGTTCATGCGATGGGACGATTTCAACAAGCTGAACGCCGAGAACGAGGACGCCGGTCGTGCGCCATTCGCCAATCCCCGTAACGCGGCCGCAGGTAGTCTGAGACAGAAGGATCCGCGTATCACCGCAACCCGTCGCCTGAGCTTCTACGCGCACGGCATCGGATCGCTGCGTTGGGGTGCGGGGCACGCCGGCAACGGCCATGATGTGGTCAACGACCAATCCGAAGCCTACGAATTGTATAAGAAATGGGGTGTGCCCGTCTCTCCGCACAACCGTGAGGTCACGTCGTTCAAGGAAATCCTCGACATGATCGACTATTACGGCGAACACCGAGGCGACATCGAACACGCGCTTGACGGCATCGTCGTGAAGGTCGACGATTTGGGATTGCAGCGTTCCCTTGGCGCCACATCGCGTGCGCCGCGCTGGGCCATCGCCTACAAATATCCACCGGAAGAGGTCAATACCGAGCTGCTTGACATCACTGTGCAGGTGGGGCGCACCGGACGTGTGACTCCGGTGGCGGTGTTGAAACCCGTGTACGTGGCCGGTTCCACAGTATCCCGTACCACGCTGCACAACCCCTTTGAAGTGGAACGCAAAGGCGTGCTCATCGGCGACACCGTGGTGGTGCGCAAGGCGGGAGACGTGATTCCCGAGCTCGTCGGTCCGGTGCTGGAGCGGCGCAAGGGACGTGAGGGCCAGATCCGCCGGTTCGTGATGCCCACGCGTTGCCCGAGCTGCGGCGCGGAACTCGCTCCCGCCAAAGAGGGAGACAAAGATATACGCTGCCCGAACGTGGAATCCTGCCCGGCGCAGCTGACCGAGCGGATCATCAATCTGGCGTCCCGCAAGGCGTTCGATATCGAACATCTGGGCGACCAATCAGCCATTGCGCTGACGAATCCCGAAGAGGACAGGCCCGATTCCATCGACACGTATGCGCCGAACATCACCGAAATCGTGGTGAAACCCGGTGAGGAGCCTGAACCGT
>OIDW01000184.1_pt1 | contig 32909 bp, 30 predicted proteins | sample 1581621 | NCBI WGS metagenome assembly OIDW01 (sample SAMEA3882529, study PRJEB24775) | human gut metagenome | biome: human-associated habitat; feature: intestine environment; material: feces | place: Netherlands | collected 2009/2010 | reverse complement strand
TTTACACATTTTTTATTGTTCATAAATGTGTCAACTTTTGCCAGGACAAGACACCGGATGATTAATATACATATAATTCATCAGGCAAGAAGCCCTGCCACACGCCGGATGTAGTACACATTACCTGTTCTTGTGCCGTACATACCAGTTATGAGTAAAACCTAAATACATAATCAATGCAAGGCACGAAACCACGATTGACAAGATCACTGTGCCATACCTGTCACCATACGTGCAACCGTAACCGACGGACATGCCGAGCGACAGTCCCAACTCCCATCCTAAAAAGAATGTACTCTGTGATGTGCCACGCCTGCAATGCGGACTGAGTTTTATGAAAAACAACAGGAAACGCGCTCCTATTATCCCTACTCCGCACCCGATAAGGACGGGCGACACCAGCGTAGCGGCGCCCCGGTTGCCAGACAGCATGAGCAACAATGCCGCCAGCATAAATATAAGTCCCGTAGTAATCTCGCTCTTCAGGTCGGCATTGACGAAAACAAAACGTCCCGCAAGCAAAGCAAGGAAGAATCCGAGTATCATCATTGCATAAAAACTTGCATCGTGCTCAATAGAAAGGAGCATGCCAACCACTGTGGTAACAAGTAACAGATTGATAAAAAGCCACTTACCTTGAGATAGGAAAAACCTGTCTGCAGACACATGGCGGACAACGTCTTCAGGAGCCTTGAACGGGAATTTTACCGAGAATATGAACACCACGGCCAATACGCAAAGGCCTGCCCCGACAATCATGACCGTTCCGAAATCGGCGTAAGGCACCAATACCAACGCCACTAACGGGCCTAACGCCAAGGCAAGACGCGAAAACCATGCCGCCGAATGGTTGGCTTCTGTACGCTGGAACGACTCGCACGTATCTATTATCAACGTGCTTGACAGAACCATCTGCCCAAGTCCGAACACCGCTCCCTGTACAAACCGTATGGCTGTTACGATCAGTAAACCGTCGGCCTGAAGCATGGTGCTGCCATCAAGCCATGATAATAAATAAAGGCACACAGTCAGGACCAGCACCGAAAAGATGCACACCATGTTGCGGCGGTAACGCTGTACAAGGTACGAGCAGAAACAACCGAGCGCGAATATGCCCACACCGGGAGCACCGACGGCCACTGCCGCAAGCCCCGGGGTACATCCTGTAGCCGACATCAGCCATCCCGGCAGCAAAGGCAACTGTATGTACATAGCCATCGTGACGAGCAAATTGGCCGTTGCCATCAACCAAAAGTCACGGTGCCATAACTTCACATGCACTGGAGTGTTCTGGGTGTACATCAGTATGACTCGTTTTCATTAGGGAATGTCGAATCCTTTACGTCCGTAACATACTGTCCGATAGCGTCAGCCATCACGGTGTTAAGGTCAGCATAACGGCGTAGGAAACGTGGGTTAAAGCCCTTGGTCATACCGAGCATGTCGGCCACGACAAGTATCTGGCCGTCCGTACCGGCACCGGCACCAATGCCGATAGTCGGCACTGTAAGCTCTTTTGAAACCCGAGAGGCAAGCGCCGCCGGTACTTTTTCCAGCACGACACTGAAACATCCCGCCTCGTCGAGCAGCCTTGCATCAGCCAAAAGCTTTTCCGCCTCGGCATCGTCTTTGGCACGCACGGCGTAAGTTCCGAATTTATTGATACTCTGCGGAGTCAATCCAAGATGTCCCATAACGGGAATGCCTGCATCGAGAATACCCTTTACCGTGTCGATTATCTCGGCTCCGCCTTCAAGCTTCAACGCATCGCAACCACTTTCCTTCATGATTTTTATGGCGTTCTTGACACCTTCCTTGCGGTCAACCTGATAACTGCCGAATGGCATGTCGCATACGACAAGAGCACGCTTCACGCCGTTTACCACCGACTTTGCGTGGTAAATCATCTGCTCCACGGTCATAGGCAAGGTCGTACCGTTGCCGACCATTACGTTCGAAGCTGAATCACCGACCAGAATACCGTCAACCCCGGCCCCGTCGACAATGCTTGCCGTGGTATAATCATAAGACGTAAGCATTGAGATTTTCTCGCCACGCTGTTTCATCTCAACGAAACGGTGCGTGGTAACTTTCCTTGTGTCACTAACTAAATATCCGGACATCGTTTTCTCTTTTAGTAATTTAAAATATTAAAAGCATGTCCGGCACGCATGCCGGACAATTGTTATTAAAAACTTATAGTTAAGAAAATATCAATTAAGGTTTGCCAACATTCCACTCAGCCTGTTGTAGTCAAGCTCCATAAAATCCGGCACCACGCAATCAGCATATGGCTTTATCGCCTCAGCCGCATTGGTCGTTGACAGTCCGATTACGGCCATGCCAGCCGCACGTCCGGATTTCAATCCGTTAAAACTATCCTCGAATACCACGCATTCGTCACGGGTTACGCCGAATGTGGCCGCTCCCTTGAGATAACAGTCAGGGTCAGGCTTGCTCCTTTCAAAGTCTTCCGAAGTCAGAATAGCGTCAAAAAGAGCCTTGAATTCCTTGCGCGCTGCATACACAGAGTTCATCTTTGCCTGGTTTGAGCTTGTAACCACGGCTGTCTTAACGCCGTTACGACGCAAGTCAGAGACAAAATCAAGAAAACCGGCAACATACTCGAACTTCATGTTACGTTCGAATTCGTCAAGCCTGCGTATGATTACAGAATGCTCGTCCTTCATGTCCGAAAAATAATTATCGAGTATCTGGACCAGCGTCTGTCCCTTTATCTTGTCTTCAAGCCCAGGTTTGTCAGGATGATAAAACCGGCACTGCTCACCCCAGAAAACAGAATACTGCCCTTCTGTGTCAAATACGACGCCGTCCAAATCAAAAAGCGCCGCTCTTAATAACCTTTTTGTCATGATAATATTGATTTGCGCTGCAAAATTAATCATTTTATAAAATAAAACATAAAATCCTTGTGACTTTCCTCCTTTTCAAGTAATTTTGCAAATAAAAATACATTAATTAAATATGAAAAAATCAACTATTATAATCATATTTTCCATTTTTGCCATGATAATGGCCACATCATGTGGAGGAAAGTTCAACAATGGCGGAAATGGAACCGACAGTCTTGTATTCGACAGTATAAAAGTGGACTCGACGTTATGGCTTACCGAAGACACGGCGGGGCCACGTTGCCATGTCAGCCTCAGCCTGACTTACGCTAAAGGCAAGAATGCCGATTATATAAATGACTCAATCATCCGTTCCGGCATTTTAAGTCCTGACTACTTCTCTATAACTTCACAAAAGCTAACGCCGCAAGAGGCAGCAGATTCTTTTGTGACAAGATATCTTGACGAGTACAAAACATCTTACGGAGAACTTTACAAGGCCGATAAATCTCACGGTGCGTCCTACAATTGCGAATATCTGGTAAAAACATACGTGCTCCAGGACAACGACAAGTATTATACATACATTGCCAACATCTATAACTACGGTGGCGGCGCGCACGGCAGCTCCATAGTTGTAGCCAGAAACGTTGATACTAAAAGCGGGAAAATCGTATCCCTTAAAGATATCTTTGTGCCCGGATATGAACAAGAACTTAACAATCTCATAATAAATGCCCTCTGTGAAAAATATAACACGGAAAATCTTGAAGGTCTACACGACAAAACAATATTCTTGGGCATAGACGTTTACCCGTCGGATAACTTCATTTTGGGAGAAGACGACATTACGTTTATTTATTCTCCGGATGAAATCGCAAGTCACGCCGAAGGCGAGATAAGGGTTAAAATAAGCAACGATACCCTTGAGAAATTATTAAGAAAATAAACTGATATGGACATAATCTTAAAATATTTTCCTGAACTTACTGACATACAGCGCGGCCAATTCGCTGCGCTGTATGACTTATATCACGAATGGAACAGCAAAATAAACGTTATATCTCGTAAGGATATTGACTCACTTTACGAGCATCATATTCTGCATTCACTCGCGATAGCAAAAATAATAAAGTTCAGGCCGGGAACAAAAATTCTCGACCTTGGGACAGGAGGAGGTTTTCCAGGTATACCTCTTGCCATAATGTTTCCCGAAACAAGCTTTAAGCTAATTGACGGAACAGGCAAAAAAATCCTCGTGGTCAAGGAAATTTCAAAAGCTATCGGCCTGGAGAATTGTGTAGCTGAACAACTTAGGGGAGAAAACGAAACGGGCAAATATGATTTCGTGGTAAGCCGTGCGGTAATGCCCTTGCCCGATCTTGTCAGGCTCGTAAAGAAAAACATTGCCAAGCAACAACACAACTCTTTGCCTAACGGGCTATTGTGCTTGAAGGGAGGAAACGTAAACGAAGAGATAAAACCGTTCAAACACATCACTGACGTAACGGATATAGGAACATTCTTTACAGAAGAATGGTTCAAGCAAAAATACCTCATTTACGTTCCTTTATAATTAACCGTAGAACCTGTAAACACCAGAATCATGCTTGATATACAGCGCTTTGTCTGCAACATGTTCCAAGAGAATTGCTACGTTGTAAGCGACGAGACTAAAGAATGTGTCATTATTGACTGTGGCGCATTTTTTAAAGAGGAAAAAATAGCAATCTATAATTATATAAATGACAACAACCTGACCCCCAAGCACTTATTGTGTACACACGGGCATGTTGACCATAACTTCGGCAATAAATTCATTCTTGACAAATTTGGATTACGGCCTGAAATCAGTGAAGCCGACAAACCGTTAATGAATAATCTCGGAAAACAGGCAAAGGCTTTTACGGGCGAAGATTGCGGTAACGACTTTCCCGAAATAGGAAGGTTTTATGAAAACGATAAAACAATTACATTTGGCAACCACGAATTCGCCATTATACCAACACCTGGACATTCGCCAGGGTCGGTTTTCATCTATTGCAAAGATGAATCAGTAGCTTTCTCGGGCGATACACTCTTCAAATTGAGTATCGGACGTACGGATCTGCAATTAGGGAACTACGAAGACATCATAGAAAGCCTCCATTCCATTGCGAAAGTATTGCCGGCAGACACAACGGTTCTACCCGGTCATGGGGAACATACAACCATTGGATATGAGGTGAAGTTCAATCCTTACCTGAAAACAGGAAGCCTGCGATGACCGAAAAAATAATAATGGGTATCGACCCCGGTACCAACGTTATGGGCTATGGCTTAATAAAAGTAAAGGGCAACAAAGCGTCAATGATGGCCATGGGGGTAATCGACATGCGCAAGATGCATGACCCGTATTTGCGTCTGGGGCGGATTTTTGAACGCGTCACAAGCCTTATAGATGAATTTTTACCTGACGAGATGGCCATCGAAGCCCCATTTTTCGGCAAGAACATACAATCGATGCTAAAACTCGGGCGCGCACAAGGTGTGGCGATAGCAGCCGCGATACATCATGATATTCCAATACACGAGTACGCTCCAATGAAAATAAAGTTGGCATTGACAGGACAAGGACTTGCTTCAAAAGAACAAGTGGCTGGAATGTTGAAACGCCTGCTAAACATCAAGGATGACGACATGACACCATTTCTCGACGCTACTGACGCATTAGCTGCGGCCTATTGCCATTTCATGCAGACAGGAACACCCGTCAACGATGTAAAATACGGCAGTTGGAAAGACTTTGCCAACAAGAACAAGGACAGGATAAAATGCAACGGATTATAAGTATTAAAGACGGGGTGACACGAATGCCATCATGGAGGATGGCAGAACCTGTCAATTTCGAACTTTGCGACGGAGAGCATATCGCGATAATCGGGCCTAACGGAGGTGGCAAGTCTATGTTCACGGACATTATTACCGGTAGCCATCCGATTATTGGAAACGGCATTAAATATGACTTTTCGCCAAGCGACAAAACGCTCGTTTCAGACAACATCAAGTATATCGCCTTCAAGGATTCATACGGAGACAAGGACGGAACATACTACCTGCAACAACGGTGGAACCAGCACGACATCAGCGAAGACACCCCAACCGCCGGTGACTTGCTTGAAGAAGCCTTCTTGTTAACCGGAGACGACACGGCTGAACGTCGTGAGTTACAGAACCATTTGTACTCTGTTTTCCACATTGAACATACGCTTGATAAATACATTATACTCCTTTCAAGTGGCGAACTGCGCAAGTTTCAGCTAATAAAAACCCTACTTTCAAAACCAAGAGTTCTTATAATGGACAATCCATTTATAGGACTTGATGCCGAAACACGTGATCAACTACAACATCTCCTGACCACCGTTGCCAACGACAGCAAACTCCAAATCATCCTTATTTTATCAAGACCAAAGGATATTCCGCCATTTATCACCCATGTAGTTGAAGTCAGGAACATGAAGGTGGGCAAGAAAATAACAACAGAAGAATATCGTTCTGCCATGACTTCGTCCGACTTACAACCTCAATTTAACCGTGAAAAGGAAGAACGGATACTGAATCTGACATATAACGACAACACAACCGAAGGCAATGAAGTTATAGGTATGACGGATATCTGCATACGTTATGGCAAAAGAACCATTATCGATCACTTTACATGGAATGTCATGAAAGGCGAGCACTGGGCCGTTTCCGGACGCAACGGTGCAGGCAAATCAACCTTGTTAAGCCTTGTATGCGCGGACAATCCACAAGCCTACGCATGCAACATCAGCCTATTCGGCCGGAAACGCGGTACAGGCGAAAGTATATGGGACATTAAACGACGTATCGGTTATGTTTCTCCGGAAATGCATAGGGCTTACAACCGTGACATTCCGGCTATCATGGTGGTAGCAAGCGGCCTGAAAGATTCTGTCGGATTATACACCCAGCCCAATGAAACAGAAAGACACACATGCCGTAAATGGATGGATGTATTTGGTATTGAGAAACTTGCGGACAGAACATTTCTTAAACTCTCAAGCGGTGAACAACGGCTTGTACTACTTGCACGAGCATTCGTTAAGAATCCAGAACTGCTGATTCTTGACGAACCATTCCACGGACTTGACGAACCCAACCGTCTTATGGTGACTGAAATAATTGAGGCTTTCTGCAAACATTCCGGCAAGACCTTGATTATGGTAAGCCATTATCCGGAAGAGTTGCCGCCATGCATTGACCATAAATTGACACTTACACGCACAGATTAAAACAAAAGATAAACAATTATGGAATGGCATGGTTCTATACAAATTACCATAGTTATCATAGTGATAGCGTGTGCGGCGGCATATGCCGGTTGGCGTATATACAAGACATTAGCGGCCAAAGACAAAACATGTGCAGGATGTCCGCTCAAAGATACATGCAAAAAAACAAAGAAATGAACAATGAAAAATGAAGGAATGGATAATCATCGCCAATTTATTATATAGGATTTGATTATTCATTTCTTCATTTTTCATTGTCCATTAACCTATAACCTTGAATCTTGCGAACTTCACGAGAAGCTGCTTTTGCCCGGCATTCTCGAACTGTACAGTGGCCTTCATGTTCTCACCATTACCTTCCAAACGTATAACCTTGCCTATGCCAAAGCGCTCATGTTCTATCATACATCCTTCACTCAAGCCCGAAACAGATGGAGAAGCATGCTTGCCCCCTGAGCTCGCAACGGCCCGTAAACGCTTGAAACTCGGCGAAAACGTATTGGCAATTGGCGGGTCTTCACGGTGTACTGCCTCACGGGGCTTTAAGTCAGCCTTGAATTGCGATGCTACAGGACGGCTGTTCTGCCAACGGTCCGCCCTGCCATAATCTGAACTTAGCGACGACTTTCCGAACGGCAACATTGAGCCGCCGGCTTTATCGACTTTCAGCAGGTCCGGATTTATATCACGAAGAAAACGGCTCGGAGCCTCCATCTCCATACGCCCGTACCTGAAACGACTTTTTGCATACGTAAGAAAACAATGCCGCTCGGCACGTGTTATTGCCACATAAAGCAACCGTCGCTCCTCCTCAAGTTCTCTACGGCTGTTCATTGACAACATACTTGGAAAGATATTCTCCTCAAGACCGACAATAAACACTGTCGGGAATTCAAGCCCCTTAGCACTGTGCACAGTCATCAAAGACACACGGCGGGCGTCTTCCTCACCAGAGTCACTCTCGATATCAGTCTGTAACGACACCTCCTTCAGAAACTCCGACAACCCTATTTCCGTCTCACGCCCTTCCTCCATGCGGCTCTCAACAAACTCTTGCATACTGCCAAGCAATTCTTCAAGATTTTCCTGCCGCGACACATTTTCGGGAGATTTATCGGCGTATATGTCTGCCGAAATACCACTTGTCTTTACTATCTCAACTCCTAAAGAATAAGCGTCGGAGGTTGCGCATTTTTCCATGAATCCAAGTATCAGCTGCCTGAAAGCATCAACCTTGCCCATCGTAGCCTTTGCCACGGAAAGCCCATAAGCGTCAGGCTCGCATATTACACGCCAAAGACTTACGCCTCCAACCGATGCAAGCCCTGCAATCTTGGCTACAGTCGTATCCCCGATTCCTCGCTTTGGATAATTTATTATACGCTTGAACGCTTCTTCATCGTCAGGGTTGACCACCATGCGGAAATAGGCTATAACGTCCTTGATTTCCTTACGTTGGTAAAAGCTCAGTCCTCCATAAATTTTATACGGTATTCCGACTTTACGCATTGCCTCCTCAAAGCTCCTGCTTTGCGAATTAGTACGATAAAGGACGGCAAAATCATTGTATTCACAATGTTCCTCACGCCTTAAACGCCTTATTTCATTACATACTATCAGCGCCTCTTCCTTATCACTATATGCTTCTTTCAGCACAAGACGCTCACCTTCATCGTTACGGCTGAACACATCCTTTGGTATCTGCCTCTCGTTGTGTCGTATCAGGCTGTTGGCGGCCTGAACAATACGTTGCGTACTTCGATAGTTCTGTTCAAGCTTGAACGTACACGAGCCTGTAAATATTTTCTCGAAATCAAGAATGTTGTCTATATTCGCGCCCCGAAATGCGTATATGCTCTGCGCGTCATCACCGACCGCGCATACCCGCAGATGTTCCTTAGATAGCTGCCATACTATTTTCTGCTGTACGGCATTGGTGTCCTGATACTCGTCTACGAGGATATACTTAAATCTGTCTGCGTATTTCAGGCGGACGTCGTCGTGCCCGTTGAAGAGAGCGAAGGTATTTGTAAGAAGGTCGTCGAAGTCCATTGCGTTAGCCATCCTGCATCGTTCGCAATAAGCTGAATATATACTGCTCATCTCAGGCATGCGCTGTTCCCTGTCACGCTCAACCAAACTACGGGTCAAGGCATACTCGGCAGGCATTACAAGATGGTTTTTAGCCATGCTGATACGTGAATGCACGGATGCGGGCTTGTATATCTTATCGTCAAGCTGCATTTCCTTGATGATTGTCTTGACAAGACTTCGCGAGTCGGCTTCGTCATAAATAGTGAAGTTTGGCTCGTAACCAAGAGTTGCAGCCTCAATCCTCAGGATACGCGAGAACACGCTATGAAACGTGCCCATGTTGAGTCTACGGGCCAAGTCCGTACCTACCAGTGCGCCTATTCGCTCCTTCATCTCGTTAGCGGCCTTGTTGGTAAATGTAAGGGCGAGTATGTTCCACGGCTTCATGCCTTGGCTCAGCAGGTAAGCTATCTTATACGTAAGCACACGTGTCTTGCCCGACCCCGCCCCGGCTATCACCAATGACGGACCGTCGCAGTACTCAACAGCCTTGCGCTGGCTCTCATTCAAATCATTAAGAAAATCCACTGTATAAATTAAATTAAGAGTTAAGAATTAGGAAACGTGACCGAGCGGGTTTATATATCATGAGCCAAGCACCAAGAAAAGCCGCATTGCCGGAAACACGGCAATGCACATTTCTTAATTCTTAACTCGTTATCCTTCACTTCCTGTACACCCCTCCGGCAGACGTCTCAGGGTCATAATCCTCACCTTCGGCAGGAAACGACGGTATAAATCTCATCTGTTGCTCTATCTGCCTGCGGCGTTTCTTCATATACGCGCTCGGAGCCGCAGAGCTGAATCTCAACGGATTGGGCAACGTTGCGGCTATCAAAGCACACTCGCTACGGAACAGGTCGGCGGCATTCTTGCCGAAATTATCGCGCGCCACGGCTTCAACGCCGTATATTCCAGGCCCCATCTCGATTGAGTTGAGATACACTTCCATTATCCTTTGCTTGCTCCACATAAACTCTATGAGTACGGTAAAATAAGCCTCAAGCCCCTTGCGTACCCACGAACGGCCCGGCCATAGAAACACGTTCTTGGCCGTCTGCTGCGATATGGTGCTGCCGCCGCGTATCTTTCCGCCCTTAAAGTTGCTCATTGCGGCCTTTTCTATTGCCTCGTAATCGAACCCGTGGTGCAGCAGGAAGCGCTGGTCCTCACTCGCCATCACGGCTACAGGCATGTGGCGTGATATCTTTTCAAGCGGCACCCAATGGTGGTGCAACTTTACACTTTCGCCATCCTTTACCTGCTCAAGGCAGCGGATAAACATCAGGGGCGTGAAGTACACGGGAATGAAACGTAAAGCTACAACAGCAAGAATGGTGGAGCCGAAGAAGGCAACCACCACCCAACGAATTATTTTACCTATTATATTAATTCGTACCATTACTTATATGTAACCGGCGTATAGGCCGCAGACAGGCAAAAGGACGCCTTGCCGACGGAACATTCACCTGCCCGTCATGCCGTCGCAGGGTATATGCCGCATGCGGACTCTTGCCTGCCTGCGCCGATACGCCATATCCGTTAATATCAGTTCAACGTGCCGGCGTTGGCTGCGTCAATCATTTCCTGGCTTGCGTAGAGATAAACTTCCACGCGACGGTTTTGCTCGCGTCCGGCTTCCGTACTGTTATCGGCTACGGGATTGCTTTCGCCCATACCTTCAACAGCCTGTATCTGGTCTGATGCCGCTCCGCAAGCCAACAAATATGATGCCACGCTTTGGGCGCGCTCTTGCGACAAATCCAGGTTCTTCTTCACGCTTTGCTCTGCCGTAGAGTTCTTCCAGCCTTGGTTGTCAGTATATCCGTATACGTTTACGTCAACCGTAGAGTTCTTCTTCAATACGTTGTTCGCGAATTTGCTCAATGACGATTTTGCCGAAGAGCTGAGGCTCGAGCTGCCTGTGGTAAACAGAATTCCCGAATCGAACGTCACCTTTACGGCTTTCAGTCCGTTCTTGTCCGTTACCTCCTCAACCGTAGCTTCCTCAGCAAGCTGAGCCTCTGTCTCAGCCTTAACCTTGTCCATATGCTTACCTATGAGCGCTCCCGTTCCTGCGCCTACGGCAGCGCCTACAACTGCGCCTACGGCCGTGTTGCCGGCTATCTTGCCTATAACTCCTCCTACGAAGGTACCCGCGCCCGTACCGATGAGGGCGCCCGTGCCGGTCTTGGTGCTGCAACTCAATACAAGGGCGGCACACAATCCGAGTGTTATAACCTTTAACTTCTTCATAACCTTTTTAAGTTTATAGTTTAAAATCATTACAAAAGTACAATTTTTCCGCCATTCCGCAAGTAAACATAAAGATGATTTATCATAAAAATTCTTATAAAACGGAATTATGTAAACAAAACTCGGCAATATAGAACAATTTTGACGAGGCAAATGTATTTAACTCCTTAGCGGCCGCAGGGAACGAAGTTTCCTTGAGCGAAGCGAAAAAACTACTGTTGCTTCTTTAGTTACTGATGAATGCGAGCTTTGCGGACATTCATTTTACATAATGCTTGCTTATCATGCAAGTATGCTTACATCTTGACTTTTCATGAAGCTTCATTTTCGCGTTATCCTGGAAACTAAATTCCGTGGGCGTGAATATGCGAGTTTTAAGTGTGCAACCGTAACTGCCTGGCGCAATGAACAATATAACGCGACGGCACAAACATGTGCATGAAAATCGACTCGCAATAAAACAAAATATGGCCTATTGAACTGCAAAAGACGGCCTTCGTGAATGCAAAAAGCCGTCCACAACAAGCCAATAAACCGTCTTCTACAAGATAAATTGCTGTATTTTGCTTTATTATTTACCGAAATATCGGACACAAAACAGCATTACATGTAACAAAAAGAACAACTTACTTACAGCTGAAAACTCTATTCCGGATGAAAAACCGTACATTAGCTGAAAAGCATTTTGCAATATATTGTTATGAAGAACATTACATTATGACACGCCGCCTCAGCTAAAAGCCGCCTTCGCCAACAATCCTTGAGCCGCCGACAATAAATCATACACCAGACAAAAAACGGCGTTATACCGCCATCCGGATTTGAAGTGTCCGATTAACGAATGCAATACGATGATACAACTTACATTAACCGTTAAATGACATATATATCTGCCGGACATTACGAAAGTGGCCGGATTATTTCAATATTCGGCAAAAAATGTGTAAGTTTGCACACAAATTAACAAAAACAAGCATTTATATCATGGCTAAAGAATTAAAAGACCTTACCAAAAGAGCTGACAATTACAGTCAGTGGTATAACGACTTGGTAACTAAGGCTGACCTTGCCGAGCAGTCTGCCGTGCGCGGTTGCATGGTTATCAAGCCTTACGGCTACGCTATATGGGAAAAGATGCAGCACCAGCTTGACAAGATGTTCAAGGAGACCGGCGCGCAGAACGCATACTTCCCCCTGCTTATCCCTAAATCATTCCTTTCGAGGGAGGCCGAGCATGTTGAGGGCTTTGCCAAGGAATGTGCCGTTGTAACCCACTACCGCCTGCGCGCTAAGGAGGACAAGAGCGGCGTAGAGGTTGACCCCGCGGCTAAACTCGAGGAGGAGCTCATCATCCGCCCTACTTCCGAAACGATAATATGGAACACGTACAAGAACTGGATACATTCTTACCGCGACCTGCCTTTGATGTGCAACCAATGGTGTAACGTAATGCGCTGGGAGATGCGTACGCGCCCGTTCCTGCGCACGTCGGAATTCCTTTGGCAGGAAGGCCACACGGCACATGCCACCCGCGAGGAGGCTGAAGAGGAAGCACAGAAGATGCTCCACGTATACGCGGAGTTTGCGGAGAAGTGGATGGCTGTGCCCGTTGTGCAGGGAGTAAAGAGCGAGACCGAACGCTTCGCAGGTGCCCTCAACACTTACACTATCGAAGCTATGATGCAGGACGGCAAGGCTTTGCAGAGCGGTACGAGCCATTTCCTCGGCCAGAACTTCGCCAAAGCGTTCGACGTGACATACCTCAACAAGGAGAACAAACCCGAATACGTGTGGGCAACGTCGTGGGGAGTTTCCACCCGACTCATCGGCGCGCTTATCATGACCCATTCAGACGATAACGGACTGGTATTGCCGCCTATGCTCGCGCCTATCCAGGTGGTCATCATCCCCATCACCAAGGGAGCTGAACAGATGGCCGCAATAACCGAGAAGCTTACGCCGGTAATCGACGCCTTGCGTGCCGCTGGCATATCGGTTAAGTATGATAATGCCGACAACAAGCGTCCCGGATTCAAGTTCGCAGACTACGAGCTGAAGGGCGTTCCCGTGCGTCTTGTCATGGGTGGACGCGACTTTGAGAACAACACGCTCGAAATCATGCGCCGTGACACTCTCGAGAAAGAAACCGTACCAATGGACGGTATCGTTGAACGTGTCGAAGCCTTGCTGAAAGACATTCAGGCAAACATGTTCGAGAAGGCCAAGGCTTATCGTGACGCACGTATCTATGAGTGCGATAATTACGACGAGTTTAAGGAGCGCATCAAAGACGGTGGATTCTTCCTCTGCCATTGGGACGGCACGGCCGAGACCGAAGCACGTATCAAGGAAGAAACCCAGGCAACTATACGTTGCGTGCCGTTCGGCGTAGAGCAGACTCCCGGAGTTGACATGGTATCAGGGAAACCTGCCACACAACGTGTCATAATAGCAAGAAGCTACTAAGGTAATTAAGAGTTAAGAGTTAAGAATTAAGAAAAAATGCCACGTGTATTGATTTATGGGCAAGAGTGTTTTTCTTAATTCTTAACTCTTAATTCTTAATTATATATTGTAAAATTATTCAGTTATGGGCTTGTTTGCCGAGATTGTTGTAAAACTGTTCAATCTCGTTTCGCCAAGACAATGCGTAATGTGCGGATGCAGACTGGCAGCAGGCGAGAACGTGATATGCACGGCATGCAACTTTGACTTGCCGCGTACGGGATACTCGGCAAATCCGTATGACAACGAAATGGCCCGCCTGTTCTGGTGGCGTATACAGATAGAACGTGCCGCGGCCTTATTCTTTTACAGGGCACATTCAGACTCAAGCAAAATTATATACTCACTCAAATACCTCGGGCATCCCGAAGTCGGTGAACAGATGGGGCGAATGGTTGCCGAGGAATTCATGCCCGATGGTTTTTTCAACGGCATTGACGCAATATTGCCTATACCACTGGCAAGGAAACGGCAATTGTCTCGCGGATACAACCAGAGCATGGAGATAGCACGCGGAGTAAGCGAAATAACCCACTTACCCATAATAAAAAATGCCGTAAAAAGAAAATCTTTCTCCGCAAGTCAGACACACTTGAACCGATGGCAGAGAAACGATAACGTTAAGGACGTGTTTATCCTTAAAAACAACAAGCCTCTTGAAGGAAAGCATATACTGATAATAGACGATGTGGTTACTACCGGCGCAACAATCATATCATGTGCCAATGAACTGAAGAAAGGAGGAGCTGAAAAGTTCAGCGTGCTTTCGTTGGGATTCACCAAATAAAAAATAAAAGGTAAAAGGGTGAAAAAGTAAAAAGATAAAAACATCATTGTCAAAATAACATCACATGATTTATTTTTACCTTTTTACTTTCTCACCCTTTTACCTTTTACTTAATGTCTTCCAAATCAGAATATTTCCTATGTCCTTTAGCGTAATATTGCCATAGAATGGAATGCCTATATATGCCGGTAACACTGTCAACCGTACGTTTGGATTGTATCCCGGCCCTGATTTCACGGTATTCCGGAAGCCATGCCTTAAACGCTCTCCGCCCGTTGATTATGGCCTTAAAGTCACCAATCCTACCCGAAACAAGCGCCTGCATGGCGGCAACATAATCGAGCAATGCACGCATACGCATTACGGAACGCAACTCTTCATCAGGCAAGTTCTTATAAAGCATGGTCAAATTATTTCGGAAATTCAGGTACGTCTTCATTGGATTGTTCTTAGGCAACGTTCCTCCTCCTATATGATAAACGTAACTATCTGGTACACAGAAAATCTTTCTACCCATCAAACGCAAGCGCCAGCACAGGTCAATCTCTTCACTATGAGCGAAAAAACGCGCGTCGAAACCGCCTGCTTGCCTGAAATCCGCCGACCTTACCATCATGCACGCACCTGTTGCCCATAATATTTCAGACTCATAATCATATTGTCCGTTATCGTTTTCAACAGTGTCGAATATCCTGCCTCGGCAAAATGGATAACCGTATCTGTCAAGAAAACCGCCACAGGCTCCGGCATATTCAAAGGCGTCACGGTTGCCCTCTGACAATAATTTAGGTTGGCAGGCCGCAACGTCAGGATTATTATCCATGAATTCCGTCAATGGAGTAAGCCAATGATGTGATACCTCAACGTCAGAATTGAGCAGCACATAATATTCAGCCTCAATCTGTTCCAACGCCCTGTTATAACCATCCGCGAAGCCGTAGTTCTTATCCAGAACAATAAGACGCACCTCGGGGAAATGCCGCTTAAGCACTTCCAAAGAATTGTCGGTCGACGCATTGTCTGCCACATAGACAACAGCTTCGTCACGCGAATAGTCCAACACGTTGGGAAGAAAACGCGTAAGCATCTTTACGCCGTTCCAATTCAAGATTACAATCGCGGTCTTATCCATGTCAAAGTATTGCTTTTAACGCTGTTTTATTATAGTTGAAATCACCCAAACGTACATTGACGAGCTGGTTGTCAAGTCTGTCATTGTCTGGAGACGGCGGCAATTCCACTCGTATATAGTTCTTAGTGAATCCATGCATGGCCTTCCCGCTCGCGGCTTTCTCGAACAACACTTCAGCCTCCTTGCCTATATGCTGGCGGTAAAAAGCCTCTGTCTTCTCGTCAGAAAGGTCAAGCAAGCGCTTGCTTCTCCGCTTCTTGTCCTGGTCCGGAACAATGTACGGTATTTTAAGGGCAGCAGTTCCCGGGCGTTCTGAATAAGGAAATACATGCAACTGGGTGACATCCAACGATTTAAGGAAATCGTAAGTTTCCTCGAACAGTTCAGGTTTTTCTCCTCTGGTGCCCACCATTACGTCTACGCCAATAAACGCATCAGGCATTGTATCCTTGATAAGCTTGATTTTATGAGCGAACAACGCGCTGTCATAACGCCTGTGCATGAGGCGCAGCACCTCGTCGGAACCGCTCTGGAGAGGGATATGAAAATGTGGCATGAACGCCCTGCTGTGGGCACAATACTCGATAAGCTCATCATCGAGAAGGTCTGGCTCAATGCTGCTTATACGATACCTGCTAATGCCTTCAACCATGTCCAAGGCTTTTACGAGGTCTATGAAACGCTCATTCGTGGTCTCGCCGAAATCACCTATATTCACACCGGTAAGCACTATCTCCTTACCACCTTCCTCTGCGGCCTGACGTGCCTGGGCAACAAGCGAGTCTATACTCGGATTACGGCTGAATCCGCGGGCATAAGGAATGGTGCAATATGTACAGAAATAGTTGCATCCGTCCTGCACTTTAAGGAAATATCGTGTGCGGTTGCCACGCGAACAGCTCGGGGCGAACGTCTTTATGTCTTTCGTTTTCTCTGTATGGTAACGATGAAGTGACGTCACTGAACGTCCACCAGACCACGCTTCAGAGAGAAACTGTATTAGGTCTGCCTTCTCGTTAGCTCCCAACACGAGGTCGACTCCGTCTATTCCGCTCACCGTCTCGGGCTTTAACTGGGCATAACACCCCGTCACCACGACGAAGGCTCCAGGATTCTCGCGCACCATGCGGTGTATAGCCTGACGGCATTTGTGGTCGGCTACCTCCGTAACCGAACAGGTATTTATAATACATATGTCGGCATCACGCTCAACGGTACGCACTCCCATCTCTTCAAGAATGCGTCCGAAAGTGGATGTCTCGGAGAAATTCAACTTACAGCCAAGAGTAAAATAAGCTGCGGTCTTACCCTGAAAGGCGGATGTATCTATCATATTTATCGTAATACTAACGGCCGAAACACTCATGACTTCAGGCCGTCAGGACTTGTTTACCTTATTATATAATATAAGAACGGTGAACTACGCCAAAACAGAAAAATATTTCCTGCATAACGAACCATTTTTATCAACGGCAAAGGTACTAAAAAAAGTCGATATAAGTGTCGTTCAACAACATTTCTTAAGGCTACGCAAAGATTTAACAGACGTTAGCACTTTATATCTCCCTGATTATCAGCGACTTGCAAAAAAGTTACAAAATACCCCTAAAAAATTAACCTAAAAAGAGAACAACGTATTAAAAAAATACTTACCTTTGCAACGTTTTAATAAACAAATGATTGTTTTACAGATTTAAAAAGCAAAGAAAATGAAAAAGTTAGTTTTAATGTTCGTAGCTATCGCAGCTATTTCATTCGCATCTTGTGGTAACAAAACAGCTCAGGCTGACGCAGTAGATTCAACTGCTAACGACACTGCAGTTGTTGATACTCTGGCTGCTGACACAGTTGCTGCTGACACAGTTGCTGCTGATTCTGTTGCTGAATAATTAGCTACAACAGTAAAAGAGAAAAGGCCGTAGGACAATGTCCTACGGTTTTTTGTTTATATACGGCTGGACGGTTGGCCAAAGAGCAGTTGCGTATCATAGGTTAGCAATTGCCCGTAATAGGGTATGTCGAGAATAAGGAAAAAACAATACGCATAACCAGCTGAATACAATTAAATTACGAAAGGCCGTCTTTCACAATGTGAAAGACGGCCTTTCGGCTTGCAATACACGGCCTTTTACCTTACAAAAAGCCGCGTATTGGATACGCATGCCGCAAGCTATGCACAGGCAAAAACACGATTACCGGCCTATGCCTTAATTCTTCATGATACCCGTATCATTGCGTGTCTTTATTGCGTTTCTTCTTATTTCTTCACGCTTTCGCCCCTTAGACAACCGCCATGTAACACGGAAAGTCAGCATATTGCCCATCTCTCCGCTATACATACGCTGCATCTTGTGGACAAAGCGGTTAAGTTGTTCGGTATTATACAGACGCACTTCGTCCTGGAAGCAATGTTGCCAGAACATCGAAAGCGTAAAGTTACCCATCTTGTACGACGCCGTAAGATAATAAACGAAGGGCGACTTTGATTTTGACTCGCCTTCAAGAAAGTTCCAACCGTTATCCACGTTAGCCGTGAGCGACAACTTTCCGAGGTACGCCTGGGCACCTGCCGACCAGTTGAACGCCGTGTAATGGTGTTTATAATCGTCGCCGTAATTGAGGAAACGGTACACTCCGGCCTGCAAGTTAAACGACAACTTGCCCGGCAGAGCATCATAACTTGTATAGTTGCTGACAAAGAACATGTTGATTTTTCGTTGATTGGCGCGTGACGATATGAACGTTACCGTACCGTCTGCATCGGCAACACAGTCAATACGGGCCATTGAACAATGTGGCATCATACGGTAATATACCATCATCTGGGTGTAGAACGACGGGTATTGCAGAGACATCGTAAGTTCGTTTTCAATTTCTTTGTTGATACGGAGCGACGGGTTTCCGACCGTAACTTCCATTTCGTTATTGCGCACTATTACGTCTCCAAGGTAAGCGAGACGAGGCGGATGTTGACCCATCGTAAAGTTATAGCTTATGCGGAAGGGCTGCCACGGAGAGTAAGCGAGCTGAACCTGGGGGCGGAAAAGCCAATATCCGTAGCGCTCCGAGGCCTGACGGTAATGGTAACGGCTTGCCCCAAGGCCGAGCATATACGAGAATTTACTTACCCGCCCGGCTATTTGGGCAAACCCATAGATATTGTCATTGCGGATTGAATTGTCCGTTGCAACGTCGCCTCCGTACTCGGTCGAGCTATATTCGTTGAAATATTTAAGTCCCGCGGACAACGTAAACGGACTCAGGCGGTTTTCGTAAATCAGTTCACCACCCAACAAATGGCTGTTCCCCGTCGAATTATACGAGTACGGTGAGGCGCCTCCGTAAGCGTAATTGTAATCCGAATTGGCGTAATTACCTGTTAAGTTGGCGGTTATGCTCTGGCGTTTCGTCAGGCTATATTTGAAATAAACATCAAGAAACGCCGACGATGTATTGTCCGTTGACCCGATAGGAAAAGTCTCTGTTACGCCACCGCTCTGCTCCGTACGTGTCCTCGAGTTTTCAGGTATGCGTGAAAGCGTACCTCCGAGAGTAGTTTGCAGGGTATAGCGGGCCGAGTCAACAAGGCTATATTGCAACTGGAGATCGTGCGAGATTGTGCTTTGGCGATAGCCGGTGTCGGTGCGGCGCACGGTAGTAACACTATTGTCGGGCATCAGGTAGTCGGCCGTTTCCTCGTAACGCAGGTCCTTCGTGCGGTTATATCCGAACGAATAATGTAGCCCAAGCTCGTGCCTGCCCTTATTGAACTTGGCAAACACATCCTCGTTATTGCGCATACTGGTGACGCTCTGCATGGCTTCCGCGCCGACGTAATAACCGCTTTGCGTCCTTTCCACGACTATGTTGATAACGAAATCAACATCATCGCCATAACGCGCACCGGCATTCTGAATGTAGTCTACATACTTAACGTTGTCCATGTCAAGCGCAATAAGGTCGCTCGTCGTGGCGATGATGTCATTAATCCTTACCTGCAATTTACCCAAAGTAGCAGGTACGGATATGCTCCTCATCACTTCGTTGACCGAAACGTTAGGCAACGCAAGCCGCGCGAGCAGGCCATAGGCATTGGTAGAGTTGGCCTTTTGCTCTTTCGTAGGAAAAAGGCGGAGCGCATTGTCCTTGTTCTTAACGCGCGAAGTGCGCACCACAACCTCGTCAAGCGCCACAGAATCTTTCACATACTTGCCGTCATCGTCCTTTCCTTTTGTGTTCTGTGCCGATACGCCACACGGCATAATGACGGATAATAAGAATAAAAACAGAACTTTCATCTTTGCTTTTTTCGTGCAAAGATATAATCAACGGTTACATAATGCGCAATTATCAGGCTGACAAGTGTCTGACATTTACCTGACAAGAGCTTTTTTGCTAATTGAGAATGGAGTGTAAAGAATGGAGAATTACGATTTGCCCTGTTGGACACCAAGCAAAAAGAGTAACCATAAACCTCCATTCTTTACTATTGATTCTCAATCGGAATAGCCGCTCTTAATTATCAACCTGTAGGCACGTCCACGCTCACCCTCAATCTGCAAGTTGGTATTCTGTTCAACAACACGTTTCAAGCGGCGTATCAACGTGTAGAGAGTCTCGCTCGCATCGTCCTTGCCGGGCCATAACATTTGGCATATTTCAGACTTGTCGAGCTTATGTCCTTCAGACTTGAAAAACATCTCCATAAGCTCAAGCTGCATCGGGGTAAACCTTACTTCTTCATTTTCCATGTTGTAAAAAGTCCTGCTGGCCACGTCAAAACGCAAGTTTCCAACGCAACAATGCCCCTGGTTCAAAACCTCTACGGCCCTACCCTTACGCATATAACGCAATGTAAACATAGCCCAAAGCACGGCCATGAAGCACAAAGCGAAAGGCAGCTTTTGGTCGGAAAGGCTGAATACGGTGGCAAACGAACAATCGGCATTAGCACGGAAGGCAACGGCTACATTTACGTTGCGGGCTAAACCTGACTTCATCAATACCGTATCTCCACTCAGTCCGGCCGCATCATGCCATACGTCTGTCGACTCCCTACCATCGTCAAGGACGGCAAACGAGATATAAGACTTATCGCGAAGCTCAGGTATAGACAGGCTTTCACTAAAATACTTGTCATGCAATAACATGGCAACAGGCGTTGCCGACGCGCTCTGAAGCTCTCGGCATACACGTATCGTGTCAGCCGTCACCCACTCGTTGTCCTTCTCGGCCAACGCACGTACGAGCGCCCGGTTAAGCTCTGACACTATCCTGCCACGCGCATCGATATAGTTACCCATACCGGATATCACCGACGAAGCGAGCAACACCACAAAAACAACTATTGAAAAATATGCCTTCATAATTTATCCCTGCTACTTTCGTGTAATGTTATATAAAACAAAAATCCCCACAAAGATAGGAATTTACGGACGAAAAAACAACACGACAAGGCTTTTTCACATAAAATAAGAATCCCCGAAAGCCTCTTGAGCCTTCGGGGATTCGTATAATAAACTTGCTTTACAGTGCGAAAATTACTCTTCTACAGGAGCTTCCTCTGCCTTGTTAGCCTCCTCTGCAGGAGCCTCTACGGGTGCTTCGGCCTCAGCCTTGGGCTCCTCAACGGCAGGAGCTGCGTTCTCTGCTACAACCTTTACGGGCAACTCGAAAAGAACTTCCTTGTGGAAATGGATGGTTGCAACATAGTCACCAACCTTCTTTGCATCGTGCATAGTGATGATCTTGCGGTCGATGTCAAAGCCCTTCTTCTGGAGTTCTGCCGCTACGGTATTGGCGGTAACGGCTCCGTAAGCGACACCGTTCGCGCTAACCTTAACAGCTATCTCGAGAGCAACGTCCTTCAAAGCCTCTGCCTTCTTCTCTGCCTCTGCCTTGATAGCGGCAAGCTTGTGTGCCTGCTGCTTAAGGTTCTCGGCCAGAACTTTCTTTGCTGAAGCGGAAGCGATAACGCCCTTACCGGTAGGGATAAGGTAGTTACGGCCGTATCCAGACTTTACGTTAACTATATCGTTCTTGAATCCCAAGCCGATAATATCTTCTTTCAGTATTATTTCCATGTCGTATCTCCTCCTTAATTATTTCAACAAATCGGTTACATAAGGAAGCAACGCTATCTGGCGAGCGCGCTTAACGGCCTGAGCCACACGGCGCTGATACTTCAGGGATGTTCCGGTGATTCGGCGGGGCAATATCTTGCCCTGCTCGTTCAAGAACTTCTTGAGGAACTCTGGGTCCTTATAATCGATGTACTTGATACCGCTCTTCTTGAAACGGCAATACTTCTTCCTCTTCGTGTCTACCGAAGGAGGGGTCAAATATCTGATTTCTGATTCCTGTGCCATGATTAAGCCTCCTCTTTTTTAGCTAATTTGTTTCTTCTCTTCTCGGCATACTGTACGGCGTACTTGTCGAGCTTGACGGTCATGAAGCGGATTACCTTCTCGTCGCGGCGGTATCCGGTCTCGAGCGTCTTGATAACTTCGGGCTCTGCCTTGAACTCAATCAGGCAATAAAAACCTGTTGACTTCTTCTGAATAGCATAAGCCATCTTCTTCAATCCCCAGGTCTCCTCGTTCAGGATTTCCGCTCCTTTATCGGTAAGCAGGTTTCTGAACTTTGCGACCGTTTCCTTCATCTGTTCATCAGACAAAACGGGAGTTAAAATGAAAACGGTTTCGTATTGATTCATACTACTTAAAAATGATTTGATTAATACTTTGCAAAAATGCGGTGCAAAGGTACACTTTTCGGTTCGAACTACCACTATATATTATGTGTAAGAATGCAACTTTTAACTTATTTTACATTTTTACGGCTCATATCTTTGTTTTTTTAAATGATCATCAGGTAGAATGAAGGGATTTTATCCGTACTTTTGCACACCGAACAATACGTCGCGTCATGAAGAAATATATAAACAAATCAGGGTTTGCCATGGTCTGCCTCGGGGCCCTGTCGCTTATTATAGGGTATCCGCTTGGCTGGACCGACCATAACGCCATGCTCTTATCGGCGGCAGGAATGATAATCGCAGGAGTCGTGGCACATGTATATTTCCTGAAGAAAGATAGCAAGTATTAACGTGAAAGACGGTCTTTCACGCTCCGATAAGCCGTCTTTCGCACGCTAAAAGGCCGCCTTTTGCATCGTAAAAGGCGGCCTTTCATAATGTATTGAATATCAAGACTTTCCGACAACGGAATTTATATGTGCAACTGGAGGTCTATTCCGGCCTGCACGGGGTTGCCCCTTTGGGCGAACCAAAGCTCGCGTCCCGACGCCGAACTGCTGAAGGCGAAAGTGGCGAAACGCGTGTTGGTAACGTTACGGCACCATAGACGCACTACCGTATTGCCCCATTGCACTCCGGCGTGAAGCCCCAACAGGGCATAGAACGGCTGCTTTGTAGTGTTGGCCTCATCCCAATATATCGGCCCCTGGGCGGTAACGTCGGCTCCGACAATTATCGAGCGCGACGAACTACGGGCCAGCGGGAAACGCATATCGGCACGCGCGCTGATGGTATGCCCTGGCACAAACGGGATACGGTTGCCCTCATAGCTAACGGTATTGCCGTCGTCAGTTTCGCTATACTCGGTAAACGTCGCACGTGTGTAGGCGTAAGTAGCCGCCCATGAAAGGCGGTTGTCTATCGCGCTCCCACGCAACGCCGCCTCGAAACCAAGGCTACGGCTGCGCCCGGCATTGACCATCATACGGCCGAAGCCATAATCACCGGCCATCACGGACAATTGCTGGTTGCGTATCGTCATATAATATGCCGCAAGATCCGCCTGCATCATGCCCCCGAAGAGGTTAAGATGCGCTCCGACCTCATAATTCCAGCTCTCCTCGGGCTTGTAGGTTATGGTATTGTTCACGCGCGCGTAATCCTCGTCGGTATGCGTCACCTCGTAATCACCGGCCATTGCGTTCGACGAGTTGGCGGTAAGCTCGGACTGGAGAATGTCCGAAAACATCTGAATGTTATACCCTCCGGCACGGTAACCCTTGCTTACGGTAGCATAGATGTTACTTCCCGAGCGGTCTACCGTATAACTCAGCCCCACCTTGGGCAATAATTGTCCGTAGTCATCGTGTACTTCCCTCAACAGAGCCGATGTAAGGGTATTTGTGGCCGAAGCCCCCATGACGTTCGCCGTTACGGCCATCGAGGCGCTCGTATCGTATGACAGGTTCACACGATTGTAATCATACCTTAGGCCGAGGGTTAAGTTAAGGCGAGGTACAAGCCTTATGTTCGACTCATGGTAAATGCCGACGTTGGCCTGCGGGGTATGGAACAATGCCGGTACCAACATGCTTACGTCCGCCGATACGCCTCCGGCCTGCTCGATGGCATTGGCCGCCATACCTTCAGCCACGCTCTGCGGCATGCCCGCCGACGTCATCCGGTCGACCATGGCCTGATAGATCGCCGCGTACATCGCCGAGCCGATACCCGTTGATATACGGCTGGTAAAATCATCGTCGAAATACACCGGAGCCGAAGTCCTAAGCCATTGGTAAGCGAAATACACACCTGAGGAATGCTGCCAGGCGGCGTCTCCTGAACTCTTTAACGTAAGTTCCTGCGTCAGGGCGTTCATCATCTGGCGCTGGCATAAGTGCATATAGTCTTGCGGAAGATAGTCCTGGTCCATGTCCATGCAATCTTTCAAGAACTGATAGCTGGTCTGCGACGTCAGCGTAAGCCCGTCCGCATTATATACGAGGCCAAGCCCTGCGTTGAACATATTGCGGCGATAGCCGTTTGAACGGTTGGTTGAGGGCGCGGAAATGTCACGCGTATCCGTATCGTACACTCCGTAAGGGAAAGCCTCTTGACGCGCATACTGGTAATCGGCAACGAGGTTTAACGTGAAACGTGTAGTCGGTTGCCAGATGAAATTTGCCTTTCCGCCCGCCTCGTCAGAAGTATCGGCACGCCTCCCCGTGGTGGAATTACGGAAAAACCCGTTCTGCCCGGTATAGAATCCGGCCACGGAGAAACCAATATTGTCGGCCATGTCATGGTAATGGGCGAACTCTATGTTACGGTAGAAATGCGTCCCCACCCCTACCCTGATATCCGTACCACGGTACTTCATCGGATTTTTAGAATAGAGGCGTACCAGTCCGCCTTCCGTATTCATTCCGTAAAGCGTGCCTTGCGGACCGCGCAACACATCTATACGGTCTATCTGGTAAGCATGAAAATTATACGAATTCTTGCTGACAAGAGGAATACCGTCAACATATATACCGACGGCAGGATTGTTTACGCGCGACCCGATACCCCGCACATACACCGACGACGTAAGGCGAGAGCCGTAAGACGGCATGACAAACGAGGGCACGTAAGCCGAGAGGTCGCCAAGATCACGCACGCCAAGGTTACCAAGGTCGCGCCCGGTGAATACCGACGAGCTCAACGGTTGTTGCCTAAGGCTCAACACTTCCTTTGGTTGCGAAACAACTACTACCTCGTCAAGGTCGACCACACGTGAAGTATCCACTATACCACCAACCCGTTCTGCCGTATTCACACCTGTCAGGCCTTCTAAGGAAAAGACCGGGCAAGAAGCCGGAGAACCGGCACGGGATTCTACATGTACGGCTGAAAAAAACAAGACCGAAACCAACAAGGAAGTTATTTTATAATTCTTCATTACCTTTTTACCTTTATTTTCCGCTTGCAAAGGTAACCATTCCAACAGAAACCGGCAATCCTCATTTATATGGATTTTTGGTCTGGAAGTTAGAGAAGTTATAGAGAGTTAGAGAAGTTAAAGCCATTACCCATCTTACTTGCGCATTAAAAGCTCATAGCATATTCAAACAACGCATTTGGCTATAACTTCTATAACTCCCTATAACTTCTATAACTTCTTAAATAAGATCAATAATTCTCCGCCCCGCATACAGGACACCGCCCCTTACTGCCCATACGGGCACCACAACTACCACACACATAGGCACAACGGAAACGCGTAAAATACATACGCAGGGCAAAATAAACATAAGCGGCATACATAACATAACCGACATAATACAGGGTGGCTATGCTGAACACAATATAATTTATGGCACACACACCGGCAAGACCACACAGATAAAGTAACGCATCGCTTGCCGGAAGCAGATTGCGGGCAACGTCAACTACGGCAAGGCCGACTATCAGCATGACCCATACCGATATAAGGAATATACCAAGAATCGGTGAAACGATAAACGGATTGAGTGTGGGATGGAAATAGAAATGCTCCCACGTATCAGGCGCAAAAAGCTGTATACTGGCATATAGCGTAGCGCTCGACGCGACGATTAAGGCCAACAACGTAGGGTAAAAAGAACCGATATCATTGAAATGCACTATTTTTGCGTTGCGCTGGAATATTGTACGCATAAGATATGCCACTGATATCACGCTTATGATGATAAGGAACACAACGAGATGCGTATCCGAAAAGGCCGAGATAAACTGTGATATAGGATCGCTCGGGACTACGGAAGCCAGCAACGCAGATTCATGCACCCAGCCGAACGTACTCTGGTCACGCGCGACCTGTATCCACACAGAGTCAACAAGGTCGGTAGGTATGATCCTTATTTCCGCCACGGCGATATGGTCATGCCTATAAACGGCAAGCGTGTCGGTGTGCATGTTATTAAGGACCTCTTCCGGCTGTTGCTTGACAAGCTGGACGGAATCAGCCTTGACCACGAAATTATAGTTCAATGAATAATAATGCGTAGCAACAAAATGTAGCGAGTCCTGCTGTTCCTGAGTAAGCGCAATCGTATCCTTTGGAGCGCTATCCTTGTCATTGCACCCGACAAAGGCCGCCAATACCGTAACCGTAATAAGCACGGCAAGCGTAGTACGCAATATTTTAATCGTCGGCATATACATTCATTTTACATTCCATACAATCAAACTCCAGCCTGAACCTTCTCCCGTCAGGCAACCTGAGAAATAAAGGAGCGCGCCATTCCGGTTTTTGCCCGCCATGCTTCACGCACCGCCCAAGCGAGAACCTTATGCAATGCCGGCATTGCATAAGCAACGCACCTTTAGGCATGCTTATCTCGTAAGCTTCAGGCAATCCGCCTTTTCCTTCACGGACATAAAAATTCCGGGCAAGACGATTGGAGATATTGTAATTGTAATACTTATCATTACACAAAAGACGAACGGAGCGTACATCTTCGCACGAACGTTCCGTTTCCTGACGCTTGCGGACAAGCGGCACATCATGCAACCTGTCAACCACCCTCCTTCGCATACCCGCAAGAACACTTGAGGGGATAAAATAATTGAAACCTACCGGCAACAACTTTACGTCACGACACTCATATGGAGTATTGCCGAGCTTCGTAAGTTGCCTTACAATGTTATCACGTTGCGGAGTCTTAGCCTCCTGCTTATCCAAGACAACATCATCATGCACCGCCATCACGCCTTCAACGCTTACCTCAAGGCGGAAACCGTCATCCGTAGCCTCCAGACACATCGCCAACGGTATCTTGCGCTCGGCACTCTTACGCGCAAGAAGTTTCTCAAAAGCATGGTCGTTATTTCGGTATATCTCCATGCCGCGGCACAAGCCTCTCGGCATTTTCAATGGATAAATCTTATTTCCGTCCGCCCGATTGACCCTGAAGCCTTCAAGTTCACGTTTACCATTGACAAAACATAGTCCGTCTCCATTAGCGAATGACGCGGTTCCCGCTATACTAAACGAATTATTGTGCACTTCCTTGACTTTGCCAACATACTCGCCAATAGACTTGGGCGTATCGAAGGATATAATGGAAGATTCACGTCCTTTCAGGAAATAATCGGTAAAACCACGATTAAAAGTCTTGTCAAGACTTGGAGTAAAAGTATAGCTACATTTACCGAACGAAGCCCTGCAATATTTATCGGGATGGCGTTTTACTATCCCGTCAAGCCTACGGCTATAAGCGGCCGTCACATTCTTGACATAAGTGATATCTTTCAAACGCCCCTCAATCTTAAACGACGTCACGCCTGCATCCGCCATCTGTTCAATGGAATCAATGCGGCACATATCCTTCAAGGACAGTAAATGCTTACCTGTTACAATCCTTTGTCCGGCTGAATCTTCCAGGTCAAACCTCAAGCGGCAGAACTGGGCGCACTCTCCGCGGTTGGCACTACGCCCAAAACAATATTGCGAGGCATAGCACTGTCCTGAATAACTTACACACAGGGCGCCATGGACGAATGCCTCTATCTCTACACCGGGCACATCACGGTGTATTCCGGCAATATCGGTAAGCGACAGCTCACGGGCAAGCACCACGCGCTCTGCCCCCATCTCCTTCCAGACCTTGACCGTCCGCCAGTTCGCTGCGCTCGCCTGCAAGCCAAGCCACTTTTTCTTTCGTACGGTTGTCGGTCTGGGTGCTCGCGTGGAGGTCTATTGGCGGCAGGTTCATCTCCAGAATGCCCATATCCTGAACAAGTATTGCGTCAACGCCCACATCGTACAACCTCCATATCAACTCCTCGGTGCCTTTCAGCTCGTCATCGTAAATTATAGTGTTTACGGTCACGTACACCTTTGCCCCAAACGTATGCGCGTATTTACACAACTCGGCGATGTCGCCTACCGGATTGCCCGCCGCCTGGCGCGCCCCGAAACGCTCGGCACCGATATACACAGCATCGGCTCCATGGTCGATAGCCGCCATGCCGCACTCAAGGTTCCTGGCAGGAGAGAGAAGCTCTAAATAATTCATAATTCACAATTCATGATTCATGATTGGCGGGATGTATCTGTAATTGTAATTTGTAATTGGGCTATTAGCCTTATTCGGCTTATTCGGTTTATTTGGCTTATTAGCCCTATTCGGCTTATTTGGCTTATTAGCCCTATTTGGCTTATTAGCCTCATTGGCCCAATATCCATCATGCCTTTACTCAATCTTGTCGATGTCATACGGTGTTTCCTGGTAAACGTAGTAGTTTATCCAGTTATTGAAGAAGAGGTTGGCGTGCGCGCGCCATGTCACTACGGGCGGATTGTCGGGATTGTCGTCCTTGTAGTAGTTCACGGGCATGTCTACGTCGTCGCGCTTGCCCATGTCGCGCTTGTATTCATTGCCGAGCGTGTCGGGCGCATACTCAAGATGGCCGGTGATGAAGAACTCGCGCCCGCCGCGCGCCATCACTATGCCCGCGCCGCTCTCGGGCGACTCGGCCACGAGCGTCAACGCCTTATTAGCCACAATGTCTGAACGCCTCACCTCGGTATGTCGGCTGTGGGGCATAAAGAAATAGTCGTCGAACCCGCGGAATATCGGCAACAAGGGGTCGGTAACGTATTGGCGGAACACGCCGAACATCTTTTTCGGCAACGTGTGTTTCTGTATTCCGTAATGATAGTACAGCCCGGCCTGCGCCGCCCAGCATATATACAACGTACTGGTGACGTGGCTCTTGGCCCAGTCGAAGATGGTGGCCATCTCGTCCCAGTAGTTAACTTCCTCAAAGGGCATTAGCTCCACGGGCGCCCCGGTTATTATCATGCCGTCGAACTTCCGCGTCTTCAATTCGTCGAAATCCTTGTAGAACATCATCATATGCTCTATCGGCGTGTTCTTCGGCGTATGGCTTTTCAGCTTCATGAAGGTTACGTCCATCTGTAGCGGCGTGTTCGAGAGCAGGCGTATCAGGTCTGTCTCGGTTGTTATCTTCAACGGCATGAGGTTAAGTATCACTATGCTAAGGGGACGGATGTCCTGAGAGTGCGCCCTCGAGGTATCCATCACAAAGATGTTCTCGCGCTTCAGGGCGTCAATGGCCGGCAACTTGTCAGGTATTCTTAACGGCATTATTTGTTCCTTTCTTTATTATCCTGGGCAAAAGTACAAATAAATTAAGAGTTAAGAGTTAAGAATTAAGAAAATTTGCCCTATTTGGCTTATTCGGCTCATCTGGCTTATTTGCCTTATCCGGCCTATTAGGCCCATTAGCCTTAAAAAGAGAGCGAGCAGGCAAGGCTTGTCTCCTTGTCTGCTCGTCACCCGTTTACTTGTATCTTAAAAAATACTTACCAGAGCTTCAGGCGTTCGTTCTCGGGCAAGTACATCTTGTCGCCTGACTTCACGTTGAATGCCTCATACCAAGCGTTGATGTGCGGCAGGGCACCGTTCACGCGCCATTCGCCAAGCGAGTGGGGATCCATCTTGGTGAGCTGGCGAATCTCCTCCTCGGTGATGTTGGCCGCCCATACGCCGGCATACGCCAGGAAGAAGCGCTGGTCGGGCGTCAGTCCGTCGATGGTCTTCAGCGGAGCGTCCTTGGTGGCGTTCTTGTATGCGTTGAAGGCAACCTCGAGTCCTCCGTGGTCGGCCAGGTTCTCGCCAAGTGTCAGCTTGCCGTTGGCGTTGAGGTCGGGCAGCACCTTGATGGCAGAGAAGAAGTCGGCATACTTCTCGGCACGGGCGTTGAAGTTCTCGGCGTCAGAGGCCGTCCACCAGTCGGTCATGTTACCGTTTTTGTCATAATGGCGTCCCTGGTCGTCGAATCCGTGCGTCATCTCATGGCCTATCACCACGCCGATAGCACCGTAATTGAATGCGTCGTCGGCCGTAGGGTCGAAGAAAGGCACCTGCAGGATACCTGCCGGGAAGCAAATCTCGTTGGTCGTCGGGTTATAGTAGGCGTTGACGGTCTGGGGTGTCATGAACCACTCCTCCTTGTCAACCGGCTTACCGGCACGATAGTCGATGTCCCACTTGTTCCAGAACTCGCGGCACTTCTGTACGTTCTCGTAGTAAGAGAGTTTCGGGTCGATTACCAGTCCCGACATATCCTTCCACTGGTTGGGATATCCTATCTTTACATAGAACGCGTTGAGCTTGTCAAGCGCGGCCTGCTTGGTGGCGTCGCTCATCCAGTCTTGCGCCTTGATGCGCTCGGCGAGCGAAACCTGGAGATTCTTCACGAGCTTCTCCATACGCTCCTTTGACGAGGCTGGGAAATAACGCTCTACGTACATCTTGCCGAGAGCTTCGCCCATCTGGCCTTCCACCTGGCTCGTGGCGCGCTTCCAGCGCGGATGGTCCTCCTTGCGTCCCGACATGGTGCGACCGAAGAAGTCGAAGTTGGCAGCCTGCACGTCGTCGCTAAGATAGCTCGCGGCCGAGAGTATCACGTCCCACTCCATATAGGCGCGCAACTCGTCGGCGGTCATCTTAGCCAACACATCGTCGGCACCCTTGACGAAGCTGGGCTGGCCTACTACCATCTCCTTGAAATACTCGGTCTTCACACCCTCGGCGTTGAGCATTTTGGTAAGGTTGACATGAGGATACGATTTCTCGAACTCCTCGAGAGTCATCTTGTTATAATTGGCCTCAACGTCACGCAGCTCGGTTCTCGACTTGGATACCTTGGCAAGCGCCGTCTCTACCTTGAGGATGTTCTCCATCTTCTTCTGCGCGTCGGCCTCCGTGAAGCCGAAGAGCTGGAACATGCGCACAACGTGCTTCTTGTAGGCGTCGCGGATGGCGGTAGTAGCCGAGTCGGTATCAAGATAATACTCCTTCTGTCCGAGTACGAGTCCGCCCTGGTAGATGTTGAGGATGTTCATCTTGGCGTTCTTCTCGTCGGCACCGAAACCTATGCCCATGGGCACTCCGTAGCCGAATGCGGCGTACTTGAGCTGAAGCGCATGAAGGGCGTCTACGGTCTTGGCTCCTTCAAGTTCGTTGATAAGCGGCATTACCGGTTTCACGCCGTCCTGGTTGCGGCGCACCGAGTCCATCGCCAGCTTATAGAAGTCGCTCAGTTTCTGCTCGGTAGAGCCTTGCGGATAGGTGTTCTTCAGCAGGTCGGTAAGGATTGAGTTAATACGCTCGTTGTTGTCCTTGGCCAGCTTGTCAAAGCTACCGTAACGCGAATAAGCGGCGGGAAGCGGATTCTTCTTCATCCATCCTCCGCACGCGTACTGGAAGAAGTCGTCGGCCGGACGAACGCTATTGTCAAGGTTCGTCAGGTCTATGCCCGACTTCAGTTGTGCCTGGGCGCCGGCCACCATAGGTGCGGCGGCAAACAGCACAACGGGAATAATGTGTTTCATTTTCATAAGCGTTTTATTTTTAAGTAAAACATTTCTTTTTAGGAGTTATGGAGTTATGGAGTTAAGGAGTTAAGGAGTTAAGACAAATGCCTTGCCAACTGTAATTGTAATTTGTAATTGGCCAAATATGACGGATAGGCCAAATAAGGCAAATAGGCCGAATAAGCAATTGAACTCTTAATTCTTCATTCTTCATTCTTCATTCTTTCTCCTCCCCTCGTGGAGGTTGGGTGGGGGCTGTCCTGTCCTATCCTATTCTTTCCTCCTCCTCTGCCAGCCGCTCCCATCGTTCCACCTCCTCGTCCAAGGCACGCTTGGTGTCGGTATATTCGGTGACGAGAGTCATGTCGCTTGCGTTCTCGGGTTGCGAGAGCAGGGCGTCGAGCTCCTTGAGGCGTCCCTCCATGCAGGCAATCCTGGCCTCGCTGTCCTCCACGGCCTTGCGCGCCTTGCGCAAGAGTTTCTGCTGCTCCTTACGCGCGGCGTAGTCTTCTTTAGTCGACGAGGGACGAGCAGACGAGTCGACAAGGAGATTTGACTTGTTGACTTGTTGACTAAGCATATCTCCTTGTCTGCTTGTCAGCTTGTTGACTTGTTGACTTACAAGCTTGTTGACTTGTTGACTTACAAACTTGTCCGCTTGTTGACTTAAAAAATCGTATATTCCCCCGATATGCTCCCTCACGCGGCCGCCGCCGAACTCGTAGACCTTGGTGACGAGGCCGTCGAGGAACTCGCGGTCGTGGCTCACGATGATGGCCGTGCCGTCAAAGGCGCGGATGGCCTCCTTGAGCACGTCCTTCGACGCCATGTCCAAGTGGTTGGTAGGCTCGTCGAGGA
>OIDW01000171.1_pt1 | contig 34989 bp, 28 predicted proteins | sample 1581621 | NCBI WGS metagenome assembly OIDW01 (sample SAMEA3882529, study PRJEB24775) | human gut metagenome | biome: human-associated habitat; feature: intestine environment; material: feces | place: Netherlands | collected 2009/2010 | reverse complement strand
CTGACTGATAGATAAGGTCAACGATGAGCTTCATCTCATGGATACACTCAAAGTAAGCGTTTCTTGGGTCGTAACCGGCATCGCAAAGTGTTTCAAAACCTGCCTGCATAAGTGCGCAAACACCGCCGCAAAGAACAGCCTGCTCACCGAAGAGGTCTGTTTCTGTTTCTGTTCTGAATGTTGTTTCAAGAACACCTGCTCTTGCACCGCCGATACCGAGTGCATATGCAAGTGCGAGATCCTTAGCCTGACCTGTAGCATCCTGCTCAACTGCAACGAGGCAAGGTACACCCTTACCAACCTGATACTCTGAACGAACTGTGTGACCCGGTCCCTTAGGAGCTACCATTGTAACATCAACATCCTTTGGAGGCTTGATGCAACCGAAGTGAATGTTAAAGCCGTGAGCGAACATAAGCATATTGCCTGCTTCGAGGTTTGGCTCGATGTCGTTCTTGTAAAGAGCTGCCTGCTTTTCATCGTTGATAAGAATCATAATGATGTCAGCCTGCTTTGCAGCCTCTGCCGATGTATATACCTTAAAGCCCTGTGCTTCAGCCTTTGCCCAGCTCTTGCTGCCTTTGTAAAGACCGACGATTACATCGCAACCTGAATCCCTGAGGTTGAGAGCGTGTGCATGACCCTGGCTGCCGTAACCGATAATAGCAATTTTCTTACCCTTGAGAAGGTCAAGGTTGCAATCTGACTGATAGTAGATTGGTGCTGTCATGTTTTTTGTGTAGTCTTTCATATTAAAGTCCTCCTTACCGCAAACGCGGCATATAAATTAAAATATATGCTAACTGTAAGATTAAACGGAAACCGAAGCTGTGCCTCTGTCGATGGCAACAGTACCTGTTCTTACAATCTCACGGATACCATAAGGCTTGAGTAAGTCAACAAGCGTGTTGACGCGGCTTGCACATTCGCAGTACTCAACGGTAACTGACGAAGGGGATACATCAACGATTTTCGCCTGCATAATTTCAACCGTTTTGACAATTTCGGCTCTTTTTGAGGCGGCGCAGTGAACCTTGATTAAAACAAGCTCACGGCTGATAAATTCGCCCTCGTTAAGCCTTTTTACCTTAATAACGGGAATGAGCTTGTTTAGCTGTTTTTCAAGCTGTTCAACAATGTACTCGTCACCGTTTGCAACGATTGTGATTCGGGAAACCGACGGTTCCTGAGTAACACCTACTGCAAGTGAGTCGATGTTAAAACCTCGGCGAGAGAAAAGTCCCGAAATTTTTGAAAGAACGCCCGCCTGATTTTCAACAAGTATTGATAATGTATACTGCATTTTATCACCTCATTAAATTGACGGAGTGTCGGGGTGAACATCGCAAACAAGAATGAACGGCTTTTCCGAATCAACAATACCCTTGATGATGTTTTCGGCTTCCTTGTTTGAATGAGCCTCTGCATGATCAATGCCGTAAGCATCGGCAATCTTCAAGAAGTCGGGATCACCGTTGAGAATTGTTGCGGAGTGTCTGCCGCCGTAGTGTTTGTCCTGAAGTTCACGAACCATTCCGAGTCGTGCGTTTTTCATAATGATGATTTTAATTCCGAGCTGATTGCCTGCAATAGTCGCAAGCTCATTAAGCCCCATCTGAAAACTGCCGTCACCGCAGATTACAATAACATCACGGTCGGGTCTTGCAAACTTTGCACCGATTGCAGCGGGAATTGAGTAACCCATTGTACCCATACCGCCTGTTGTGAGAAATCTGCCCTCACGAATACGGAAGTTGTTTGCACACCAGATTTGATTTTGTCCTACATCGGCAACAAGAATTGCCTTTGAGCGGAACATTGCACTGAGATGTCCGACAAGTGTTCTCGGCTCAACAAAGCCGTCAAAAACGGGAGGCTCACGGTAAAGGTCTTTTTTCCAGTTCTTTACGGTTTCGCTCCACATTGTTGTAACCTTGTAATCGCCGATGCTGTCAAGCAGCATATTGATGACATTTTTCATATCGCCTACAATCGGAATTTCTGTTTTAACATTCTTACCGATTTCAGCAGGGTCAATGTCAATGTGAATTACCTTTGTGTTTTCACTCATCTGGTCGGGAGCCGCAACAGCTCTGTCACCGAGTCTTGCACCGCATACGATTACAAGGTCGGCTTCGTGAAGAGCACGGTTGGCAACAGCCTTGCCGTGAGTGCCGAGCATTCCGAGATAAAGCTCATGCTCGCTGGGCATAACACCGATGCCCATCATAGTTGAAATAACGGGGATACCCGTAGTTTCTGCAAATTTTTGAAGTTTAAGCTTGATACCCGAACTCAGCACGCCGCCGCCTGATACGATAACAGGACGCTTGCTTGCGTTGATGGCCTCAACAGCCTTTTTAACCTGAATTGCGTGTCCCTTAGTGTTCGGCTTGTAACCGATAATGTTTACGCTTTCGGGATATTCAAAACTTTCAATTTCATTTTCCTGAATATCAACGGGAATGTCGATAAGTACAGGACCGGGTCTGCCGGTTGAGGCAATATGGAAAGCCTCTTTGAAAACTCTCGGAAGGTCTTCTGTTTTGCTGACGAGATAACTGTGCTTTACGAACGGTTCACAAGCTCCTGTGATGTCAGCTTCCTGAAAGACATCTCTGCCGAGAAGGTCGGAACGAACCTGACCTGTAATGGCAACAATCGGAATAGAGTCCGTATAGGCGGTTGCAATACCTGTGATGAGGTTGGTTGCACCGGGACCGGAAGTTGCCACGCAAACACCGGGACGATTACTGCATCTTGCATAGCCGCTTGCCGCATGAGCAGCGTTCTGTTCCTGACGAACAAGAATGTGGGTAATGCTCGAATCGTAAATTTTATCGTAAAATGGGCAGATAGCCGCACCGGGATAACCAAAGACTATGTTAACGCCCTCGGCTTCCAAACATTTTACCATAATTTCAGCACCGCTGATCATTATGTTTTGTCCCTCCTATCCTTTTTATTGTGAGCAAAAGGTGTTTTGTAACATTAAATATACCCTTTTACTTTACCGCTAATTATACAATAAATACCTTAAAAAGTAAAGAGCAGTATTGCCCATAAATTAAATTTTTTGCAGGATTTTAAATTATTCTGTCATCGCCTGAAAAAGATATAATAAATGATTAACAACAAAAACAAAATGCTGACCAAAAAAGTATCTGTATAAGAGTAATAACAAGAAAATTCCCGAACAGTTTTACCTGCTCGGGAACAGTAATGATTGTTGAGAAAATCAATATTTCTTTTTGAGGAGTCTTGCGGCTATGAGGACGCAGACTACGCTGACGCCTGTGTCGGCGATAACAGACATCCAGATTTGTGCAAGACCGAATGCGGCGAGGATGATTACAAGAGCCTTGATTGAGAGGGCAAAGATGATGTTGCCCTTGACGGTGTTGATAACACTTCTTGCAATTTTAATTGCCTTTGGAAGCTGTTTGAGTGTGCCTGATGCGAGAACTGCGTCTGACGCTTCAATAGCGGCTTCACTGCCGAATCCCATTGCAATACCGCAGTCGCTTGCCGAAAGAACAGGGGCATCATTGATGCCGTCGCCCACAAAGCAAGCACCCTTGGATTTTGATTTCAAGCCCTTGAAAAGTTCAAGCTTTTGAGCAGGGAGAAGTTCTGCGTGACATTCGGAAAGTCCGAGTTCGTTTTTAACATTTTCGGCAGGCTGTTGTCTGTCGCCTGTGAGCATTACCGTGTTCTTGACACCGAGCCCTTTAAGCTGTGAGATAACCTCTTTTGCCTCAGGTCTTACTGTGTCGCTGACATTGAGCGAACCGATAAGCTGACCGTCATAAATTACGAAAACAGAATCGTTTTTATTTGCAATCTTCTTCTGTTCGTCCGAAAGAATCTTTGAACCGCCGCACTGAATAGTTTTGCCGTTATAAACTGCACTTGTTCCGTGACCGGCACTTTCACTGTAGTCTGAAAGCTCGGGAAGTTCAAGACCGTTTGCTTTTTCTCTGATTGCGGAGGCAATCGGATGTGCAGAATATTTTTCGCTTGCAGCGGCAAGAGCAAGAACTTCGTCAGCACTGTATGAACCGACAGTATTAACCTTGTTTACGCTGAGCTTGCCGCTTGTGAGCGTGCCTGTTTTATCGAATACAAATGTATCCGCTTTTGCAAGAGCCTCAATATATTTTCCGCCCTTGATGAGTACACCGATTTCGGATGCCGCACCGATACCCGAATAGTAGGAGAGAGGTACGGAAATAACAATAGCACACGGACATGACGCTACAAGACAAACAAGCGCACGGTATAACCATTCGCTGAATGCTCCGAGTCCGCAAAGCGGAGGGATTACTGCGATTGCAACTGCAATGAGTACAACAACCGGTGTGTAAACAGAAGCAAATCTTGAAATAAGCTTTTCGCTGTTGCCCTTTTGAGCGGCGGCATCTTCAACAAGCTGAAGAATTCTTGTTGCGGTACTGTCGCCGAAATGCTTTGTGGTTTTGACGGTAATAAGGTTACTGCCGTTGATTGCACCGCTGAGTACCTCACTGCCCTCGCCTGCATCAACAGGAAGGCTTTCGCCTGTGAGAGCCGATGTGTCGAGAGTTGTTTTACCTTTGATAATAATGCCGTCAAGCGGAACTCTTTCGTATGGCTTGACTTCAATGATACTTCCGATTTCAACGCTTTCGGCAGGAACAATCTGTTCCGCACCGTCAACAATAATTGTTGCTGTATCGGGACGAATGTTTGCAAGCTTTTCAATGTCACGGCGGGATGCGTCAACTGCTCGATCCTCAAAAATTTCACCGATAGAAAAGAGGATTGTTACCATTGCCGCCTCAACAAAATCTCCAAGACAGAATGCCGCAATTACCGCAACAGACATAAGCGTTGTTTCGTCAATTCTCAGCTTTAGAATGTTTTTTGCACCCTTGATGAATACCTTGTAACCCGAAAGAAGTGTTGCAACAAAACACGCTGCGAGTACAACATAATGAACAGCCGTAACACCGTCAAGTGTAAGGTGGAGGATTTCGGACACTACAGCAAGTACAATTGAAATTGCAAGGAAGATTGTGTCATGGTTGATTTTCTTTTTTATGATTTCGGGTTCTGCCTTTGTTGTGATATCATTTTTCGGAGTTTTGTCAACAACGGTTACACCGTCCTCAATGCTGTCGCAGATCGCCTGAATTTCGGAAACAGGATTCTTCTTTTCGCTTTTGAAGTTGAGAAGTTTTGTCGCAAAATTAAAGCTTACATCCTCAAAGCCGTCTGTTTCTGCAATTTTAGCCTCAATTTTGCCCGCACAATGAGCACAATTGAGATTGTCTAAAGTGTAGGTGTATTTTTTGAGATTGGTTTTCGGAGTTTTGTCAACAACGGTTACACCGTTCTCAATGCTGTCGCAAATTGCCTGAATTTCGGAAACAGGATTCTGCTTTTCGCTTTTGAAGTTGAGAAGTTTTGTCGCAAAATTGAAGCTCACATCCTCAAAGCCATTTGTTTCTGCAATTTTAGCCTCAATCTTGCCTGCACAATGAGCGCAGTTGAGATTGTCAAGCTGATATTTGTACCTCATATGTCTCCCTCCTTATTCAAGGACATGGTCAAGTCCCATTTCGATGATTCGTTTCACATGGTCATCGTCAAGGCTGTAATAAATCTGCTTTCCTTCACGGCGAACACGCACCAGCTTGTTCTGCCTTAACACACGCAGTTGGTGGGAAATTGTGCTTTGCTCCATATTGAGTGCTTCAGCAATGTTGAGCACCGACATTTCATTTTCCGAAATGGTGTACATAATGCGAAGTCGGGTTGAATCACCGAAAACCTTAAAAAGGTCTGCAAGCTCAAACAGCACATCAATGTCGGGCATTTCGGGAGTGGTTGTTTTTTCTTTGTTTTCCATAGGCGTCACCTTTTATTTTCCGTCAGATTAAAAGTTATACTTGAACATATGAAGATATGCTCATATGTTAATTATAATATAGCATTCCCTTTTTAAAAAGTCAATAGACACACACGAAAAAGTGTAATAATTTTCAAGTTTTTTTACCCTAATATTTCGCTTGTTTATTGTGTTCGTTTGGAGAGTATATATAATATAGTATAGGAAGTGAAGCTTAAAATAAAAGGGAGAAAAGGAAGAATTAAAGGTGCAAAGTTATTCCGAAGCGGCAGAATGATATTTTTCTGTATTCAATTTGAATTGTAAAATGCTCAGACTCCTGATGATAACACGAAAATAACACTTGTTTCAATTTGTAACAATCTTACAAAAAAAGCCGTTGAGTTATTACTTCTTTTTAAGGAAAATCAATTCAAAAAATGACGCTTGGTTATAATAAAAACAAAAACAGCAAGAAATCAATAAATTGAGTACAACCTGCCCAAAAATAGATTACAGTTTTATTATTCCGTTGACTTTACTACAGTTTTGTAGTATCATTTTCTGTAAGAGAATTGATAGGTTACATCTGCGTAATCGAGTAGGTTTATTTTTAATAAAATGTAACAAATTAGTTCCTGCTGCGAATTTTAAATTCGTGTTATTTTTGACTTTTACTTATTTGATATATATTTCAGATATTTTTTTAATATCTTTTGCACATAATTGGGGTGTAACAATTGGAGAAGTTTGTAGTTACCGGCGGAAAGCCATTATCAGGTGAAGTGACAATCAGCGGTGCGAAAAATGCAGCCGTTGCAATTATTCCGGCAGTTATTCTTTGTGATGAACCCTGCCAGATTGAAAATATTCCTAACATCAGCGATGTATCGCTCATCAGCAGGATTCTTCAGCAGATGGGTGCTAATGTAAGGCGAATCAACCGTTCGTCTTTATATATTGATCCTACAAAAATCCGCACATGCAATGCGGTTACAGACCTTGTAAGAGGTATGAGAGCGTCATACTATCTTCTCGGCGCACTTTTGGGCAAGTACGGCAAGGCTAAGGTGGCTCTTCCGGGCGGCTGTAACTTTGGTGTGCGTCCGATTGACCAGCATCTCAAGGGCTTTGAGGCTCTCGGTGCGGCAACTCAGCTTGTTGACGGTGCGATTATAGAGGCAGAATGCGACAACCTTGTCGGTACACATGTGTACCTTGATGTTGTGTCCGTTGGTGCAACAATGAACATTATGCTTGCCGCATCAAAGGCAAAGGGACAGACCATTATTGAAAATGCCGCAAGAGAGCCGCATATTGTTGACCTTGCAAACTTCCTTAATTCAATGGGTGCGGATGTCAGAGGTGCAGGTACTGATGTTATCAAAATCCGTGGCGTTGAGTATCTTCACGGCGTTACCTATTCGATTATTCCCGACCAGATTGAGGCAGGAACGTATATGTGTGCCGCCGCCGCAACAAGAGGATGTATTACGGTAAAGAACATTACACCGAAGCACCTTGAATCAATCAGCGCAAAGCTGCGTGAAATGGGTGTTAAGATTACGGAATATGATGAGGCTCTCAAGGTTGACGCGTCATCTGCTCCGCTAAAGCGCTGTAACATCAAGACTATGCCTCATCCCGGCTTTCCGACAGACTGTCAGCCGCAGTTTGCCGCATTGCTTATGAGCGTTCCCGGAACAAGCATCATCAACGAGAATGTCTGGGATAACCGCTATCAGTATGTCAGCGAGCTTATCAGAATGGGTGCGCAGATTTCCGTTGAGGGCAGACTTGCAATCATTGAGGGCGGAACTCCGCTCACTGCGGCTCCCGTTAAGGCAACCGACCTTCGTGCAGGTGCGGCTATGATTATTGCCGCTCTTGAAATTAATGGCACAACCGAGATTTCAAACATACAGTTCATTGAGCGTGGATATGAAGATGTTGTTGAAAAGTTCAGAGGACTTGGTGCAGACATTAAAAAGGTGTATTTTACAGGTGACAACGAGCAGGAGCTCGGTGCCTGATTAAAACTTAATTAGAAATCAAAGCCGTTTTCTTCGTGAGAACGGCTTTTTTGTGAGATAAAATTTACAAATTATAAAATTTGTGTTATCATATTTGGCAGACTAATGATAAGGATTGATTGTTTTGGCAAGAGCAGTACCGCTGTTCAGCGGAAGTAAGGGCAACAGTTATTACATAGGTTCGGCAACCGAGGGCGTTTTGATTGACGCAGGCCGTTCATGCAAGCAGATTGAAAACGCTATGCTTGCAAACGGACTTGATATGAGCAGTATCGGGGCGGTTTTTATAACTCACGAACACACAGACCATTGCAGTGCCTTGCGTGTGCTTGCAAAGCGTTACGGCTTTAAGGTGTATTCAAGTCTTGGTACGCTCAATGCTTTGAGGGCTGGTAATAAGCTTGATCCAAACACGGATGCAGATGTTATAACTGACGAGGTTGTAATCGGCAATATGCGTGTTCAGCGAATTGACACACCCCACGATGCGGCTGAAAGCTGTTGTTACCGTGTTACTGCTCCCGATGGAAAATCCGCACTTATAGCAACCGATATGGGTGTTATGCTGCCCGATGTCAGAACTGCCGCAGAGCAGAGCGACTTTGTTGTGCTTGAGTCAAATCACGATATTGATATGCTCAAAAACGGAATTTATCCTTATCCGCTAAAGCAGAGAATCCTTTCAAACAGGGGACACCTTTCAAATGAGGCGTGCGCAAAAGAACTTGTTAACCTTGTTGAAAAGGGAACGTTAAGACTTATGCTCGGTCACCTCAGCGAAGAAAATAATACCGTTCCGCTTGCAATGTCAACATCCGTAGACCTGCTCACATCAAACGGAATGAAGTACAAAAGCGATTATTCGCTTGATGTTGCGCCGAGTGTCAGCACAACAAAAACTATCATCTTTTAACCTTAAATAAGCGAGAAAAATATGATTAAAATTAACATAATCTGCATCGGAAAAATCAAGGAAAAATATTTTACCGACGCAATTGCAGAGTATGCAAAACGCTTGACCGCATTTTGTAAATTCAACATTATTGAGCTTTCGGAAGAACGCATAAAGAGCAACATACCGAACCAATCGCAGATTGATGAGGTTATTTTCTCTGAGGGAAAACGAATCATGCAAAAAATTTCGCCTTCGGATTATGTTGTTGCAATGTGTATTGAGGGAAAGTCTATGTCGAGTGAGGAGCTTTCAACTTTGATTGACAATGCGTCCGTAAGCGGAAAAAGCACCGTTGATTTCATAATCGGTGGCAGCTACGGACTTGACGAATCGGTTAAAAAACGGGCGGATGTCCGTCTTTCAATGAGCAGAATGACCTTTCCTCACCAAATGGCAAGAATGATTTTAAGCGAACAGATTTACCGTGCGTTTGAGATTTCATCAAACGGTAAATATCACAAATAATTTACGGAGTTACTATGGCGCTTGACGGAATTTTTTTAAGACATATTAAAACTGAAATAGAAAAAGAGGCTCTCGGTGCAAGGGTGTCGCAGATTTATCAGCCGAACAGAGAGGAGCTTGTGTTCGGGCTGAGAACATTTTCCGGCAACAAAAAGCTGTTGCTTTCTGCACGAGCAAATTCACCGAGAGTGAACTTTTGTTCGTCAACACCCGAAAATCCTGCACAACCTCCAATGTTCTGTATGCTTTTGCGAAAAAGAATCGGCGGCGGAAAGCTTGTGGGACTTCGCCAGGACGGTTGCGACCGTGTTCTTATGCTTGATTTCGAGTGCGTGAACGAACTCGGCGATACTGTGATGATAACTGTTGTATGCGAAATTATGGGTATGTACAGCAACATAATTATTGTTGATTCAAACGGTGTTATCATCGACTCGCTCAAGCGTGTAGATCTTACAATGAGCAGTAAAAGACTTGTACTGCCAAATATAAAATACGAACTTCCCGAATCGCAGAACAAGCTGAATCTCCTTGAATGTACTGCACTTGATGTGTGTACGGCGGTAAAAAATCTTGACACGGAAATGCCGCTTAACAAGGCGCTGTTAAGGACAATCGAGGGTGTTTCTCCGATTGTATGCCGTGAGATTGAATACAAGGTTATGGAGGGCGCAACAAACAGAATTGAGGGTGTGCTTTTTGACCGACTCGCAGTTGAAATTGAAAAGCTGAAAAGCGTTTGCAGCGATTGTTCGGGCAAGCCTGTTGTGGTTTACCGTGAGGACGGCAAGCCTATGGACTTCTGCTTTATGAATGTTGAGCAGTACGGCGATTTTGCAAAGGTTGAGAGTAAGGAAAGCTTCTCCGATTTGCTTGACGGATTCTATGAAGCTCGTGACAGCCGTGACAGAATGAGGGTGAAATCACAAAGCCTTACAAAGCTTTTGAACAACACCCTTGAAAGGCTTGCACGAAAGATTGCAAAACAGCAGAGTGAGCTTGAACGCTGTGCAGACCGTGAGCATCTTCGCATATGCGGTGACCTTTTACAGGCAAATATCTATCGCATTGAGCGTGGTGCGGAGTATGTTGATGTTGAAAACTTTTACGATGAGAACAACGCAATTTTACGCATAAAGCTTAATCCGGCAATCTCACCTTCGGCAAATGCTCAGAAGTATTACAAGGATTACCGCAAGGCTAAAAATGCCGAAATTATGCTCAAAGAACAGCTTGAAAAGGGCAGAGAAGAGCTTGATTATATAGACTCCGTTCTTGATACGGTTGACCGTGCGGAGAATGAAAAAGACCTTGCGCAAATTCGTGAGGAACTTACCGAGCAGGGCTATCTCAAGGTTCAAAAAGGCAAAAAGCCCCGTCAGACAACTTTGCCGCCGCTCGAATTTGAATCAAGTGACGGTTTTAAAATCCTTGTAGGAAGAAACAACCGTCAGAACGATAAGCTGACTTTGAAAACAGCGTCAAAGAACGATATGTGGCTGCACACAAAGGACATTCACGGTTCGCATGTAATTGTTGTTTCGGACGGCAAAGAGATTTCCGACACGGCAATCTGTGAGGCGGCACAGCTTGCGGCATATCACAGCAAGGCGAGAAACAGCAGTCAGGTTCCCGTTGACTACACACTCGTTCGTTATGTATCAAAGCCTAACGGTTCAAAACCCGGTATGGTGATTTATGTCAATAACAAGACGCTGTATGTTAAGCCGTCACAGTCCAAAATAAAAACGGAGTGATTTGTATGAAGAAAACTTTGATTGTAATAGATATGCAGAACGATTTTATTGACGGCAGTCTTGGCACTGCCGAGGCTGTGAAAATTGTGCCTAATGTACGCAAAAAGATTGAAGAATACCGTTCAAACGGTGATGAAATTATTTTTACAAGGGATACTCACGGTGAAGATTACCTAAGCACTCCCGAGGGCAAAAAACTGCCCGTTGTGCATTGCGTAAAAAATACTCACGGCTGGCAGATTGCAGACGGACTTGATGTTCCCGACGCAATCCATATTGACAAGCCGTCATTCGGCTATACTCATTGGGATAAATTCTGCTTTGAAAAAATCGAGCTTGCAGGACTTTGCACCGATATCTGCGTTGTGTCAAATGCGTTGATTCTAAAGGCACTTTTCCCGAACGCTGAAATCAGCGTTGATTCGGCTTGCTGTGCCGGCGTAACCCCCGAAACCCATAATTCCGCCCTCGCAACAATGAAAATGTGCCAGATTGATGTGGTGTGATTTAATAATAAAATATATTGTGATTTTAAGTTCGTGATATTGAATATATTAAAATACTTTGCTATAATTACTCGGTAAGGAAACGGTGGCGGCTGTTTCGACTCCCTTATCAAAGAGGGGGTGATTGCGTGGAATACATAGCTGTGATAATCATCTTCACATTTTTTATTGTGTTCACCATAAAGAAATAACCGCCCTGTGTCGTGAACAGAGCGGTTAATCTTTAATTGATTTTATTGTTCAAACTTGCGAAACAGCTAAAGCCGTTTCCTTATTTATATATTATCATTGATGAATAATTATGTCAATAAAAAACTTCAATTTCGGTTTACAAGAGATTGAAGTTTTATTTTTTGTATGTGCAAGTTTTTTAGAAAATTGAAGATTATTCAAAATAAATCAATTGTAAAATTTTTTGTATGAAGCTACTCGGAAAGTTCAAATATTCTTTCTATAACAGCTTTGAAAAATGGTAAATCTTTTTCCTGCTGATAATCCATATAACTCCAATGTGTGATATATCTCCATTTTGAAATTAACAATGATGTGGCTGTGCTGTAATCCGTATGTTTCAGCATTTTTTTAAGCTGTTTGTAATCGGTAATATTTAAAATGTTTTTGTTATTATATTCATATTTTGAATCATTGAAACTGCCTAATTTAAATCCCATTTTTACCAAATCATTACCGAAATTCATTTCAAAATCATGAATATCCATAGAATTATTGATGAATTTTTCGTAGTATGGTTTTAGCACCTTAGCGGTATTTTTTCTTCCGTTTATGTATGAAACAGGATTTTGCGTCATATTTACTAAATCGGCAATGTTTTTGTTTATGTAAATATTCGGCTTATTAACTGCTTGACAGGTGCAGTATTTGCGATTTGACCTTGAAAGATTTTCTTTGCACAATCGTGGATAGAATGGAGTTTCCACACCTGAAGAATACCACTTCATATTTTCATAAACTCCGACAATCAGTCCGTGATTTACAGCAATAAGATAGTCGCAATTTTCTGCTCGTTTGGTATCGATTATCCAATGACCTCTCGCACATTCCATAACTTGGCTGTCTGACATATCGTATTTATAAAGTGAATTTATTTTAACAATTAAAAGATTGCGGAAAATATCTTCTTTTGAAAGAATTTCGGCACCGTAAATTTTTTCAAAATCTTCAGCTGTAATAACAGGTGCTGTGTGGTGTCCCGAAACTACATTAGTCAGTGATTGAGAGTCAATGTAGTTCATTATATTTATCAAAGCCGATTCGGCAACGAATGCCTCTTTTTCCGAAAGACCATATGATATAATTAGTTTTTTGATTTTGTTACCCGATGAGAGTATTTCTTTTATACGATTTGACTTATTTGAGTTATCGAGTTTTTCTTCGTGTTGAAAAATACGGTTGTTAATTCCTTTGCCTATGTAAAAAATTTTGTTATCTCTTGGATCTGCAAGGGCATAAACATAGTAACCCAATTTTTGTTTTACCTTTTCGGAAAAGCTATTCATAAGAAACATACCTTTCAGCTTAATTTATTTAATGATACCATAAATGTTAAATACGGTAAAGCGTTGTGTTGTGTACTTGATTTATACAAATACGGTCGAGAAAATTCGGTGTATTGTTTTACACCTGTCTTCCCGACCGCATTTTTTATTATTACCTATTTTTAAAAATCATTCTTCCATTTGCTTGCCGAGGAATGCGGCGGCTGTTTGTGCAAGCTTGATTTCGGCATTTGACGGGATTTTGGTCTGTTCGCCTGTGAGCATAACTACCGCACCCGAAACATCTCCGGCGGCGATAATCGGATAGATTACCGATGCATAATGTTCAATGCCCTCAATCGGCTGAATATCGCCTAGCGTCTGCTGTGTTGCCGAATAAGTTTTGCGGTTTTCCATATATCCCTCAAGCACAGCTGTTACCCTGCGCTCAAGAAATTCACGCTTTGAAACTCCTGCGGCTGCGATTACATGGTCACGGTCTGTTATGATTGTCGGCATTGAGCTGATTTTGGCAAGCACATCTGCGTATTGTGACGCAAACTCCGCAAGTTCTCCGACAGGCGAATATTTTTTGAAAATAACCTCGCCGTCCGTTGCGGTATAAATTTCGAGCGGATCTCCCTCACGAATACGAAGCGTCCGCCTGATTTCTTTCGGTATAACCACTCTGCCGAGATCGTCGATTCTTCTGACGATTCCTGTTGCTTTCATATTTAAAACTCCCTTCGGACAGTTCTGTCCCTTGTCTGATACATATTCAGCAAATTATTTGCAGTAATATTGTTTGATTCATACAGTTTTTTATACCGAAATTTTCTTTGGTGACATATTTTTACAACATATAAAGAATATAACTTTATCACGATTTAGTTAATCGTAACCACCTAAATTGCAAAATAATCTTGACGTAGCAAAAACAGTGGTTTATAATTTAGTTAATCGTAAATAACTAAATTGTAGATGAGTAATTTGCAAACGGTCAGAGGTGAGAATTTTGTTTATAGGCAGAAAGTATGAGCTTTTACAGCTTAACAGATTGTATAACAGCGGAAAATTTGAATTTGCCGTCATATACGGTCGCCGCCGTGTGGGAAAAACGGCTATCATAAACGAGTTTGTCAAGGATAAAAACGCAATTTGTTTCACAGGAGTTGAAACAAATGCAAAGCAAAATCTTGAAAATTTGAGCGAGTGTATTCTTGAATTTTCAACAGGGATGAAAACGGATACTGCTTTTTCAAACTTTCAGTCGGCACTTGAATATGTTTTTAAATTGTCAGAGAACAAAAGAATCGTCCTTTGCCTTGACGAATATCCATATGTAGCAAGAGCGTCAAGAAGTCTTGCATCAACACTGCAAATGTTAATTGACAAATATAAAGACAGTTCAAAGTTGTTTCTTATTCTCTGCGGTTCATCAATGTCATATATTGAGGACCATGTGCTTGCATACAAAGCACCCTTGTATGGCAGAAGAACGGCTCAGTTTAAGATTTTGCCGTTTGAATTTTGCGAGGCTTGTGAGTATTTTAACGGAATGTCACCTGAAGATAAGGCGCTTGCCTACGGGCTTGTGGGAGGTACACCGCAATATCTTTTGCAGATTAACAACAAAATTTCAATAGAGGATAATATAAAAAATATTTTTCTGAATCCTGTATCGGCTCTGTATGAAGAGCCTAACAATCTTTTGAAACAAGAGGTAAGAGAGCCGGCTATTTATAATGCCGTGATTACGGCAATTGCTACGGGTGCGTCAAAAATATCGGAGATTTCAACAAAGGTTGGAGAAACCTCAAGCACTTGTGTTGCTTATGTCAAAAATCTTGTTGCTCTCGGAATTGTGAGAAAAGAAGTGCCGTACGGTGAAAAATCCACGAAGAAAACAATTTATTCTATTGAGGATAATATGTTCAGATTTTGGTATCGTTTTGTGCCGGAAAATTCTTCGATAATTTCAAGAGGTGCGGTTGAACTTGCGTACAGTCGAATTGCACCGTATTTGTCGGATTATATGGGTGCTGTGTTTGAAGAAATCTGCAAGCAGTATTTGTGGAAAAGGTTGCTGAACGGTGATTCCGAAATTGATTTTACGGATATCGGCAGATGGTGGGGAACAAATCCAAAAACAAGGCAACAGGAGGAAATTGATATAATCGGCTCGGCAGATAAAAATACGGCTCTTTTTGGTGAATGTAAGTGGCGTAATGAAAGTGTTGACCTCGGTGTTCTTGAAACGCTTGTTGAACGCAGTAAGCTTTTTAATTTCGACAAAAAGCATTTTTATATTTTTTCAAAATCCGGTTTTACAAAGGGTTGCATTGATAAAGCAAATGAACTCGGAAATGTCAGCCTGATTGCTTATGATGATATTTTAAAATATAATAACGAAAATTAAATGTAAAAATCCCCGTCGGAGAAATCTGACGGGGATTTGACTTTGTTGTAAGCGATTACGCTTTTTTGGATTTTGAGGTGATTTTATCTGCGATTTTGGTAACTATGACGCAGAGGATGATTGTGAAAACCATATCCGGCAGAGTGTTGCCGACGATAATGTCAACATTCATCAGGAAACGATATGCCGCAAAGCCTGCAAGCCATATTATGATGTTGCAGATGTCAACGGCTTTGTTTGCTCTGTCTTTTTTGAGAATGAAAAAGTCTGCAATCTGAATGGCAATCATCGGAGCAAATACCGAACCGATGAGATAGAGAAAATCGGTGATGTCATCCATAGGATAAACAATTGCGGCGATTACACCTACTATTGTTACTGCAACGGCAACATATTTTCCTTTGAGTTTTGAGAATATTGATTCGCTTGAAATACCTGCCGAATAAGCGTCAAGGAAGGTTGTTGTAACTGTTGAAAGAATTACAATTACAAGACCTGCAATGCTGAGTCCTGATTTAAGCATGATTTTTGCAATATCGCTTTCGCCTGTAAGGATAGATGCACTCATTCCGATTATGTACATCCAACAGCTTACCGCACCGTAAACAAGTGTGCTTGCGAGAGTTGCCTTGAACGGCTTTTCCGCCTCTCTTGTGTAGTCGCTGATGAGCGGTAACCATGAAAGCGGCATTGCTACCGAAAGCTCAACTGCCGCACCGAATGACATTGAGTCATCGCTTGCCGCACCCATGCCGTTGCCGTTTCCAAAAATAAAGAAACACATCACGATTGTGAGAATAAACAGTGCCGCCATTGCGATTGTGTTGAGCTTGCCGAGGTTTGAAATGCCGACAAGAATCCAAAGTACAATCAATGCACCAATTACGATACAGGCAATCCACCTGCCTGTGTCGCCCATATTCAGAATACTGTTCACGGAAAGCGAACCGTCATAAATCATAATGGCTGTCCAGCCGACAAGCTGAATAACATTGAGGACAGAGAAAAGAAGTCCGCCTTTGTTGCCAAAGCTCATTTTTACGGTTTCCATTGAGCTTTTACGGCACTTACCGCCGATGAGTCCTGCACAAAAGAGCATTGCACATCCGATTATGTGACCGATGATTACGGCTAAAATGCCCTTTTCAAAACCTAACGGAGCAAAGTATGTACCTGTGAGAATTTCGGCGATTGAAACGCCTGCTCCGAACCATATCAAACTGTTTTCAAATACACTTGTCTGCTTTTTCATTGCTCTGCCTCCGAATTTTCTTTTGTAAATTTACTTTGAATGTCAAAAGCGTGGTTCATGGGACCGCTGCCTTTGCCGAGGTCAAGCATTGCCGCAAGTGCGCCTGAAATATAATCCTTTGCACGCTTTACGGAAGCGTCAAGGTCAAAGCCTTTTGCAAGATTTGCGGCTATTGCACTTGAAAGTGTACAGCCTGTTCCGTGTGTGTTGGGATTGTTGATTCTTTTGCCGTTGTACCATGTGTAGGTGCCGTCTTTAAAGAGCAAATCGTTTGCATCGTTAATCTGATGTCCGCCCTTGCAGAGAACCGCACAACCGTACTTTTCGCTGATTATTTCAGCGGCTTTTATCATTTCTTCCTCATTTGAAATTTTCATTTCAGAGAGAACTTCCGCCTCCGGAATATTCGGTGTAAGAACTGTTGCAAGCGGAAAGAGGTGCTCTTTGAGAGTGCTTACCGCCTCATCGCTGATAAGCTTTGCTCCGCTTGTTGCCACCATAACCGGATCGACAACAATATTTTTTGCATCGTACTTTTTCAGCTTGTCCGAAATTGTTTTGATAAGGCTTGATGAAGAAACCATTCCGATTTTTACGGCATCGGGATAAATATCCGTAAAGATACTATCAAGCTGTTCACCCAGAAATTCGGGTGTGGATTCCATAATTGCCGTAACGCCGGTTGTGTTCTGTGCGGTAAGTGCGGTGATTGCGCTCATGGCATAAACACCGTTTGTTATCATAGTTTTGATATCCGCTTGAATACCGGCGCCTCCGCTGCAGTCACTGCCAGCGATTGTTAATGCTGTTTTCATTTTAATCTCCTCTTTGCATTAATTTTTTACAGCGACAAAAGGTGGTGCCCCCAATCTGCCGCTTTTTCAAAGCTGTCTGCGTAGTAATCGCAAACGGCTTTTATTCTGTTTTTATCATTCCTGCTCGATTCGTCATACACTCCCACCGTTTTGAAACCTGCCTTGTGAGCAGTTTCTGCGGCAAAAACAGCATCCTCGAATACAAGCGTTTCACTCGGAGCTGTTCCGAGTTTATCAGCACAGGCAAGGTAAATGTCGGGACTTGTTTTGCCTTTTCCGATTTGTGAACAGGTCACAATGTCCGTAAAATATTTTAGAATACCGAGCCTTTCAAATGCCTTTTTAATATGCGTTTTGTCGCTTGATGTTGCAATAATCATTTTGATATTGTTCGATTCCAAAAACTGCAAAATTTCTTTTGTACCGTTTTTTAAACCGACCTCATAAAAGTAAAAATCTTCAATGATTTTCAGCACACCCGAAACTATTTCATCAGTTGAAAAGGAAAGAGTATACTGCTTTTTCATATACTCTGCACCTTCCGTCAGACTCATATCACAGAGCTTTTCGGAAAGTCCGTTTTCGGCTGTTTTGCCGACAGTCGAGAGGTAACGCTCTCCTGCGTCATCCCATATCTTCATTGAATCGAGAAGTGTGCCGTCAACATCAAATATTGCAGATTTAATCATTTGCAACCGTCTTTTCAGTAAGTGCTTTAAGCTCTGCTGTTGCCTTTGTAATATCGGGCTGAGCGAAAATAGCACTGATAACGGCAATGCCAACGATACCTCTGCCCTTGAGTTCCGTAACATTTTTGGAGCTGATTCCGCCGATTGCGATTACAGGAATGTCAACAGCCTCACAGATTTTCTGAAGTTCATCGTGTGAAACATCGTCTGCATCGTCCTTTGAGCCTGTTTTGAAAACTGCTCCGACTCCGAGATAATCTGCTCCGTGCTTCTGAGCAAGAAGAGCCTGTTCAACAGTCTGAGCCGAAACACCGATGATTTTGTCGTCACCGAGAATCTTGCGGACATTGCCTGCCTCCATATCACTCTGACCGACATGAACACCGTCAGCGTCAATTTCTTTTGCAATTTCTACATTGTCATTGATTACAAAGGGAACATTGTACTTTTTGCAGAGTTTCTGAATTTCAAGAGCCTCTTCAAGAAAATGCTTTTGGTCCAGGTTTTTTTCTCTTAACTGAATGAATGTTGCACCGCCTTTAATAGCCTTTTCAACCTGACTGCAGAGAGTTTCACCGTTAAGCCATGCCCTGTCGGTTACGGCATAGAGCAACAAATCTTTTTTATCGCAATTCATACTTTGCTCCTTTTTCAAGTGTTTCGGCATCCATATTATAGATAGCGTCAATAATTCGGTTGCGGTATGTTGAGTTGCCGTCTGTTTCTGCCATATTTGCAAAAGCAATTTCACCTGCAAGTCCCATTGTACAAACTGCTGCGGCAGTTGCCTCAAGAACATTGTCGGGATTTGCAACGATAAATGCAGTTGTCATACCCGAAAGCTGACAGCCTGTTCCTGTGATTTTGCTCATCTCGGGACGACCGTTGCGGATTACATAGCATTTTTCGCCGTCACTTACAAGGTCAATAGCGCCTGTGATTGCAATTACGCATCCTGACTTTTTGGCATAATCCTTTACAAATGCAACTGCGTTATCGAGATTTTCTTCTGTTACCGCATCCGATACATCGGCATCAACACCCTTTGTTGTGCCGCTTCCGAGTGCAAGAGTTTTGATTTCCGAGATGTTACCTCTGATAACATCAAATTTGATTTCTTTTGCAAGCTTAACCGCTGTGTCTGTGCGAAGCTTGCTTGCGCCTGCGCCGACAGGATCAAGTAGAATTTTGTGAGAAAGTTCGTTAGCTTTTTTGCCCGCAATGAACATACCCTCAATTGAGTTTTTGTTAAGTGTACCGATGTTGATGTTAAGACCGCCGCAAATGCTTGTGATGTCGGCAACATCATCGGGTTCGTCTGACATAATCGGACTTCCTCCGCAAGCGAGAAGTACATTTGCAACATCGTTTACTGTTACATAGTTTGTGATGTTGTGTACAAGCGGTACATTTTTTCTTACATTTTCAAGACAATTTCCAATCATAGCGGATTCTCCTTTATAAAAATAAAACGGACGCACCAACAAAAGGTGTGTCCGTAAAGGCTCGCTGTTTCCCTCCGTTGGCATTATCCAAATCAGGTCATAGGTCGAGGCATTCAGCCTCCTCTCAGCCGACTAACTTGTCAACTCCCTTACTTATAATATACAATTTGTGTCGTAATTTGTCAATGAAAACTTGACAAATAGTCACCGAGAACGATTATACGAATCTATCATCAGTAAAATCTTCTGTATTCAGTATATCTTTTATGTAAAAAACACTGATTTTTAAATATCAGTTGACTTGAAGAAGAAAAAACAGTACAATAAAAATGACAGAAGATAAGGTTGACTTTTGTTGTTAAAAGGGGCTACCTTTGATTAAATATTTATTAAACAGGAGAGAAAGTATGTTTTGTAAAAATTGCGGAAGGCAGTTACTGCCTAATGAAAAGTTTTGTGCCGATTGCGGAACGCCTGTACCCGTACAGGAATCAGCTATACAGAACGAAAAGCCGATTGCAGAAAATCAGTCGGTTGAACAGACTGCCGATATGAATGTTCGGAATGAGCAGACTCAGCCTGTCGAAGTTCAGCAGACTGACGCGTTTAATAATCAGACTGCCGCAAACGATTATGCTGCACCGCAGTATCAGACCGTTAATGCACAGGGCGGATATAATCAGTATCAGAACGGACAGCAGGGCGGATATACTTACGATTACAATAATCAGGCGGTTCAGCCGCAGTATGCTCAGCCTATGCCGAAGAAAAAGTCAAAGACACCGTTTATAATCACAGCCTGCGGAGTTGCGGCTGCGTTGGTTATCGCAATTGCTGTGTTCTTTATCTTTACAAATCTTAACAAGGCGACTCCTCAGGGTCAGATTCAGGGTACATGGGTTGCCGAAGAGGACGGCGTAAGAATTCAGCTCGAGTTCAAGCCCGACGGTACAATCAATATTCCGAATGCAAAAGAGCTTGGCAAGCTTATTTCAAGTTATGCCGGCAGTTCCGATTACGGCGATTTCATAAACTATGATGAGATTTTTAATATGATTAAACTGACATACAGCATTGATGACCAAAAGACCCTTTCGGTGAGTTTTGAGGTGTCTTTTATCAATCAAAGTCAGTCGCAGTCACTCAAATGGTCGGATGATCCCGCAAACGGCGGCTCGGATACATGGGGTATTGACGGAGATAATCTCTATATTGCCGGCACAAAGCTGACAAGAGTTAATAGCTGACAACTATGTTGAATAACTAAAAACAAGGGGCTGTGGCAGAATGCTGTGATAGCCCCGTTTTTATCGGTTGAATATTCAGAGCAGAGAAGCGGAAAGAGTCCTGTATTGTATAGACGGTCAGCTTGATTACTCAGACTTTCCGCCGCCCGAATATAAATACTTTTCAAGACTGTCAAGGGTCGGCTACAACAACCGTCATAAAGGCTGGGACATAAACATCTGCCTTGAATGGCAGTACAAGCTCAGAACGGCTATGTAACCCGACCTGTGAATGAAGTTCTTGAATGTTCCGAGCAGAGAGCAAAGGAACTCATTGACGGCGATATACCTCACATTGTTTTTCGGAAAGTATATTTCGGTATATGAACCCACTTCAATATAATTTCTTCCGAGTCCGGACAGATCCTTTGTTATGATGACTCCGATTTTTCCGTCCTCAATCAGATGGAGCATACGGCGAAAGGCGGGTCTTTCAAAATTCACTCCGCTGTAACCGTCATCCGCAAACACCTGTGCGTTTTCAAAGCCGTTTTTTAATTTGTTCGAACAGAGCCTTTTGTTGTTCTGTGAGAGTGGCTCTGAGCTTTGTTTCAAGCCGCACAACGGTTACAAACGATCCGCCTTTGTCTATGCCGTTTGCTATGCTCTGCGCTGTTTTTTTAAAGAATGAGCGCCTTAATGCAATCTTAATACAGAGTGCCGAATCATTACACCGTTTTTTTATATTTCACGGTATACTCTTTGTAAACAAGTAGAAATAGGAGAAGTATATATGCCTAAAATTACACATAGAAAAAAGCGGCTGTCATCCTTTAAGCTGATCGTTTTGGGCTTTGCTGGCGTCATAGTGCTTGGAGCGCTGATATTGATGCTGCCGTTTTCATCGACTGCCGGAGTTGTTACGCCGTTTCACGAGGCGCTGTTCACATCGACCTCCGCCGTTTGCGTTACGGGGCTGGTCGTGCAGGATACGGGCAGTTATTGGTCCGCTTTCGGGCAGACGGTAATACTGCTGCTGATTCAGATAGGCGGGCTCGGTGTTGTGACAGTTGCGGCATTTTTCGCTATGCTGTCCGGCAGAAAAATATCGCTGATGCAGCGCAGTACCTTGCAGGATGCCATCTCTGCCCCGAAGGTCGGCGGGATCGTCCGCCTGACTCGTTTTATTGTGCGGGGAACTTTTTTGATCGAGCTTATCGGGATGATCGTCATGCTGCCGACATTTTGCGGAAACTACGGTATTAAGGGAATTTGGATGGCGGCGTTTCATTCGGTTTCCGCCTTTTGCAACGCCGGTTTTGACATACTCGGCACCGCCGAAAACAAATACCCGTCACTTACGGGATACATAGGAAATCCGGCGATAAACATTACAATTATGCTTTTAATTATTGTGGGCGGTATTGGATTTTTGACCTGGGACGATATTTACACAAACAAGTGGCATTTCAAAAAATACCTTATGCAAAGTAAGGTCATATTGGTAACAACGGCAATCCTCATTATCGCTCCCGCAGTATTCTTTTTCTTCTGCGATTTTACGGGGCTGCCGCTCGACAAAAGGATTCTTGCGTCGCTTTTTCAGTCTGTCACACCGAGAACCGCCGGTTTCAATACCGCTGATCTTCCTGCTATGACCGGTTCTTCCAAGGCAATTATGATCCTGCTCATGCTCGTCGGCGGCTCGCCCGGCTCCACGGCAGGCGGTATGAAAACGACCACGCTTGCCGTTCTGATTCTGAGTGCATTCTCCGTCTGTCGCAAAAAGGACGATGCCGAAGTCTGCGGCAGGCGCATTGACGGTTCGGCAGTGAAAAACGCCGCAGCCGTTGCCGTAATGTATTTCTTGCTGTTTTTTGTCGGCGGCATTGTTATCAGCACGGCAGAAGGTCTGCCGCTTAGCACCTGCCTTTACGAAACGGCGTCCGCTGTCGGAACGGTCGGGCTTACCCTTGGAATCACACCGCAGCTCGGTGTTCTTTCTCAGCTTATTTTGATCGTCTTGATGTATCTCGGCAGAGTCGGCGGACTTACCCTGATTTACGCGGCGGTTTCCAACAAAAATCATAGTGGAGCAAAGTTGCCGCTCGAAAAAATCACAGTCGGATAAAGGAGTTACTATATTATGAAAAACATATTGTTAATAGGTCTCGGCAGATTCGGTAGGCATATTGCTTTGCAGCTGAATAAGCTCGGACACGAGGTGATGGCGGTAGACATCAACGAAGAAAGAGTCAATGAAAGTCTGACGATTGTCACCAATGCACAGATCGGCGACAGCACAAACACGGAGTTTTTAAGGTCGCTCGGCATCGGAAACTTTGATGTGTGCATCGTCACCATCGGCGGAAATTTTCAAAACTCGCTGGAAACCACTTCTTTGCTGAAAGAACTCGGCGCAAAATTAGTTGTATCCCGTGCCGAGCGTGATGTGCAGGAAAAATTCCTTCTGCGGAACGGAGCGGACGAGGTCATTTACCCGGAAAAACAGGTAGCAAATTGGGCTGCTATTCGGTACACCGCCGACCACATTCGGGATTACATTGAGGTTGATGAGGGTCATGCCATTTTTGAGGTAGAGGTGCCGGAGGGATGGATCGGCAAAACCGTCGGAGAACTGGATATCCGCAGAAAATACAGCATCAATATTATGGCAACCAAGGAGAACGGAAAAATCAATATGGCAGTTTCACCGGAAACCGTTCTTACGGACAAGATCACTCTTTTGGTTCTCGGTGCTTACAAAGAACTGCAAAAGTGTTTTCGCATTTAACAGAGGTGAATGAGGATGGCTGAGCTATTGCTGATTGTCAGCCTGCTTGCCGTATTTGTTTTCGGATTTTATCTTATGAGTAGGCTGGATCAATTTCTTGAAGAAAACAGAAAGGCACTGTTAAAGGAAAACGAATCCTGCGAGCCTTCCGAAGTCCTGCTGCCGCATGGACTGTCCGAAAGTGAAATATTATGTGAGATCCGCCGTTTTCGTGAAACGCACGGAAATGTCGATATTATTCTTTCCGATGGGCAGAAGAATGATTTTTAGGTTGCGGTAGATTTTTTTACAGTTTTACTGTATAATAATAAAATAAAAAGGGCGGTGAAACCGATGAAAGTACAAACCGAACAGTCAAAATTCGATACAGACGAGCATATCCTTGTCTGCCTATCCTCTTCGCCGTCCAATGCAAGAATCATACACACCGCCGCAAAGATGGCTAAGGTTCTTCATGCAAGATTTACCGCCATCTATGTGCAGACGGATACGGTCATAAATGATGAGGATCAGTCCCGGCTTTCGCAGAACATACAGCTCGCGCAAAGGCTTGGCGCCGAGATCGTTATGACGCACGGCGAGAATGTAGCGCTGCAGATCTCGGAATATGTCAGGCTTTCCGATGTCACAAAAATCGTGATCGGGCAAAGCAGTGCCAGACGCAGAGGGCTGTTCGGAAGACCGACTCTCACCGAAAAGCTGATCTCCTCCGCCCCCGATGTTGACATTCATATTATTCCCGACGCACTGAACTACACAAAGTCGCACAGACGCCGTCTGTTCTTTGGTGCAGAGATACCGTCGCTGCGGGATATTGCCGTGACCGTCCTGGCGCTTGCCGTATGTACGGCGATCGGGTTTCTGTTTGACCATCTCGACTTTCCCGATACCAATATCGTTACGGTATACATCCTAGGTGTGCTGATGATCTCCGTTTTGACCAAAGGATACCTTTGCAGTATGGCAGGCTCACTTCTAAGTGTTGTATTGTTCGGATTTTTCCTTACCGAACCCAGGTTGTCCTTTCAGACCTATGCCGTAGGCTATCCCATTACCTTTGCAGTTATGCTGGCGTCTTCCGTTCTCACCGGCACGCTTGCCTCGAAGCTGAAAGATCATGCAAGGCTCTCGGCTCGCTCCGCGTTCCGTGTGCAGGTGCTGTTTGACACTGACCGTCTGCTGCAAAAAGCAAAAAGCAACGATGATGTTTTAAGCGTGACCTGTATGCAGCTCTCGCGGCTGCTTGACCGCAGTATTGTTGCCTATATGAAAGGCGAAAACGGAATGTTGTCCGGGCGGCTGTATGCCGAAAAAAAGGATACACACGCTGAAAAGCTGCTAAGCGATGCAGAGCGGCAGACCGCAGAATGGGTGCTTCAAAACGGTCGCCGTGCAGGAGCAGCGACAGCACAGTTTGGAAAATCCGAATGTCTTTATCTTGCGATCCGTGCAGGCGGCAGAGTCTACGGTGTAATTGGGATACCGATGAAACCCGAAAAGCCCGATTCATTTGAGAGCAGCATCGTACTGTCGGTTGTGAACGAATGTGCGCTGGCAATGGATAATGCTCACAACGCCGCCGAAAAGGAACGGGCGGCAGATTTTGCAAAAAGCGAGCAGCTGCGCGCCGACCTTTTGCGGTCGATCTCACACGATCTGCGCACGCCGCTTTGCTCCGTTTCGGGTAATGCGGACACGCTTTTGCATAACGGAAACTGCCTGGACGAAGCAACCAAGCAGCAGATCTATAAAGATATTTATGACGATTCCGAATGGCTGATCGGCGTGGTGGAAAATCTGCTGTATGTTACACGGCTGAATGACGGACGCCTGAAGCTGGAGCTTACCGACCAGCTTGTGGACGAAGTGGTCAACGAAGCCGTTTCGCATTTGAAGAAAAAATCCGTCGGACACAAGGTGACGGTAAGGTGCGACGATCTGATCCTTGCCCGTATGGACGCACAGCTTATCGTGCAGGTCATTGTCAACCTTATTGATAATGCTTTGAAATATACCGAACAAGGTTCCGAGATCTGTGTAAGTGCGGAAAAACAGGGCGGGGATGCCGTGATCCGAGTCGCCGATAATGGAAAAGGAATTGCAGACGATATGAAACCGCATATTTTTGAGATGTTTTACACCGGAAAAAATACCGTCGCAGACAGCCGCAGAAGCTTCGGGATCGGGCTTACCCTGTGTAAATCTATCGTAGAGCTGCACGGCGGAACGCTGACGCTTACGGATAACGTACCGCACGGCTGCATATTTACCTTTACTTTACCGCTCAGCGAGGTGACTCTGAATGAATAAACCCCTTGTACTCGTCGTGGAGGACGACCGCCCCATCCGCAATCTGATCGTAACAACGCTAAAGGCTCACGATTACCACTACCTGACCGCGGAGAACGGACACAGCGCTATTATAGAAGCGACCTCCCATAACCCGGATATCGTTCTGCTGGATCTGGGACTGCCGGATATCGACGGCACACAGGTGATCGAAAGCATCCGCTCATGGTCAAATATGCCCATTATTGTGATCAGTGCGCGCAGCGAGGATAAAGACAAAATCACGGCGCTGGATGCCGGGGCGGACGACTATCTGACAAAGCCCTTTTCCGTAGAGGAGCTTTTGGCACGCCTTCGGGTCACGCAAAGACGGCTGCTGCTGCTTCAGGCAAGCGGCGACGCCGACTCACCCGTTTTCCAAAACGGCAAGCTTAAAATTGATTATGCCGCCGGCTGCGCTTATCTAAATGGGGAGGAATTGCACCTGACCCCGATTGAATACAAGCTTTTGTGTCTGCTCTCTCATAATGTCGGAAAGGTGCTGACGCACACCTATATCACGCAGCAGATTTGGGGCAGCAGCTGGGAAAACGATATTGCTTCTCTGCGGGTGTTTATGGCGACCCTGCGCAAAAAGCTGGAGCCGCAAAAGGACGGTCCGCAATACATTCAGACGCATATCGGCGTCGGTTACCGTATGCTGCGGGTAGACTGAGAAAAGCGAGGAAACAAGGATTTGAACCGATATGTTACCCGCATTTCAGGCGAAAAGGCTATCTTCTTCCGTTTTATATGATCGGGTACGGAACGATACGGTTTTTTATGGAGGGGTTGCGCTCCGACAGCCTTTATCTCCTTCCGGGTATCCGTGTATCACAGGTGCTGTCCAGCTGCCTGATTATTCTCGGTATCGTTATACTTTTTATTATCCGTAAAAGACAGGTGGTGCGGCAATGAGAAAAGAGTGGACTTTATTTCTCACCTTTCTTAAAATCGGCGCCTTTACCTTCGGCGGCGGTTATGCTATGATTGCGCTGCTTGAAAACGAATTTGTAGAGCGCAAGAAGTGGATCGAAAAGGACGACTTTCTGAATATGGTAGCCATTGCCGAGTCTACACCCGGACCGGTTGCAATCAACAGCGCCACATACATCGGCTACAAAATTGCAGGCTTGTTCGGTGCTGCGGCGGCTACCGTGGCGGTTTGTATTCCTTCGTTTACCGTAATTTTTTGCATCTCACTGTTTTTTGATCAATTCTTAAGCCTTACATGGGTTTCCCGTGCTTTCCGCGGAATACAGGTATGTGTGATCTATCTGATCTCCTTTGCCGGCTTGAAAATGCTGAAAAGCATTAAAAGAAATGCCTTTAACACGGTCATATTGCTGTCGGTCATTGTTGCAATGCTGGCGTGCACTGTTTTCGCCGTTTCTTTTTCTTCCGTTTACTATATTCTGATTTGCGGCACAGCAGGACTTGCAATTTTCTTCCTGAAAAAACTGCGGAAAGGAAACGACAATTAACAATGATCTACCTGAAATTATTCCTGAATTTTTTAATGATCGGCGCTCTTTCCTTCGGCGGCGGATACGGAATGGTTTCCCTTGTAAGAGAAACAGTCATTTCAAACGGCTGGCTAACGGAAAGTGAATTCTTAAATTTCATTGCCGTTTCGGAATCGACACCCGGTCCGCTTGCCGTTAATATGGCGACATTTATAGGCTCCACACAAGGCGGCATTCTCGGCTCGTTTATTGCTACGCTCGGCGTTGTTCTTCCGTCTTTCATTATTATACTTTTAATTGCGGCGGTACTCAAAAACCTGATGAAATATGCCGGCGTCAACGCTTTTCTCTCCGGCGTCCGCCCATGCGTTATTGCAATGATTCTCGCTACGGCAATCGGTATGGCCATATCAACATTGCTTGGTTTTGCGAATATTCATTCGGCGCTTGCTCCGGATCCTAAATCCATTTTGGTCTTTGCCATTCTGTGGCTGACACATTTCGGATATAAAAGAATCAAAAAAACTGCACCGTCGCCGATTATAATGATACTCTTTTCTGCCGCACTCGGCATCTTGCTTTGGGGAGTATAAAACACAGCCTGTGCCAATTTGCCGTCCGAAACCGGGCGGCTTTGCTGTTTTTACGGAAATATACTGCTTACTATTCCGGACTGACGGTCGCCGCCATTGTAGAATAAATCACTTTGCAGTAACTGTTACGCCCGCAACCTCAATCAAAGATCAAAATTTTTTCTAATCATTTTCCTGTTAGCTATAAAAAAGCACAACGCCACAGAGTTTTAAAACTCTGTGGCGTTGTGCTGCTCTCAATCGGTCACTTCTTGAAAGTATCCTTATGTGAGCCTGCCTTTTGCCGGGTTTTCCGGCGGAGTTTTTGGCGTGCCAAAAGGGATTCGAACCCCCGACCTTTCGCTTAGGAGGCGAACGCTCTATCCAACTGAGCTATTGGCACATAACACAAATATTGTATATTAAGACCTTCAATTTGTCAAGAAAATGGAGCTTATTTGTTATAATAAATTTTTGCAAAAGTGTTCTGAAAAAAATTTAAAAAAGTGTTGACAAAAGTAAAAGCTTGTGATAGAATAAATCTTGCTGAAACGCTGAAAGGCGACATAAATAAACGGAGAGGTGTCCGAGTGGTTTAAGGAGCTAGTCTTGAAAACTAGTGATCCCGCGAGGGACCAAGGGTTCGAATCCCTTCCTCTCCGCCATTTTATTTTTATAGTGCATTTAACTTCACACGGAGGATTACTCAAGTGGTGAAGAGGCTCCCCTGCTAAGGGAGTAGGTCGCTAACGCGGCGCGAGGGTTCAAATCCCTTGTCCTCCGCCAAAGGTCCGTCGTAATCTATCAGAATTACGACGGGTCTTTTTCTTTTGGCGGAGTTGTTTTTTTATTCGGCTCAATGTCAATAGTTGGGGTAACCCGAAAAAACAGAATATATGAGAATTACAAGCGGCAGAAATTAAACTGTCGCTTGTTGCTTTTAGATATAATTTTATTTATTAGGCATTTTTTACAGGAGCGTACTCGCCGTTTACGGACTGATAATAACTAAGCAAAAAAGCAGTTCAGCCGATTTGACTAAACTGCCTCTTATGTTATTCGTATTGTTTATAACAGCTTATCCCTCAAAATCCCATTTTGGAACATAGCTTTCGCTTGCAGAAGAAAGCTCCTGCGTAAATCCGTCAATATTGAGCCTCATCATTTCAAGCTTAACCTTGTCATATTCTCTGCGTGTGATTTTACGGTTAATTCGCGAAAAATCTTTGTCGCTGACCTTGCCCATAGGAATGTACTGACACATAAGGCTTAACAAAACCTGATCGCCAAACCTGCGTTTTACAATGTCAAGCACTTCAAGGCTGTTTTTAGTGTGTGCAGGCAGAATAAGATGCCTTACGATAACACCTTTTTTCATAATGCCGTCACCGTCAAACTGCGGCAGACCAACCTGAAAAGTCATTTCGTGGATAGCGGCAACAGCCGTATTGACATAATTCGGTGCGGATGAATATTTTACCGCAAGAAAATCGTCCGCATATTTAAAGTCGGGAAGATAGATGTCAACAAGTCCGTCAAGCATATTGAGAGTTTTCGGGCTTGTGTAGCCGCTGCAGTTGTATACAATCGGAATCCTCGGTTTGTAAATTTCAAGACTTTTGACAACAGCGTGTGCAAAATGGTCGGCTGTTACAAGGTTAATGTTATGCACTCCCTTGTCCTCAAGCTCTTTGTAGCATTCGGCAAGCCTTTCCGGAGTGATTGTTCTTCCGCCGTTCTCGTTTGAAATTTCATAGTTCTGGCAATAAACGCATCTCATTGTACAACCCGAAAAGAAAACAGTTCCGCTGCCCCTTGTACCGCTTATGCACGGTTCTTCGCCATAATGCGGAGCAACCCTTGCAACAACGGGCAGCTCGCCCATTTTACAAAAGCCGTTTCCGCTGTGAGCAGTACGAACCGCACCGCATTTTCTCGGACATAAATTGCAAATCATGATATCACCTTGTTGTCTGATATATAATGTTCGGCAGAACATTAAACACTATTGTACCACAAGTATGACAAAAGTTAAAGTCCTTGCAAATTAAAGTGTGAAATCAGTAAGATAATCTTCAATGATGTCGTCAAGCTGACAGAGTTCAAGTTCTAACTCGTTGCACATTTCGACAAGTTCGGTCATTTCCCGAAAGCTTTCGCTGATTCCCGAAACGGATTTTACAAGCTTTTTGCCGCAAAAGGCACTTATGCCGAAGGTGTTAAGCCCGTCCTCAGGTGTATGATTTAATTTGTAGGTTATCATTTTTCCCTCCGAATGATAACCGGTCACAATACAATGATACTATTATATTGCGAAATTGTCAATATTGTTACAAAAATATTGCTGAATTGTAAGCAAACAGTGATGCGTTAGTCATAAATTGTACATAATGACAAATGAATGTAAACCGCAGTTAAAGAATTATATAACAATAAAACTTTTGTTCTAAAGGAATCTTAAAAATGTGTAATAAAATGTTGAAAATACCGCGCAGCCGATATTTGCCGTGAAAACGGATTTTTCGGTAAATCACAAAACAATAACAATTAACTGATGAAATATTTCAATAATAGCTAATTATTGTTTTATGTCGGCTTTTATTTGTGCATAGTGTATAAAAAGCACTCTCAAAGTTTGGCTTGAGGGTACTTTTTTAGTTCTCAATAGGAAAAATACGGCATTTATAAATGTTAAAATATAGTTATCGTGCGGTACTTTATGCGAAATAATATTTAGGAGTGAAAATATGAGATTACGCAAACCATTATCGATTCTTCTTTCTCTGTCCATGATTGCAGGTATGTCGGCCTTTGCCTCAAATGCGGCAGTAACAAGCGATGAATCGGTTTCAGCAGGCAATTATTACAACGCAAGCTATCTTGAAAGCTATGCGAGCAAGGCATATAACGAGTCGGGGCTTGGCTCTGTTTACAGCAAGACCTCAACATCTTGGAAAACCTGGTCACCTGACGCGTCGTCCGTAAAGCTTAAGCTCTACACAACAGGTTCTGACAACGAGGCGGGTGCTTCGGCAATCGGCACCTATGATATGAAAAAAGACAGTTCAACAGGTGTTTGGTCAATCAGCCTTAACGGCGATTTTAAGAATAAGTATTATACATATCTTGTTACGGTAAACGGCACAACCAAGGAAACACAGGATGTTTACTCACAGGCTGTCGGTGTAAACGGCAACCGTACAATGGTTGTTGACCTTGACTCAACCGATCCGAGCGGTTGGTCGGACGATAAGCATGTTCTCTTTAACAGCGCATCCGAGGCGGCTGTATGGGAAGTTCATGTGCGAGATTTTTCAGTTTCCAAAAACTCGGGTGTGAGTGAGGACAACAAGGGTAAGTACCTTGCATTTGCCGAGGGCGGCACAACTCTTAATTCAGACACAAGTTCATCAGCCGTTTCAACAGGCATTGACTACCTTGTTGAGCAGGGCATTAACTGCGTTCAGCTTATGCCTGTTTACGATTTCGGTTCGGTAAAGGAAGATGTTGCAAGTTCTTCTTCAAACCGTAACTGGGGTTATGATCCGGTGAACTATAACGCTCCCGAGGGTTCATATTCAACAAACCCATATGACGGCAATACAAGAATTACAGAGTTCAAGCAGATGATTCAGGCTCTTCACGACAGAGGAATTTCCGTTGTAATGGATGTTGTTTACAACCATACATATTCTACGGATTCATGCTTTAACAGAACTGTTCCCGGCTATTATTACAGAATGAATTCATCATCCTCATATTCAAACGGTTCAGGCTGCGGCAGCGAAACTGCGTCAGATAAGCTGATGTACAGAAAGTATATGATTGAATCCGTAAAGTATTGGGCGGAGGAATATCACATTGACGGCTTCCGTTTTGACCTTATGGGTATTCACGATATCACAACAATGAACGATATCCGTTCTGCTCTTGATGGACTTTATTCAGACGGTTCGGGTAAAAAGATTCTCATGTACGGTGAACCGTGGACAGGCGGTAGTGTTGCAATTTCCGACGGTTGTTCGCAGTCAAAGGCAGGTTCGCTTAATTCAAGGGTAGGTATGTTCTGCGACAGCTACCGTGACGCAATCAAGGGAAGCACAGACGGTTCCGATAAGGGATTTGTTCAGGGCAACACCGATAAGAGCAGAACGGTTGCAAACGGTGTAACGGGCAAGGGCTTTTCGGCTCAGGCTCCTTCACAGACAATTGCTTATGCCGACGCTCACGACAACCTTATCCTCTGGGATAAAATTGTAAAGAGTAACGGCTCATCAAGCTGGAATTCAACATCTTCATCACTCAGGGGACAGGTTAAGAAAGTAATGGGACTTCTCCTTACTTCACAGGGTATCCCGTTTATGACGGCAGGCTCGGAATTTTGCCGTACAAAACAGGGTGATGCAAACAGCTACAAATCAAGCGACGCAATAAATGAGATTGATTGGTCAAGAGTAAAGACCTACTCGGATGTTGCCGCTTATTACAAGGGACTTCTTGAAATCAGAGAAAACTATTCTCCGATGAAGAGTTCAACATTCAACACTCCTTCATTCCAGTCAACATACGGCGATGTTGTTGCTTACACATATTCAAACAACAAGTCAAATGAATGGGGCAAGGTTTGTGTTCTTGTAAACGCAAGTCCAACGAATGATTGGCCGATTACACTTGACGGCAGCGGCTGGACAGTAGTTGCAGACGGTACGACGGCAGGTCTTAAGAGTCTTGGCACAGTTTCGGGCAACACATACACAGTTCCTGCAAACAGCGCCTGCGTACTGGTTCAGAGTTCAACATTTGACAATCTTAAGGTTACTGAAAAAACATTCGGCACGGTAACAATCAAACATATTGATGACAGCGGAAATGTTCTAAAGACATCAACAGCAAAATATGCAGACGGTACAACATACCGTACTTACCCCGACACAACCATCCTTTATGACTACGCTCTCAAGGACACTCAGGGTGTAACTTCGGGTACTGTTACAGGCGGTAAAAACTACAATGTAACTTATGTTTACAGCTCCAGCGGTATTCGTTCAGGCTATGTTACGGTAAATTATGTTGACGAAAACGGTGAGTCAATTAAGGATACCGTTTCAACAAAGTATCGTGAAGGCGACAGCTACAGCGTTCCGTTCACATCAATTCAGGGCTATCAGCTCGACACGGACAAGTATCCTGCCAACACGACAGGTACATTTAACGGTACGAACACAACCATTAACTTTGTTTATAAGGCACTTGACAAAACAAGTTCGGTTGTTCACTACTATAACTCAAACAACTGGTCAAATGTTCGTTGCTATGCTTACACAGACGGCGGTGAAGAGCCTAACGGCAAGTGGAACAACGCAACTGTTATGACAAGTGAGGGCAATGGATGGCTCAAATGCACAATTCCTGCACCAAGCTCATATGTAATGTTCCACACAAACTCACAGCAGGAGCCGGGTGCAAACGAGACAGGCTACCTTGTTTCGGGCGAGGCATGGGTTCAGAATAAGAAACTCAGCTTTAGCAGCAAGGTTATCACAAGCCACATTGACGCCGCAACAGGTGAAAAGATTGCCGATGATGAAATTTTAATTCAGTCAAAGGTTTCTTCAGACGATACATACAAAACTTCTCCGCTTTCGGGCAGAACAGATGTTATTGCTCCCATAAATGCGTCAGGCAACCTTTCATCGGGCATTATCAATGTTGTTTATCTTTACACTTCGTCGGAGCGTCCTTCAACTGCTCCTTCAACGGTAACTCCTACCACAGCTCCCGTTACACAGCCGACGGAAAAAATCCTTATCGGTGATGCTGATCTCAACGGTACAATTGATATAATTGACGCAACAGTAGTTCAGAAGTATATCGTAAAGCTTACAACGCTCTCAGACAAGGCTCTTATCGCAGCCGCAAGATGTGACGCTGACGGCGAGTACAATATAGTAAGCGTTAAGGATGCAACATACATTCAGACGTATGCCGCAAAGCTTGACGGTTATGCGAATGTAGGCACTTACTATGAGCCGGAGGTTACTCCGACAACCGCTCCCGTGACTGAGCCTGCAACAGAAGAGCCGACAGTTGCCCCGACAATCGTTCCTGCAACAACAGCTCCTGTTACAGAGCCTACAACCACTCCGTCATCAACCTATACAGTTAAGTTTGCGGATTCACTCAACTGGGACGGCACAATCTACTGCTATTCATGGGTTGACGGCGGCAATCCGACAAAATCTTGGCCGGGCGTTGCAATGACATATCTCAACACAAATGATTACGGTCAGAAGGTTTACTCGGTTGAAGTTCCGAACACTGTTAATTACATTATTTTCACAAACGGTTCGAGTCAGACCATTGATATCGGCTTTGACGGCACTTCGCTCAATTACTATACAGAGTCGCAGAATGACTCACATGGTCATGCTTATGTCGGCACATGGTAATCATTTTTTGAAAAAGTGTAAATAAGTAAAAACACAAGTCGGCAAGACAGTACGCAAATTAAACTGTCTCGCCGGCTTTTTATGTTGGCTTGAAATCAAATCTGCGGCTACAGGATAAAAGCGTGACACATTTTACGGGTGCATTTAGTTTTGCTCTGCCAAGAGGCCGAAGAACCTTGCCAACCGTAAAGAAAATTTTAAAAAAACTCTTGACGAATGCGGCTGAGGATGATATAATAATCAAGCTGACTCATTCAAGGGCATCTTCAAAAATGAAAACACTTCAAAAAATTTTAAAAAAGTTTGAAAAAAGTGTTGACAAATGACGAAGAATGTGATATATTATATAAGCACTCGAAATTACAGAACAAGCACAGGAGCGAAAAGCTTAATTTGCTGGTGTAGCTCAGTTGGTAGAGCAGCTGATTTGTAATCAGCAGGTCGGGGGTT
>OIDW01000167.1_pt1 | contig 36199 bp, 28 predicted proteins | sample 1581621 | NCBI WGS metagenome assembly OIDW01 (sample SAMEA3882529, study PRJEB24775) | human gut metagenome | biome: human-associated habitat; feature: intestine environment; material: feces | place: Netherlands | collected 2009/2010 | reverse complement strand
CAAAAAACCGTGTAATTGACTATATTTCAATAATTTCAAAGAACTATTTATCCACTTTTACGGGACAGTAGTGAAAACGGTTGAAGAATTAAATGAGGTGATTGAAGATGCCTTAAAAAATGGCGAAATAAAAAATATAGCTCTTACTGGACCATTTGGCTCTGGTAAGAGTTCAATTTTATTGACGCTCAGGAAAAAATTTAACAATTATGAATATCTCCCAATTTCATTAGCAACTTTAAAGGCAAATGATGATGAAAATCCTCCCCAAAAGACTGGTGAAGAAATTGAAAAGATAAACAGAAGAATTGAATATAGTATATTGCAACAACTTATATATAGAGAAAAAACTTCAACAGTCCAGAATTCAAGATTTAAGCGAATTATACACATAGACAAAAAGACATTAAGAAGTATCTCATTAAATTCAATCCTGTTTTTTATATCGTTTTTAATAGCTTTTGAACCAAAATGGTTGAGAGTTGAAAGTATATATAATGCACTTAATTTGGGTGGTTATAATATTATATTTGACAGCATAGCAATATTATATATGCTGACAATCCTTTATTTTGTTGTAGAATATTTTGTACGATCATATGGTAATTCAAAACTCAATAAGTTGAACCTTAAAGATGGAGTTATTGAAATTAAAGAAGAAACTTCAATATTTAATAATCATTTGGATGAAATTTTATATTTCTTTCAAGTAACCAAATATAATGTTATCATTATAGAGGATTTGGACAGGTTCGGCAGCCCAGATATATTTCTAAAGCTAAGAGAGTTAAACCAATTACTCAATGAATCTAAAATAGTTGGTAGAAACATAGTCTTTGTATATGCTGTAAAGGATGATATTTTCCTTAACGAAGAACGTACCAAGTTTTTTGACTACATTACGACTGTGATACCTGTTATTAATCCGTCAAATTCGAAGGATATACTAAAAGCCGCATTAAAGGAAAGAGGTTTGGAAGATAATGTGATTAAGGATGGTGACTTAAGAGATATGGCCTTCTTTATTCAGGATATGCGCATCTTGACCAATATTGCCAACGAATTTCAGCAATACAGGGAAAAACTATGTACTGGGAATAACCAAAAATTGAATCTTACAAAATTATTGGCCATGATAGTTTATAAAAACTATTATCCTAAGGATTTTGCAATGCTTCATAGACGAGAGGGAAAGGTTTATAACTGTATAAAAGAAAAACCAAATTTCGCTAAAGGTGCTTTGGATGAAATTGAATTAAAAGAAAAAGATTTAGAGGGAGAATATCAAGAATATCTTAAAACAAGGCATTTAAAGGAAGAAGATTTACGCCTTATTTATTTGTATAAAATAAGTGAACATCTAAATAATAAGGTCATAAAATTTAATATTAACGACCATAGTTATTCTTTAGATCAAATTTCTAAAGACAAAAATCTTTTCAACGAATTGATATCAAAACGTGAAGTTTACTATTCATATTCGGGGTATTATAATCGAACTGAACATCATTCTTGTTCTTTTGACTTTAATGTTATAGACAAAGAAATTAATTTTAGGAAACGCATAGCTTTACTTAGAACACCGGAAAGTAAATTTGATCGAGATAGAGCAAAACTATATAGGCAAAAGCTAAACGTTTATAAGTATAGACTAAATGTACTTATAGGTCACTACAAACAAGGAGATAGCGACTTATACAAGGGCATAGGACTATCTGAAATGATGGATGTATTTATTCGTCGAGGATTTATTGATGAGGAATATTATGACTATATTTCATTCTTTTATGAAGGAATGGTCTCTTTAGCAGACAGAGAGTTGTTGCTATCTATCAAGAGAGACATACCTAAGGAGTATTCTTATCACATTGATAAGGTAGATAACTTCGTTAAGGAACTTCTTCCTTATATGTTTGAAACAAAGGCTATTCTAAATAATGATTTGTTGGATTATGTATCATCATCTCATAAAGACTATTTTAATCTAATAATGAACATATTGGAAACAGATCAAGTCCCCTTAGATTTCCTTGCTCAATATTATCTTTATGGTAATGCTCAGAAACAAGTTTATGAACATTACATAGAATGGGATGAGATACAGTCATGGATAAATATAGAATCATGGAACAATAATGATGAAAAAAATACATTAATAGAGGGTTGGTTTAAATATAGTAAGAAAATATGTAAAGAAGCCAGGACTTGGTTGAATTGCCATTATGAGTTTCTAACTGATAGATTCGAGAATATAGGTAAAGAACGATGCTTGGATTTAGTAATAGACTCTGAGTTTAAGGATCTTAATGACAAGAATCCGGGACTCCTTAAACACTCCATAGATAACCTAGCATACGAGATTAATAGCTATAATTTATGCCTTATAGCAAATTATTTATGTAATGATTCACAAGTAAAAGAAGGAAATTTGAATCTAAGCAGAATTAGAGATACAAAATACGGCATTTTTATAGACCATATTGAAAACAATATAGATAAAGCTATAATGTACTTCTCGAAAGATTGTAAAGATGAAACGAAAGATTCAATTCTGTTCTTTTTAAATAATAAGATTTTAGAGAATGCTGATAAAGCAAATTATTTAACAGGACAAAAGAATTGGTTGGATGATGACAATAATATTGATACAGATGAAATGAAAACACTTGCATATAATTTGTTTTTAATTAATCCAACATGGAAGAATGTTGTTTCATACTATAACAATAAAAACAAAGATGAAAACATTCTGATAAAATACATTGAACACTTCTCTGATAATTTGGGCAGCCAAAAGATTAAAAAAGATGACAGTGAATATTCGTCATTGGGAGCTTATCTACTGGGAACAACCAAACTTACTATCGGTACATACTCTTCCATCATAAAATCCTTCCAGATTGAATTTAAAGGATATAATTATAATGCACTAAGAGAATTAGATCGAGATAGATTACTGTTATTATTGTCTCATAATATGTTACCATTCTGTGAGGAGAATACTAACCTTTTGAAGGAAACAGAAATTTATGCTGATTACTTAATAAAATACAACAAACAACTATTAGAAAATCTATCAGCTTCATATATATCTGGCTGTGAAGTCGCATACAAACTTCTATCTTCAGAAGTATTCACTTATGAACAAAAGAAGAGAATGATTACTATTACTCCTAAAGACATACTTATTGAGCTTGATAAATTAGCAAATCAGGTTCTGGATATAATAATAAATACTGATTTAAAAAATATAGAAGAAGAAACAATAGTTGAAGTTTTAAATAATGCTTCGAATGAGTCTTATAGGGTATATATTATTTCATTGCTTATACTTGAGTACGATTATGATGACAATAAAATAGCTGAATTATTGAGCTTATTGGGAGGTAAATACATAGACATAGCTGAACGATCTAAACATCCAGTTTTGGAGGAGACAAAATGGAATATCAAATTAGCTGGAGCCCTTAAACATAAAAGGTTTATATCTTCTGCAAAAGAAGATAAGGATGGCATTAGAATTTATCCGAAAAAATAGCGAAATATTATTTGAAGTTTATAGGAAGAGAATGTAAATCAAACTGTGTCAGCAAAGAAATAAAATATTAACTTTGCAAACACAGTTTTTATATGAAAGAAGAATTTGATTTTGAGAGTATCAAGAACAAGGCAATCGAACAGTTAAAATCAGGCAAGCCCTTGTTAGGTAAAGATGGCGCATTTGCCCCCTTTATTGGAAAGTATCCTGATGCAGCCCTGGAAGGTGAGATGGACGCCCATCTTACCGATGCAGAACGTCAATTGGGTAATCGCCGTAATGGTAAGATGCAGAAACAGGTGCAGACTCCATTGGGGGAGGTCACTGTTTCTATCCCTCGTGACCGCAATTCAAGTTTTGAGCCTCAGTTTATAAAGAAACGCGAGACAATTCTTGCAGAAGGGGTTGCTGACCGTATAATAGGTCTTTATGCAATGGGAAACAGCACAAGGGAAATCAGTGACTGGATGGAAGAAAAGCTTGGCCATCGTGTTTCTGCCGATACAATCAGTGCCATAACCGACCGTGTACTTCCGGAAATAAAGGCATGGAAATGCCGTATGTTGGATTCTGTCTATCCAATAGTCTGGATGGATGCCATTCACTATAAAGTGACAGAAGAGCGGGGTTGTGCAGTACATCAGATACGTGATTCCATCAAGTATGTAGGCTCCAGAAACCAGAAGGAATTCCTTAGGGATTTAAAATGCGTCTATCAGGCGTAAATAAAGAATCTGCGGAAGATGAGCTCCTCAAGCTGGATGAAAAATGGGGTGAACAGTATCCTGTCGTTGTCAGGTCCTGGCAGGAGAACTGGGATAAACTGTCTGAATACTTCCAATATACTCCGGCAATACGTAAGCTTATATATACCACAAATACAATTGAAGGCTATCACCGTCAAATCCGTAAGGTGACAAAGAACAAGGGCGTATTCCCATCGGATACAGCCCTTGAAAAACTGGTATATCTTGCATACCGAAATATACGGAAGAAGTGGACCATGCCACTGGCAAACTGGGCTATAATCTCACAACAATTAGCCATAAAGTTTGGAGACAGGTTCAAATTATTGTAATTTTGCACTCGTCTGGACAAGTGGGCAAGCCACACGGAATTGGCCTAGCCTGAATGATGGCTTTTCTACTACAGAGAAATAATGCATGACACAGTTTATTTTACACTACCCCATATAAAATAATTCTATAACTTTGCTCTCGGTGATCATAGCGATTATTGTTTGTAATTCTTTATAAATCAGCACTATAAAGTTACAACAATTTTCGCTAATCACCAAATTTACAAGAACTTATAATTCGTCGAACTCACGTTAAATTACATTCTCATGTAAGACTATAGGATATTAGCCCTGACCCTATAAGATCAGAGCTAATATTCATTGTTATATTGTAACAATTGTGTCTTTTCAGTTAATTCTGTGATTGGATTTCAACTTTTACATGCCACTTTTAATAAATCTATCATCTCGTTTTCATGTTTTTGACACTGAGTCTCAATCCAATCATTATTTGAGCATTTTTCTATAATTTCACCCATAATCCGCAGCTTCAGGCTACCATTTTTTATAAACTTACCATAGGACTTCAACTTTGATTCTGGTGATAGATTGGAGAATTTAGAGTTTACATTTCGTGATATGATGCATAGGTTTCCAAATGTATCCTTATCATCCCATCTATGAAATGAATCTTTTGATGGATTTTGTGGATACCAATGTTCTACAGAATTACGGAATTCAAAAACAAATTTGTCATATTTAGTTTTATGCTTCTTCCATAACAAATAATCCAGGAAGTTAAATACAATATGTGGAGTTGTGACCCCAAGTTTATAGTTCTTACCGTCTAAAAAGTTTCTTTTAGTTGCTTGTGCAGCTATGGATTCTACTTTTGCTGGGAATTCAGGATTTTCATTGTTTGTATCAAAGAGCCATATCAAAAGTTCTGTTATCCAGTGCATTACCTTGGGCGATGTATACGACACACGTAGGGCCGATTGAATCATCATACATTCTTTGTTTCGAGGAGCATATGTTTTTTCCCATTCATTATCATATTTCAATTTTGTATTTGAATAGTATGCTTTCTTATTACTGCCTTGTCCGGATGTAAACAGTTCCTTAAGGCTCCATTGTCCTTCATTGTCTTCACCCGTAAACTCACGCTTAATGATATAGTTGTCAAAAAGATACCGGGCATTAAGAAGATGAATAATAAACATTTTAGAGAAGTCATCATTTTTTATAGACGCCCCATCTATCTTTCCATTCTTTATGACATAATCGAAATCAGCTATCAGCTTTTTATCATCAAGTAAATCGCCTAAAGGTCTTTCTAATGATACATTATAAATTTCTACAAACACTCTCAGTGTATGAAGAAGGAAGTAGGGGAAGTTTATAATGCTTTCAAAACGTACATGGACATTTTCATCAAACAAACCGTCAATATTACTCACCTTAAAGTTACTATCGATAATTTCCCTTATATCAGGGATATTGTTTGAATCATCATTTTTCCCTATACATTTGCTATATTTCTCCCATTTATTGGCAGGCATATTATTCCATTCATTCCCGAAGATTTTCTGCCTGTCGGTTGGTGAGAAGTGCATTTGTGCATATCCCGTCATATCGCTGCATGCATTCCATATTCTTGAAAAGAAATCCCGTTCAGATGAATTATTAAGATACCCCATCAAGTTGGCTTTAAGAATATCATGCTGTTCCAATTGTTCGCCACGCGTGTTCATAATCTCAAAATATCGGTTCAGGTCCGTATGTTCCGGAACTTCTATCCGATATAGTATTACCCGCTTTAGGCGTGAAACAAAATTATCGATATTAAAATCTTTTTCATTTTCGATTTTTTGACTAATTGCCTTTATTCCATTAATAATAGACTGTTCGAATCTTCCGTCATCATCAATTGTTCCTTCCAGAATTTTTTGTATGTTGGAAAGGGTAAAGTTTGAATTCGGGCGGCAGTCAAATGACAGATTGTAGCCTACATCATTAGTCAGGGCCTCTTTATATGCTAAATAATGCAACAAGAGATACAGAGTCGTAAGACGCTGCTGTCCGTCAATGACTTCATAAGATTCTGACTTATATTTCATTTTGGAAACTATAAGCGAACCAATATAATAGTTATTTGATGAATCAAAATCATTAATATCATCTATCAGTTGCCCAATCTCTTTATCTTCCCAAGCATACGCACGCTGATAACGTGGAATCACATAATGAGCATCCGTATCAAATATGCTTTTCTCATCCAGTATTCTCAGTTCTTCTATCATATCAAATCGTGTATCCGTTTAGTTTGCAAAGTTTTTTATATAAATCGTTATAATTGTTACTGGCAGCCTGATTGTCCGCTCTCATTTTGAGCCTCATACCGGAGATTTCCGTATGCTTACGGGCATAGGATATCATTGATATTACAGGTATAGTATTACTGTAGTTACTGTTTTCTTTTGAACCGATAGCATACCGATTGATAGTGTCAAAACCCAAATGAATCATATCCACTCTAATCATCATTGCCCAGGTACACAGTTTCTTTACTGCCATTACATCAAAGTTATGAAAACGGTCATAGTAGCATAGAAGTGCACAGAAGAACAGGTTGCGTGCATGATTAATTCCTGTTGAGGATGACTTACGGAGCTTGTCGAGCTCCTCAACCGAATCAACATCCTTTCCTTCCGTGAGAATCAGTTTCACTTCGTTAAAATCTGGGTTCGTAATTATTTCCTCTTTGATATTATGCAACATCAGCATATAATGATCTACCATTTCAAAGAAGTCTCCACCGGAAATGAAAGGCTCTGTGAGCAGGAAGTATGGCATGGCTTTATTGGCTCTATGTGCATAAGTATATCCCGTACTTTCCTCAATGCCCTTATATATGTCAATCTTTGCAGCGGTGAAATTACCGCACTTCCTGCGTTTGGCCCAATTCCATAAGGGATATAGGTAAAGATCAAACAATTCCCGGATGGCTTTCGGATTCTTTGACTCCCATTTTATCACAGCATTCTGCATTTCATACTTGTCGTGGATTTCTCTAAGATGATAAGCTTTAAGCAGATCATGCGGATATAAAGCCCGGCCACGCGTATTCTGGGAATCAAAAAGCTGGAAAGCCTCACTTACATTGTCAACTATGATTACAACAACTTCCAGAATATTTTTCAAAGCATCTTCAAAAATATCCTTACCATCTTTGTCTACTGAGGAGAACCATTCGGATATTGTTCTATAGTTATCATGCAAATTCTTTTGCGTAACTTTATTGGAGAATTTTGTATCCAGTAATTTGCATGTGTATTCTGGTTGAAAATATAAATATAATAAGAGAAAAGAAAGAATACGTTGCTGACCATCGACAATTTCATACTCATTATTCTCGTTTTCATGAAGAATTACCGTACCTATCCGATATTTGAAGTTAGAATACTTTCTACTATCTTCTATGCTTTTTTGTATGTCAAGAATAAGATCGGTTATATTTTTGCCAGTCCATTTATACGGACGCTGATAATCTGGTATAATAAGATTTGCATCTAATAACTTATCTATAGACCATATCTGGGGAGTTCTTTTTATATAATTCATTTTCTCTTGACTTTTTCCGTAATTCTTATTTTGTTCTTTACTTATAGCTTAATTTGCAGATAATTTTCGAGAACTGTGCCCATGCGGAGTTGCCGGGCATAATCCAATAGTTTACTAATATTCCGTCCAGTCGGGCAAGATAGTTATCAATGATTTCTGAGCAGAAATCTATACCTATTTTATTTCTGAACTTAAAGGCATCGCAAACGCATCTTTCCTTGTCATAGATTCTGATATCGTAACCCTCCACACTCATTTTGATTTACTCCTATTTCCCAAACAGAAGCCGTATAATGATGAAGTTCTATTGGGGGATACGAGGGTGTTATTGCTTTTCTATCTCTTTTAATGGCTACATGATAGGCTTGTGGCATAGAAGTCATAAGCTTGTGTATGCTCCATGCAGACCAGAGGCAGAAGATCCCACCTGGAATAATTGCTTCTATGTCAATCATGCCAGCTGAAAGTTGGTCAATGTTGGCATTCACTCCTCGTCTGACTTGCACAAGTTCTCCTTGGCGCACACTTTCCAACATCTTATAATATGAGGTACGTCCTTTCTCTTTCATGTTAGCTGATGATATGTATAAATTCGATTTTTTCATTTCTTGTCATATTCATCCGTACAAATATACCATATATATAAGTGTGGTATATTTATACAGGAAAATATTCAAAGATCATAAATCTAACTTTATGATTTGGATAATACATATACTTTCAGTAAAAAAGATTTGATATTCTAAATTCTATTACATTATCATTTACCGATGCAGAAGTGCTGAAAAACGTTGTTGAGCACTTCCTGGGGGGTGATGGATCCGCCCGTGATGTCGGCCAAGGCGTCTAGGCAGGCACGGAGATGCTCACTGAGCAAGTCGCCGCTCAGCCCGTCTTCCATGCCCCGCATGACGAGGGTGAGGGCTTTATGGGCCCGGATGAGGGCCTCATAGTGCCTGACGCTGGTGATGATGACGTCGTTTTCCGTTATCTCGGGGATGTCGGCGGCCCGGTAGAGCGCGTCTTCCAGTTCCTGTATGCCTTTACCCTGCTTAGCGCAAAGGGGCAAATAGCCTTTCGGGCACGCCTCACCGCAGAGATCTATCTTGTTGCGCACCATGAGCAGACGCTTCCCCTCGCAATGCTGGCGCATGTCCCGCAACTCCTCTTCCGTGGGACTTTCATCTGTCACCCACATCACAATCGTGGCCTCATGGAGCTTTTGGTAAGTGCGCTCTATGCCGAGTCGCTCTACGTGGTCATCAGTGTGCCTGATGCCCGCAGTATCTATAAAACGGAAGGTCAGACCATGTATTTGCGTGGTATCTTCTATCACGTCGCGCGTAGTGCCATGTATATCGCTGACAATGGCTTTCTCCTCGTGGAGCAGCTTGTTGAGCAACGTGCTCTTGCCCACGTTGGTCTTGCCCACAATAGCCACGGGAATGCCTTGTTTTATGGCCTTTCCTGTGGCAAAAGTGCGGGCGAGCCACGTGATGCGCCCGTCTATCTGTGTCGCCAAGGCCAAGAGCTCTCCCCTGTCGGCGAACTCCAGCTCCTCGTGGTCGCTGAAGTCCAGCTCCAGTTCCATAAGGGTGGTGATATGCAGCAGCTGTTCCCGCAACGTGGAAAGTTCGTTCGAGAAATGGCCACGCAGTTGGCTCAAAGCCATCTGGTGGGTAGCCTTATTGGTGGAGGCTATCAAGTCGGCCACGGCCTCGGCTTGGCTCAGATCCATTTTCCCGTTAAGGTAAGCCCGTTTGGTATACTCGCCAGGCTCCGCTTGTCGGCACCCGCACTCTATCAACGCACGGAGGATGCAGGCGATGACATACTGGCTGCCATGACACGAAATCTCCACGCTGTCTTCTCCCGTATAGGAATGGGGAGCCTTGAAGACGCTGGCCATCACTTTGTCGATGGCGTTGCCCTCGCTGTCCGTCAGCTGACCATAGTGGATGGTATTGGGAGCAGCCTCGGCCAATGATTTTCCGTTGGCCTTGTGGAACACCTTGTCCACGATGGCAAGGCTTTCATTTCCGCTTACCCTGATAACCGCTATGGCCCCTCCTGGTCTCGTGGCCAGCGCGCAAATGGTATCGTTCAAGCTATTGGACATGCTCCTAGATTCTGTCAAGCACCAGGCGTATCAGGCTGTCGATGGAGTTTTTGTATTCGGTATTAGCCTCTTTGGCGCGGCGGTTGGCCACCACCATGCAACAAGTCATGGCATGGTGTCCCATCAATCGAGAGAGACCTGCCAACGCGGAGCTTTCCATCTCGAAATTGGTGATACGCAAGCCTTTATACTCAAAAGCCTCTATTTTCCTGTTCTGGTTGGGATCCGCCAACGGCACGCGCAGTTCCCTACCCTGCGGCCCATAGAAACCTCCGCAAGCGATGGTCACCCCTCGCACCATGTCGTTCCCCGCGATACGCTCTATCAACTCGGGGTCGTTGTCTATGACGTAGGGAGCGCAAAGCTGCGGATTCCAATTCATGTGATTCGTGAATTGCCGCTCGAAATCCAGGTCACATACCTCATCCCGACCCGCGTAGAAATTGAGCAAGCCATCAAAACCAATGCTTTTCACCGAGGCTATATAGGTACCGGTAGGCGTATCGGGCTGCAGCCCCCCACAGGTTCCGACACGCACGATGGTCAGAGAACGCAGCTCGGGCTTCTGTTCGCGGGTTTGGAAATCTATGTTGGTCAGGGCATCCAGCTCGTTGACCACGATATCTATATTGTCGCACCCTATGCCCGTGCTGACCACAGAAACCCGCTTGCCGTTATAAGTTCCCGTGACGGTATGGAACTCGCGGCTCCGCACATCGCATTCCACTTGCCGGAAATGGGAAGCCACCAAGGCGACCCTGCCAGGGTCACCCACCAGGATTACCTTGTCGGCCAACTGTCCGGGCTTAACATGTAAATGGAAAACACTGCCATCGGCATTGATGATGAGTTCAGATTCAGCGAAATACTTTCCCATATAGCGTATCGTTTTTTGGATGAAAGAAAAAATCGCAGCTCGCCGTCACTTCATGAAGACGAAATAGACTGCGGCCACTAAGCAAAGGAAAGCCGCGGCATGGTTCCAGTGCAACGACTCTCCCTGGAAGAGGATATGAGCAATGATAGCGAAGATAATCAGGGAGACACACTCCTGTATCACCTTCAACTGCACCAGCGAGAAAGGCCCCCCATTGTCCACGAAGCCTACGCGGTTGGCGGGCACCTGGCAGCAATACTCGAAAAAGGCGATCAACCAGGAGAAAGCGATAACGGCTATCAGGGGCCAGTGTTTACTGACCCCTGTTTGCTGCAGCTTCAAATGTCCATACCACGCGAAAGTCATGAACACGTTGCTCAGCACGAGCAACAACACGGAATATAATCCTTTCGTCATGGCCTATTCGTTTGACTGCTGGCGCAAGCGTTCGTCCATGTGGGCGGCGGCACGCCTTCCGTCTCCCATGGCCAATATCACGGTAGCGCCACCACGCACGATGTCACCGCCGGCGAATATCTCCTTGCGGGAGCTTTGCATGCCCTCGTCAACCACGATGGTATTCTTGCGCCCCAGCTCCAGTCCCTTGATGCTGCGGGGAACAAGCGGATTGGGACTCACGCCCACAGCCACGATTACCTGGTCGCATTCCAGCGTGACGGTCTCTCCCGTCACTTCAGGACGACGACGCCCGCTTTGGTCAGGCTCGCCCAGTCTCATCACGTCCAGCACAGCGGCCTTCACAGCGCCCTTCTCGTCCGTCAAGTATTCCTTGGGGTTGTGCAGCGTCATAAAACGGATGCCCTCTTCCTTGGCGTGCTTCACCTCTTCCAGTCGGGCGGGCATCTCCGCCTCCGAGCGGCGGTAAACCAACGTCACGTCAGCACCCAGTCGCTTAGCCGTTCGACAAGAGTCCATGGCGGTATTGCCACCACCTACCACTATCACTCGCTTGCCGAGGTTCATGGGCGTGTCAGTGTGTGGATTGGCGGCGTCCATCAGGTTCACCCTCGTAAGGTACTCGTTGGAAGACATGATGTTGAGGGCGTTCTCTCCAGGGATATCCATGAAGTTGGGGAGACCCGCTCCCGAACCGACGAAGATGCCCTTGAAGCCTTTCTCCTCCAGCTCATCCACGCTGATGGTCTTACCCACGATGACATCCGTCTGGAAGTGGACACCCATCTTGCGCAGGTTGTCTATTTCCACGTCCACGATTCTGTTGGGCAAGCGGAATTCCGGAATGCCGTATTTCAAAACACCGCCTATCTCGTGCAACGCCTCAAATACGTATACGTCGTAACCTTTCTTCACCATATCGCCCGCAAAGCTCAATCCCGCGGGTCCAGAGCCTACCACCGCTATTTTGATGCCATTGGCAGGCTGCGTATCGGGCAAAGACATCTGCCCGCTCTCTCGCTCGTAATCGGCGGCGAAACGCTCCAGGTAGCCTATGGCCACGGCAGGTTCGTTCATCTTCAGGTGCACGCACTTGCTCTCGCACTGCTTCTCCTGCGGGCAAACCCTGCCGCATACGGCGGGGAGCGCCGATGTCTGCTTCAGCACCTTGGCGGCCGCCAAGAATTGTCCGCGCTCTATGTTCTTCACGAAAGAGGGGATGTTGATGCCCACGGGGCAACCCTCTACGCACTGCGGATTGGCACAGTCCAGACAACGTTTGGCTTCCGTTACGGCCATCTCCTTCGTGAGTCCCTGGTTTACCTCCTCCAATCTTGTCCTGGAACGATATTCCGGATCCAACTCTGGCATGATGACACGGGGAATGGCCATGCGCTCCTTTGGTTTCATGGAAGCACGTAACTCCTTGCGCCACTCCGCGTTACGGTCTGTCAACACGTCTATAGGTTCATCGGTGGGTTCCACGTCCATGGTGACAGAAGTGGTGTCAACCTGCTTCTTGTTGCTCTCCACCGTGTCTAGGTGCTCCTGGAAATGCTCCATCTCCTCACGCTCCGCGTCCTTGAAGGTGCCCATGCGCTTGAACATCTCGTCCCAGTCCACCAAGGAACCATCAAACTCGGGGCCGTCAATGCAGACAAATTTCGTCTTCCCCCCTATTGTCAAGCGGCAAGCCCCACACATGCCCGTTCCGTCCACCATGATGGTATTGAGGGAGACATCCGTGGGAATGCCGTATTTCTGGGTCAGCAGACAGCAGAACTTCATCATGATGGGAGGCCCTATGGCAAACACCTTGTCTATGTGCTCCTGCTCTATCAGTTTCTCAATGCCCACGGTCACCACGCCTTTCTCTCCATAGGAACCGTCGTCTGTCATGATGAGAGTCTCGTCACTGCAGGCCCTTACCTCGTCTTCCATGATGATAAGGTCTTTGGAACGACCCGCCAAGACTGACAGCACACGGTTGCCCGCTGCCTTCAAAGCCTTGATGATAGGATACATGGGAGCCACTCCCACTCCGCCGCCGGCGCAAATCACCGTGCCGAAGTTTTCGATATGGGTGGGATTGCCCAAGGGTCCTACCACATCGGCCACGCAGTCTCCCTCGTTGAGCATGCAGAGCTTGGTGGAGGAGAGTCCCACTTTCTGCACCACCAGCGTGATAGTGCCGGCTTCCACGTCAGCGTCCGCTATGGTCAAGGGCATGCGCTCGCCGTTCTTGTCCACTCTCACGATGACGAAGTTGCCCGCCTTCCTGCTCTTGGCTATCAATGGAGCCTCCACTTCGAAGCGGTATACTTTCTCTGAATATTGCGTTTTCTTTACTATCCTGTTCATGGCGCGGTTTTCTGTTTCGCTTATTATATAATAATGTATAGCCTTTACTCGAAATTCTTGTCGTCCAGCATCTCGAAACCGCAATAGGGAACGAGCACCCTCGGCACACGGATGCCGGCAGGAGTCTGGTTGTTCTCTATGATGGCGGCCACGATGCGCGGCAAGGCCAGAGCTGATCCGTTCAGCGTATGGCAAAGCTCTATCTTCTTATTGTCAGCGCGGCGGAAACGACACTTTAGGCGGTTGGCCTGGTAACTCTCGAAATTGGAGACGGAAGAAACCTCCAGCCAACGCTTCTGGGCGGCACTCCACACCTCGAAATCATAGCAGATAGCAGAGGTGAAGCTCATGTCTCCACCGCACAGGCGCAAGATGTGATAGGGCAATTCCAGTTTCTTTACCAAGCTTTCCACGTGGTTGAGCATCTCGTCCAGTGACTGGTAGGAATGCTCGGGCTTGTCGATACGCACGATTTCCACCTTGTCAAACTGGTGCAAGCGGTTGAGTCCCCTCACGTCCTTTCCGTAGGAACCGGCCTCGCGGCGGAAGCAGGCGGAATAAGCGCAGCACTTGATAGGCAATTGCTTCTCGTCCAGTATCTCGTCGCGAAAGATGTTGGTGACGGGCACCTCCGCCGTGGGTATCAGGTAGAGATTGTCCAGGTTGGCGTGATACATCTGTCCCTCCTTGTCAGGCAACTGCCCCGTGCCGTAACCGCTGGCCTCGTTAACCACGTATGGGGGTTGCACCTCCATGTAGCCAGACTTGCGTGCCTCGTCAAGGAAGAAAGCTTCCAGCGCACGCTGGAAGCGTGCCATCTTGCCTATGTATAGCGGGAACCCCGCGCCGGTTATCTTCACGCCCAGGTCGAAGTCCACAAGGTTATATTTCTTCAGCAAGTCCCAGTGGCAGAGGGCATCCTCTGGCAGTTCAGGCTTTACGCCGCCCTCTTTCACCACGACGTTGTCGCTCGCGTCCTTTCCCTCGGGCACCAGCTCGTTGGGGATGTTGGGGATGGTCACCAGCGTGGCGACCAGTTCCCCTTGCGCCTCCTCCATCTCCTGCTGCAGGCGTTTTTCCTCCGCCTTCAGCGAGGCCACTTGCTTCTTTATCTCTTCAGCCTCGTCTTTCTTGCCCTCCTTCATCAGTCCGCCGATGGCCTTGGCCATTTGGTTGCCTTGTTGCTTGTTGGCGTCCAGCTTCTGTTGGGCTTCCCTACGACGCTTGTCTATCTCCAAGACCTTGTCTATCGCTTCCTTGGCACCGGGGAAGTGTTTCTTCTCCAGTCCTTTTACCACACGTTCCGTCTGTTCTGTGATAAGTTTAAGTGTTAGCATATCGATACTAGTTTTTAAAACCTCATTATCTGAATATTGCTTGCAAAAATACAAATAAATAATGACATACGATTACCCTAAGCCCAAAATTTTACCGACGGGACATAAAAGTGTCAACCATTGGACGGCGACAAGCCTTATAACCAAGTCTTCAGGAAGCGCAGGACGTGTTCCTGGTTGCCCCTGTTACACTCATGGGGCTGGTCTGCCAAACAAGTCTCCAGCTTGGCGGAAGCGGCTTGACTTTCCCATACCGCCATCATCTTGGCGAAAGCGTCTCTCACGCCCGGCACGGGAAACAGCTTGTCCTTCTTCCCCGATATGAAGAGCATGGGCTTGGGGCAGGCCATGGAGGCGATGCCGGGATAGTCCATGTAGTTCCTGACGCCTGGCAGGCAGTTAGCGAATCCCCCGTTCTCCTTCCTGCCATACTTCATGGAGAGTTGCGCCTCGGTGGTCACCATCCAGCAGAGGGCGCACCCCACTTTCACCCTGTCGCTCATGGCGGCCAACATCCATGCCCTGTAAGCTCCCATCGAGAACCCCACGGCGGCTATGCGCGTGCTGTCCACGCAAGGCAGCGTGGCCAGGAAGTCCGTGCAAGCTATATCGTCATAATGCATCATGCCGCAGAGGTTTCTGCCCAGCATCATCATGTTGCCCGCTATGATGTCATACTTCTGTCGGTTCTCTCCCTCCTTCCTGCCTCTTTCTCCCCACAGGGGTGCGTCGGCGGAGAACACCACATAGCCTTGCTTGGCCAGGTAGTCACCCATCCACTGGCCGCCATAAAGCGTGTCCACCCATCGCCGGGCATCGTTCACCACGGCCGTGTCCTCTATGGCGGCGATGGGGCGTATCATCTTCTCCTTGCCTATGAAGAAATGGGCACCATGGTCATGCAGCAGATTGACGGCAGGATGAGGCCCGTCGCCATCGGGAATCAACAGATAGGCAGGCACCCTATACCAACGGGACAGGGCGATGGAGAGTTTCTTGACGGTGTAGCCGTCCCTCCTCTCCTCGCCTATCACTCTCACGTCATAATCCGCGGCGGCGGGAGCGGCGGGACCCATGCATTCATACACCTTGCGGCGAGCTTTCTTCCTCCAGGCGGCAAAGTCGCGTTCCGGGTCGTTCCCCCACTCCATGGGATAAGACAGAGAAGCCTGTATACTGTCGATGTATACAGGCATCTCGTGGTTATACTCGTAGCTGCCCCTCGCCTGGCCAAAGGCCGTCAATGAGCAGCAGGCGAACAACGCCAAGCCAAAGGCCTTTCTCATTCGCCCTCGGCAAGTGGAGCGGCCTGGGTGTAAACGCGGGCACCAAGCTCCTTGTCCAGCATGTAGAGACCATAGCCATTGTCGCCTATCATCTCCAGCTTGTCTATGATGTCTTGCGCGGTCTCTTCCTCTTCCACCTGCTCATCCACAAACCATTTCAGCATGCTCTGCGTGGCGTAGTCGTTCTCCGCGGTGGTCAGGGCGAAAAGGTTGTTGATCAAGGATGTTACCTTCTGCTCGTGAGCCAAGGTGTCCTTGTATACATCCAGTATGCTGCCCCAACTGGTGGGCACCGCATCGATGGCCTTCAGCGTCACCTTTCCGTTACGGGAGATGATATAGTTGAAAAGTATCTTGGCATGGTCTTGCTCCTCCTCAAACTGCACCTCAAACCATTTTCCCATGCCCGACTTGCCCTCGGCATGGCAATAGGCCGACATGGAAAGATACAAGTAAGCCGACCAAAGCTCGGCATTAATCTGGGCGTTCAACGCCTCTTCAATTCTCTTGTTCAGCATAATAATATTCCTGGTTTAAATCGTTTCTAAACTAATCGTTTTTATTATGCGAAATTACAAAATTATGGGTAACACACCAAATTCAGCGCGCTCTTTTAACTAAATTTAGACTTAACGTGAATTTGGCGAATTTGTTTTGCGCATATCGAATATATAAGTTATAATATTCTTATCTTCGATACTATCTGAAAGACAGCTATAATACAGACGCTACTCTCCCGCAATGGTGGCCACCACACGGCGAGAGCCGCCATAGTCACGGAACTCGCAAAGGTAGATGCCCTGCCAGGTGCCGAGGTTCAGCCTGCCGTCCGTGATGGGGACAGTGATGGATTCGCCCACTATCACCGCCTTGGCATGGGCGGGCATATCGTCATCGCCCTCCAAAGTGTGAAGATAGTAAGGCTCACGCTCTTTCACCATCCTGTTAAAGATAGACTCCAAGTCGGCACGCACGTCGGAATCGGCGTTCTCATTGATGGACAAAGCCGCCGAGGTATGCTTCACGAACAGGTGGAACACACCAACCTTGGGCAGCGGGGGCAAATGGCGCAGCACCTCGCCTGTCACCAGGTGGAAGCCCCTGCGCCTGGGCTGTAACTGAAACTCTACTTGTTGCCACATGGCTCTTTCGCTGTTTGATATACCAGAAACATTCATAAACGAGATATCGCACGGACAGGGACACCCCCACCCATGCGATACCTATCTTAACACAAACGTGTATGAAAAAGGGACGTCAATCCTTGGGGGCGATGTCGGCCGCCTTGAGCATGTCGGCCACCTCGGCGTTGACACGCTTCGCAAACTCCTCCATGGTCATGGTGGCTTGCTCTCCACCACCCTGCTTGCGCATGGACACGAGGCCGTCGGCAGCCTCCTTCTCGCCTACGATAATCATATAGGGCACACGCTTGATTTCGTTGTCGCGTATCTTGCGGCCTATCTTCTCATTGCGGTCGTCGAGCGTAGCCCTCACGCCCTGGGTGTCGAGATACTTGGCCACCTGGCGGGCGTAGTCGTTGTACTTCTCCGAAATGGGAAGTATGGCCACCTGATCTGGCGTGAGCCACAAGGGGAAGTGGCCAGCTGTATGCTCGATGAGCACAGCCACGAAACGCTCCATGCTGCCGAAGGGGGCACGGTGTATCATGACAGGCACCTTCTTGGTGTTGTCCTCGTCGGTGTACTCCAGCTTGAAGCGCTGCGGCAGGTTGTAGTCCACCTGTATGGTGCCCAGCTGCCAGCGCCTGCCCAGTGCGTCCTTGACCATGAAGTCGAGCTTGGGGCCGTAGAAGGCGGCCTCGCCCAGCTCCACGCGGGCGTTGAGTCCCTTCTCCTGGCAGGCCTCCTTAATGGCGGTCTCGCTCTCCTCCCACACCTCGTCGCTGCCTATGTACTTCTCCTTGTCGTTGGGGTCGCGCAGGCTGATCTGCGCCTCGAAGTCCTGGAAGTCGAAGATGTTGAACACGGCCTGTATGATGTCCATCACGCGCAGGAACTCGGCCTTCACCTGGTCGGGGCGGCAGAAGATGTGCGCGTCGTCCTGGGTGAAGGAGCGCACGCGGGTGAGGCCGTGCAGCTCGCCGCTCTTCTCGTAGCGGTAGACGGTGCCGAACTCGGCGATGCGCAGGGGCAGGTCCTTGTAGGAGCGGGGCCTCCAGGCGAACACCTCGCAGTGGTGGGGGCAGTTCATGGGCTTGAGCATGTACTCCTCGTCCTCCTCGGGAGTGTGGATGGGCTGGAAGCTGTCCTTGCCGTAGTGGGCGTAGTGCCCAGAAGTGACATAGAGGTTCTTGCTGCCGATATGGGGAGTGATGACCTCCTGGTAGCCAAAGCGGGTCTGTATCTTGCGCAACATGTCTTGCAAGCGCAGACGCAACTCCGTTCCCTTGGGCAGCCAGATGGGAAGACCCTTGCCCACGCGCTCGGAGAAGAAGAAGAGATCCATCTCCTTGCCTATCTTGCGGTGGTCGCGCTTCTTGGCTTCCTCCAACATGACGAGATACTCATCGAGCATCTTCTTCTTGGGGAAGGAGATGCCGTAGATGCGGGTCATCTGCTCGCGCTTGGCGTCTCCGCGCCAGAAAGCGCCGGCCACGCTGGTAATCTTCACGGCCTTGATGATGCCCGTGGAAACCAAGTGAGGACCACGGCAGAGGTCGGTGAAGTTGCCTTGGGTGTAAGTGGAGATGGTGCCATCCTCCAAATCCTGCTCTATGTGCTCGCACTTGTAGTCCTGGCCATCGGCCTTGAACTCCTTGAGTGCGTCGGCCTTGGAGATATCCTTCCTCACCACGGGCTCATCCCGCTTGGCCAGCTCCATCATCTTGGCTTCTATCTTAGGAAAATCATTTTCGGAAATGACATCGCCGGCCTTGGGCATCACGTCATAGAAGAAACCGTTCTCGATGGCGGGGCCAAAGCCGAACTGTATGCCAGGATAAAGCTCCTGCAAAGCCTCGGCCAGCAAGTGGGCTGAGGTGTGCCAGAAGGTATGCTTGCCTTCCTCGTCCTCGAACTTGTAGAGCGCGATGGTAGCGTCCTCGTTGATGGGACGATTCAACTCCACGGTCTCGCCATTGACCCCGCAAGATACAACGTTGCGGGCGAGAGCAGGCGATATGCTCTCAGCGATTTGCAAACCCGTGACTCCCTGCTCGTATTCGCGAACGAAGCCGTCGGGGAAAGTGATTTTTACCATAACAAATTATACGATTATTTGTAACTATATGTGTAAACTCTCTTTGTTCCGCGCAAAGTTATCACAAATCTACGACATGCCCAAACTTTGGGACTGTTTTTTGCTGCCATGGGTGGATTTTCCGCTCTCCTCCCTATTGGCTGACGGTCACCCGCAAAGGCATGGAAAGAGATTGCCGCCAAGCCCACAGCCAAGCATACCACTCCCGCTCGCCCCGGAATCCGAAATCCTCATTGGCACTGGTGTAGGCCAGTTTATAGTGAAGTGACTGCCCCCGCGGCCTCACCACCATCGTGTAGTCATCCTTATTGGCGGGAAGTTCGCTGTCCAGATAGTCTCCAGGCACGTAGATTCCCAGCCCCACGGTCTCCTGCTTGTGCTTGCCGTCATCCTTGCCCGTGGGCCAGTCGGTGCCATAGCAGCCCCTAAGACCTTGGTGGTCGGTGTACTCGGTGGAGTTCTTGACGTTGATAATCCCCGTGGCAAAACGATAGGCACTCACGTCACGGTCAAAAGTCACATCCACATCCACGTCCCTGTGGCCTGCATAGAGCGTGTAGCGTATCACCATGTTGACGGGTTTCAGCCCAGGAGCGGGCACGTAGCCCAGGTCTTCCACCTCCACAATGGCTCTGAGCGGCCCTTCGGCGACCACCCGCTGCGTGCGCCAGCGGACGCTGTCAAGCTGCAACGAACGGCTGCCGTCCCAGCCTCTCAAAGCACCCAAGCCATAGGTGTCGCCCACCCAAAGCACGTCATCTCCCATCCCCACCGCCAACTGCGCCGAGTCGGGATAGAACTGCGTGGCCTCCAAGATCAGTCCCTTACGCGGCTTGCCGTAGATGTCCACGGTCTGTCGGTGGTCATAATACACCCTGAGAGCCACCAGCTCACTTTCGAAACAGACACCATGGGCGTGAACGTAATGATAGGGGTCTTTCGTGCGGGGGGCAAAGGTGATGGAGCGTACCCAGGTATCTTGCCGGTTCTTTGCCCGTTTCTTGTCGCGGCTGGGCAAGATGAGCTGGGCGTGGGTTCGGGCGGTATAACGGGCTTGCCGCCCATCCTCATAGAGCATGACTTGATAAGCCTGGCTTTCCCGCGGCTCCACGTTCACCAAGAAGCAAAGCTCGTCGGCGCGGCAATCCCCGTCGAGATCGTCCAGCTGGCAGGGGATTTCCCTTCCCTCTCTCGTGACCACCGCACGTACCACGTCCAGGTCATAAGGCGACAGGTCCACTACCACGGGCTGGTCTTTTCTCTCCTCTTGGACGGGATTGATGATGGTCACTGTCAACGATGTCTGTGCCGCACAAGTGACAGAGAACAACCACGACAATAAAATCATTAAGTGTTTGTTTTTCATCTGTTTTAGCCAATTAGTCAATAGTGGAAGTTTATAGTGGCAATTGGGTATACAGTTTTTTGCCACGAGCATAATACTGCCACACTAACGAACAAGGAGCGATTTCGGGAATAGACTCCAACTTGCGGGCGGCGGCTATACGCTGGCGGTCTTCCTCGAACTGCCTCCGCCACTGGCGAAAAGCCTTACGGGCACGAAAGATGGCCTTGAAATCTCCCACGTTGCCATGCAGCAAGAGGGTCTGGAAGGCGGCGATATAGTCCAGCCACCAACGCACACGCATCACATGGCGCAATTCTCCATCGGGCAGGTTCTTGTAAAGCATGGTAAGATTGTTGCGGAAATTGAGGAAAGTCTTCCGGGGATTGCCCTGTGGCAAGGTGCCGCCTCCCACGTGGTAGACCAAACTTTGGGGCAAGCAATAAAGCTTTCGGCCACGGGAGCGAAGTCGCCAGCAGAGGTCTATTTCCTCGTTATGGGCAAAAAAGCGTCCATCCAACCCGTCCGCAGCCCAATAGTCGCGGGAGCGAATCATCATGCAAGCGCCCGTGGTCCAGAACACCTCAGCGGGCATATCGTATTGGCCATGGTCTTTTTCCACCGTGTCAAATACCCTCCCCCTGCAAAAGGGATAGCCATACCTGTCCATGAACCCACCACAGGCCCCGGCGTACTCAAAGGAAGAATGGTCCCGCTCAGAGAGCAGCTTGGGCTGGCAGGCGGCCACCTCGGGATGGCTCTCCATGAAACCGAGCAAGGGAGTGAGCCAGCCAGGAGTCACCGCCACGTCTGAATTGAGCAGCACATAATATTCCGCCTCTATCTGACGCAAAGCACGGTTGTAACCCTCCGCAAAACCATAGTTGGTATCGAGCTTCAACGTGCGCACCGCAGGGCATTCCCGCTCCAACCAAACCAAGGAGCCATCCGTGGAGTCGTTGTCGGCCACCCAGACCTCTGCCTCATCCATGGAAAAATTGACCACCGAGGGCAAATATTTGCGCATCATCGGCAGTCCATTCCAGTTGAGTATCACTACAGCAATTTTACCCATATCCCGCGAAGATACGAGTAAATTCGCAAACTCAGGGCATTTGTCGCAATTTATTTCGCAAAAGATCGGTAAATTCGTGGTTTTTCAGTCCCCAACGAGGCGCAATCAACTTGTCGGGAGGGCATTGGCTGACGAAACGCTCCAGTATCAGGTCATCGCGCAAGAGGCTGATATAACGGGCGATGAGGTCGAGATATTCCTCCACCGTATAGACATGGAAAGGCTTTTCCTCGTAAAGGGCGGCCAAACGGGTGCCTTTCACGATTTGCAGTTGGTGGATTTTCAAGATGTCAATGGGAAGGGAAGAAATAACGGGAGCCTGGCGCAGCGATTCCGCCGCGTCCTCACCAGGCAACCCCAAGATGACATGGGCACCTGTCAAGATGCCTCTTTGATGGGTGCGCTCCACAGCCTGGCGGGCACAGGCGAAGTCATGGCCTCTGTTAATGAGACGCAACGTAGCGTCGTTAGCCGTCTCCACGCCATACTCCATCAAGAGGAATGTTCGCCTGTTAAGCCCCTCCAGGTAGTCCAAGAGTTCATCGGAGACACAATCGGGACGGGTGCCTATCACCAGTCCCACCACATCGGGTACGCGCAACGCCTCCTCATAGAGTTTTCGCAACTTGGAAACAGGAGCATAGGTATTGGTAAAGGCCTGGAAATAAGCAAGGTACTTCATGTCGGGATACTTTCGCTGAAAGAATCGTTTCCCCTCCTCCAGCTGCTCGGTGACCGACTTAAGAGGATTGCAATAAGAGGGGTTGAAAGTCCGATTGTCACAATAAACGCAACCGCCCGTAGAGAGGCGGCCATCCCTGTTGGGACAGGTGAATCCAGCGTCTACGGCAATCTTCTGCACCCTGAAAGGGAACCGCTGGCGTATCCAAGTGCCGAAATCGTTATAGGTGAGCATTTTCTAGAGAATGGCTTCCACCCGCAAAGCGGTATGGTCTGCGTTGAAGTCGCCCAACTTGACACGCTTCAACTGGTTGTCATATTCCGGCCTCGCCTCCCCAGGCGACAGCTCAACACGGACATAATTTCGGGTAAAGCCGTGCATGGCCTTGCCCGCCGGGGCTTTCTCGAACAGCACCTCCGCCTCCCGCCCTCTATGGGCAGCATAGAAAGCCTCCGTCTTCTGGTCGCTCAGCTCCAACAGCAGCTTGCTCCTACGCTTCTTCTCCGCCTCTTCCACCACGTACGGAATGCGCAAGGCCGCCGTGCCTGGCCGCTCTGAATATGGGAAGACATGAAGCTGCGTAACGGGCAGCGACTCCAAAAAGTGATAGGTATGGTCAAAATACTCGGGTAATTCGCCTCGGCAGCCCACCATCACGTCCACGCCAATGAAGGCCCAGGGCATGCGCTCCTTGATATGATGCACCTTATCAGCAAAAAGGGCGGTATCATAGCGGCGGTGCATCAAGCGAAGCACCTCATCGCTGCCGCTCTGCAGAGGAATATGGAAATGGGGCATAAAGGCACGTGAAGTGGCGCAGAAATCTACCAACTCATCATCGCACAAGTCTGGCTCCAAGCTGGATATGCGGAAACGGCTGATACCTTCCACCCCATCCAAGGCCTTCACCAAATCGATGAACCTTTCCCCCGTGGTACGACCGAAATCGCCTATGTTCACGCCCGTCAACACGATTTCCTGGCCTCCCTCACGGGCTGCCTCCCTGGCCTGCTCCACCAAAGTGGCGATAGAGGGGTTGCGGGAATTGCCACGGGCATAAGGTATCGTGCAATAGGTGCAATAATAGTTGCAGCCATCCTGCACTTTCAGGAAGTAACGGGTACGATTGCCACGGGAACAGCTGGGCTGGAAGTCCTTAATATCCTTTGTCTTCACGGAGTGGTAGCGATGCAAATGACCTTCGCCACGTTGACTGAAAGCCTCGGCGAGATGCTGCGTGAGACGGGCCTTTTCATTGGAACCTAACACAAGGTCAACACCCTCTATCTGACTTACTTCCCTGGAGGACAACTGGGCATAGCAACCCGTCACCACCACGAAAGCCCCTGGATGTTGCCTCACCATGCGATGGATGGCTTGCCGGCACTTGTGGTCGGCCACTTCCGTCACCGAACATGTGTTAATCAAGCACAGGTCGGCACGTTCTCCCTTCTTGGCCGCATGCACGCCCATCTCCTCCAACATCTTGGCGAAAGTGGCCGTCTCGGCAAAATTGAGCTTGCATCCCAATGTACAGTAGGCCGCCTTCTTGCCCTGCAAAGCACTCGAGTCTATCATCACTATCAGGTCTTTTCCTCCAGCCAGTCGCTATCGCACCAGCCCGTATTATACAAAAAAGCCGCCAAGTCTGAGACTTGGCGGTGTTTCTCCAAATTTTTCAGTTCTAGCTACTCGCTAATTACTCAGCAACAGTAGTGTCAACTGCAGCGGTGTCAGCTGCAACAGTGTCAACAACAGCGGTATCAACAGCTGCGGTATCCTCTGCAGGAGCCTGAGCGGTTTTGTTACCACAAGATGCGAAAGAGATAGCTGCGATAGCTACGAACATTAAAACTAATTTCTTCATTTTCTTTGCTTTTTAAATCAGTAAAACAATCATTCATTTATTAAAACGATGCAAAGGTAAGTATTTTTTTTATTCGTTGTTCTTTTTTTTTCGTTTTTTTTTAGGTCATTTCCGTAACTTTTTTGATAATGCCTGTAAATCAATTGTTTACGAATTACTAATTAATGTTAACAACTTAATTGTGTGCCCAAACAGCCTTGATTCCTCCCAAAATCAACTTCCCTAACAGATACCCGAAATTGTCCTTTCATCACCGTCTCCGCCACCTTCAACCAATCCCAGTTTCACTACCATCTGGATGAAACATTTTGACCCGAGACGTCATTAGACTTTGAGAGTAATACAACGTGAGTTCGATGAATCTCAGCTTACTGGCGAAGGCGCGAGATAACAGGAACAAAACCAAGAGAATATAGTATACTTTTGCATTCCACGACGTGAAATAGCTATTCCACGTCGAGAAACAGCCATTCCACGTCGTGGAATAGCTATTTCACGTCGTGGAACAGACTTTTCTTCTACCTTCTTGGAGTTTATGTACTATATGAAAAGGATTTGTAGTAAGTGCTCCAGGGTTTGTTTCCCCGCCAGGTTGCCGTTTCGCACATCTCATCAAGTGGATATGGTAATTCAATGAATTCCCGCCAGGGGAGACGCGGCACGCTGCGTCGCTATATTTTAGATATGCGCAAAACACAATTCGCCGAACTCATGAATACACAACAGGGAAAACCACCATGAAACAAAAATATAGAAGCAAAAAAGGTGAAGTCTCTCACGAGACCCCACCCCTTTAAACCAAATATGAAGAATCTAATTAAAACTCATCCCACGCCTTGATGTCTATCTCGTCAAGCGAAAGAGAGCAGAAGGCATTGATAAACGCACTGGCCAAGCGACTATTAGTAATCAAGGGGACATTGAGGTCGATGGCCGCACGACGTATCTTATAACCATTAGACAACTCCGACACGGTCAAATCCTTGGGAATGTTGACCACCATGTCTATCTTATGCTCATGCAGCATATCAAGTGCCTGCGGGTGCTTTCCTTCCTCAGATGGCCAGTATACCAAGGTGTTCTCTATGCCGTTCTCGGTTAAATACTTGCTGGTGCCAGATGTGGCATAGAGCGTATAGCCATGGTCGCGCAGCTGACGCGCAGCATCGAGCATCTCGGCCTTCTGCTTGGCTCCACCCGTGGAAAGCAGAATGCTCTTCTCGGGGATACGATGACCTACGGAAAGCATACTCTTGAGCAGAGCCTGATTGGTGTCGTCGCCCAAACAGCCTACCTCGCCCGTAGAACTCATGTCCACTCCCAACACAGGATCGGCCTTCTGCAAGCGATTGAAGGAGAATTGGCTAGCCTTGATGCCTACATAATCCAAGTCGAAAAGATTCTTGTTGGGCTTCTCTACTGGCAATCCCAGCATCACCCTAGTGGCCAACTCTATCAAATTAATCTTGAGCACCTTGCTCACGAAGGGGAACGAGCGGCTGGCGCGCAAATTGCACTCGATAACCAATATCTCGTTCTCCCTAGCCATGAACTGGATGTTGAACGGACCATTGATATGGAGTGCCTTGGCTATTTGTTTGCTCACGCGCTTGATACGACGCAGGGTCTCGACATAAAGCTTTTGGGGAGGGAACTGAATTGTAGCGTCACCGGAATGGACACCAGCGAACTCAATATGCTCGGAAATAGCGTAGGCAATGATCTCGCCATTCTTGGCCACGGCATCCATCTCTATCTCCTTGGCATGCTCGATGAACTTGCTGACCACCACGGGATGGTCCTCGCTCACATTGGCGGCCAACTGCAAGAAACGGCGCAACTCGTCCTCATTGGAGCAAACATTCATGGCCGCTCCAGAAAGCACGTAAGAAGGACGCACTAATACAGGGAAGCCCACACGCTCAATGAACTTGTCGATATCTTCCATGCTGGTCAATGCGCTCCACTCAGGTTGATTGATGCCATTGCGAGTCAACATGGCCGAGAACTTGGCGCGGTCTTCCGCCCCGTCGATATCCTTGGCGGACGTTCCCAAAATGGGTACATTCTCGGCATCAAGTTTCATGGCAAGATTGTTGGGTATCTGGCCGCCCGTGCTCACGATTACGCCATGGGGCATCTCCAAGTCTATGATGTCCATTACGCGCTCAAAGGTAAGCTCATCGAAATAGAGCCTGTCGCACATATCATAATCAGTGGAAACGGTTTCTGGATTGTAATTAATCATCACCGAACGCCATCCTTCCTTGCGAATGGTATTGAGCGCCTGCACGCCACACCAGTCAAACTCTACCGAACTGCCAATGCGGTAAGCACCAGAGCCCAGTACGATGATGGAACGCTTGTCGTGGGCAAAGTCTATGTCACTAGACACGCCCGAATAGGTGACATACAGGTAATTGGTCTGGGCAGGATACTCTGCGGCCAAGGTATCTATTTGTTTCACCACGGGAAGGATGCCCTGGCTCTTACGCAAGTTGCGCACTACAAGCATAGCCTTGTGCATGTTGTGGAGCTCATCCTCCAGTCCCACGGCCCTGGCCACCTGGAAGTCAGAGAAGCCATATACCTTGGCTTCCTTAAGCAAATCCTTGCCCAATGTGTTGATATTGCATTTCTTTAGTTCCTCGTCAATGTCAATGATATGCTTCAACTTCTCCAGGAACCACTTGTCAATCTTGGTCAAGTCGTGTATCTGGTCTATGGTGTAGCCCTTATGCATAGCCTTCGAGATAACGAAGACTCGCTTGTCTGTTGGCTCCATCAAAGCCTCGTCTATATCGGGTATTTCCAGTTCCTTGTTTTCCACGTAGCCGTGCATACCCTGCCCTATCATGCGCAAACCCTTCTGTATGGCTTCCTCGAAGTTACGCCCAATGGCCATCACCTCGCCCACGGACTTCATGGATGAGCCCAGCTCCTTGTCCACGCCACGGAACTTGCTGAGATCCCAACGGGGTATCTTACAAACCACATAGTCCAAGGCTGGCTCAAAAAAGGCACTGGTGGTCTTGGTGACAGAGTTCTTCAGCTCAAACAATCCATAGCCCATGCCTAACTTGGCTGCGACAAAAGCCAAGGGGTAACCCGTGGCCTTGGAAGCCAAAGCGGAAGAACGGCTCAATCTGGCGTTCACCTCTATCACGCGATAGTCCTCGCTTTTTGGATCGAAGGCGTATTGTACATTGCATTCACCCACGATGCCGATATGGCGGATAATCTTGATGGCCAAAGCACGGAGTTTATGATACTCGCTGTTAGTCAACGTCTGCGAAGGAGCGATGACAATACTCTCGCCTGTATGGATGCCCAGAGGGTCGAAATTCTCCATGTTACATACCGTCACACAGTTGTCATAACGGTCACGCACCACCTCGTATTCTATCTCCTTCCAACCCTTGAGACTTTTCTCAACCAACACTTGCGGAGAGAAAGAGAATGCCTTCTCGGCTAACTTATTGAGTTCCTCCTCGTTATCCGCAAAGCCACTACCAAGTCCACCCAAGGCATAAGCGGCCCTGATAATGACTGGATAACCCAAGTCCGCCGCAGCCTTACGGGCTTGCTCAATGTTTTCGCACGCCTCACTCTTGATGGTCTTCACTCCTATCTCGTCAAGACGCTCCACGAAGAGTTCCCTGTCCTCAGTGTCCATGATGGCTTGCACTGGTGTACCCAACACCCGGACATTATACTTTTCGAGTATGCCACCACGATATAACTCCACGCCACAGTTAAGCGCAGTCTGTCCACCAAAACTGAGCAATATGCCATCGGGACGCTCTTTCTCTATCACACGCTCCACGAAATAGGGCTGAACAGGCAGGAAATAAATCCTGTCGGCCACATTCTCAGAAGTTTGTACAGTGGCGATATTAGGGTTGATGAGCACAGTCTCCACGCCCTCTTCCTTCAAAGCCTTCAAGGCCTGGGAACCAGAGTAGTCAAACTCACCAGCCTCACCTATCTTCAACGCTCCTGAACCCAGCAGCAATACTTTCTTGATATCTTGGTCTTTCATCTGTCTCGCTTATTTTAAGTAACCTACGAATTTGTCAAATATCCACTCGGTATCCACTGGCCCTGAGCATGCCTCGGGGTGGAACTGGCTGGAGAACCAAGGATTCGTCTTATGGCGAATACCCTCGTTGGAGCCGTCGTTCATGTTGACGAAAAGCTCCTCCCAGTCCGCGCCCAATGTCTTGGCGTTGACGGCATAGCCATGATTCTGGCTCGTGACATAACAGCGATTAGTACCTACCATGCGCACAGGCTGGTTGTGGGAACGGTGGCCATATTTCAACTTATAAATCTGCGCACCCCCAGCCTTGGACAGCAACTGGTTGCCCATGCAAATGCCGCAAATGGGCTTCACGCTCATATCCATCTGCTTGCGAATGACGTTCACGGCATCCTCGCACATATCCGGGTCACCAGGGCCATTGGCCAAGAAGAGCCCATCGAAGTCCATGTCAGTGTAATCATAGTTCCAAGGCACTCGAATGACTTCCACGCCCCTGTTGACCAAGCAACGGATAATATTCATCTTCACGCCACAATCCACGAGCACCACCTTCTTGCCGGCACCCTCGTTGTAGCGTATCACTTGCTTACAGCTCACTTGATCCACGAAGTTCACGCCCTCATAATCAGCCTCGGGAATATTATCAGGCTCATCATCGAAGAGAATCTTGCCCATCATGACCCCATGCTCCCTCAGCACCTTGGTCAGCTCGCGGGTATCTATGCCCGTAATACCTGTAACCTTCTCCCTATTCAACCATTGAGAAAGGCTCTCCACCGCATTCCAATGGCTGTAGTTCGCACTGTAGTCGCTCACGATAATGGCCGAGGCATATATCTTGTCACTCTCCATGAAAGTGGGTATCCCATTCTTCTCTATCGTGAAAGGAGGAACACCATAGTTGCCTACCAGAGGATAAGTGAGCACCATCAACTGCCCCGCATAAGAGGGATCAGTAAGGCTCTCTGGATATCCCGTCATCGCAGTGTTGAACACCACTTCACCCGCTACGGGAGCATCATATCCAAACGACTTTCCATGGAATTTCGTTCCATCGCTCAGTACCAAGGTCACTTTCTTCATCGCTGTATCTCAAATTTACTTCTTTATTATATATGTATATATGAATAGAAGGATTTATTCCACACCATGAGTATGCTCCATATAGTTGATAAAAGCCTGGTTGCAAAGTCTCGTACCACCAGGCGTAGGGAACTTACCCGTAAAATACCAATCGCCCTTGTGGTTGGGAATGGCCTCATGCAAACCCTCGATGCTTTGATATACCAACTCAATGGGGGTCGTCACGCCCTCAGGGCGCAACATCTCCACGATTTTATGGTTAATCTCATCAACGGTGAAAGGCGCGTAAATGTCCCTCACCCTGTTCACCATCTCCTCTACAGGCTTCTGCAACTCAGCCTTGCAAGCGGCATAAGTATCTTTCAACAGGGAGTCCATCCCTCTATCTTTCAGCAAAGCCACCGTGGCGCGGAACACACAGAATTCCTCCAGCCTGGCCATGTCTATACCATAATAGTCGGGATAGCGTATCTGCGGCGCACTGGAGACAATGACCATCTTGCGAGGATGCAACCTGTCGAGTATACGGAGAATGCTCTCCTTAAGCGTGGTTCCACGCACGATGGAGTCGTCTATAATGACCAGGTTGTCCACGTAGGGAGTCAGACTGCCATATGTCACGTCATAGACATGGCGGGCCAAGTCGTTGCGCGAGTTGCCCTCAGTGATGAAAGTGCGCAGTTTGATGTCTTTCCATGCCACTTTCTCTGAGCGCACATAGCTGTTCATGATCTTGCGCAACTCCTCCCGGCTGGGCTTGTGGTCCAGATTGGCGATATAGTCTATCTTCTTGTCATTTAAGTAACTCTTGAAACCACCCAACATGCCATAATAAGCCATCTCGGCCGTGTTGGGGATATAAGAGAACACAGTGTGTTCCACGTCGTAGTCTATGGCCTTGAGGATGGGCGCAGTCAACTGCTCTCCCAATTTCCTGCGCTCTTGATAGATGTCCCTGTCAGAACCGCGGCTGAAATAAATACGCTCGAAAGAACAGGCGGAGTCACCCCGTTGGTCCAAGATGCGCTCCACGCGGCATTCCCCTTTCCTGTTCACCAGCAATGACATGCCGGGCTTCAGTTCTTGTATGTCTTCCGTCTCCAAGTCAAAAGTGGTCTGCAACACAGGCCGCTCACTGGCTAAGGCCACTATCTCTTCGTCCTGATAGTAAAAAGCGGGCCGAATGCCCCAAGGGTCACGCATGGAAAACATCTCGCCCGAGCCCGTGATGCCACACACCACATATCCGCCATCAAAACCTTCCATGGTGGTCTTCAACACGTTCTCCATCTTCACATGGTCTTCTATATAGCGGGTGATGTCAGTGTGTTGCAGTCCCAGTCGTTTAGCTTCCTCGAAGTTTCTTTCCACCTCGCGGTCAAGCCTGTGACCCATTAGTTCCAACATGATGTAGCTGTCGCTATAGATGCGGGGACACTGTCCTTGCTCGGTAAGCCTGTCGAATATCTGCTCTATATTGGTCATGTTGAAATTGCCGCAAAGACAGAGGTTCTTGGCTTTCCAGTTGTTGCGGCGCAAGAATGGGTGTACGTAGCTGAGCCCACTCTTTCCCGTGGTGCTGTAACGCAAGTGCCCCATGTAAAGCTCTCCAGCGAACGGGAGATGCTCCCGGGCATAAACAGGGTCGGAAATCAAGCCAGGCTCTAGTCCCTTGAACTTCTTTCCCACGAGTCCGAATATCTCGGTGATAGCGTTGCTGCCCTCGGCGCGTTCACGGAACATATACTCATGACCCGGCTCGGACTCCAGTTTCACGCAAGCCAATCCGGCTCCTTCCTGTCCGCGGTTGTGCTGCTTCTCCATCATCAAGTATAGCTTGTTGATGCCATACATCCATGTGCCATACTTCTGCTGGTAATACTCCAAGGGCTTCAACAGCCTAATCATCGCGACACCGCATTCATGCTTCAGTGGTTCCATCTCTTTCTCTTTATGCTTGGTTATCCTTTTGTCTTGTTATTCCACGGTAACTGACTTCGCCAAGTTCCTGGGCTGATCCACGTCCTTGCCCTTGCAGACAGCTATATGATAGGCCAACAATTGCAAGGGGACAGTGGCTATCAGCGGCTCCAGGCACTCCAACGTGTCAGGCAGTTCTATCACCTCATCGGCTATCTTGCTGATGGTCTCGTCGCCCTTGGTGACCAGGGCTATCACCTTGCCCTTGCGAGCCTTGATTTCCTGTATGTTGGAGAGCACTTTCTCATACATGGCGTTGTGGGTGGCTATCACTACCACAGGCATATCGGAATCTATCAACGCGATGGGGCCGTGCTTCATCTCCGCGGCGGGATAGCCCTCGGCGTGGATATAGCTGATTTCCTTTAATTTCAAGGCTCCTTCCAGTGCCACAGGATAGCTGTACCCCCTGCCTAAATACAGGAAGTTATGGGCATATGTGAAAGTACGGCTAAGGTCGGCTATCTTGTTGTTGAGTCCCAACACCTCGTTAATCCTGGCGGGTACATTCCAAAGCCCCTGGGCTATGGCTTGGTATTCCGCCTCACCGATAGTGCCTTTCTCCTTGCCAATAGCCAACGCCAACAACGTGAGCACCGTCACCTGGCCAGTGAAGGCCTTGGTGCTGGCTACGCCAATTTCCGGACCCACATGGATATAGGTGCCCGTATCTGTGGCACGGGCTATGCTGGAGGCGATGGCGTTGCAGACACCATAAATGAAAGCGCCATTGCGCTTGGCCAATTCCACTGCCGCCAAAGTGTCAGCGGTCTCACCACTCTGCGAAATGGCTATGATCACATCATCGGAGGTGACTACAGGATTGCGATAACGGAACTCACTGGCATACTCCACTTCCACGGGTATGCGGCAGTAGCTCTCTATGAGCTGCTTGCCTATCAGGCCAGCGTGCCAAGAAGTCCCGCAAGCCACGATAATGAAACGCTTGGCGTTCACCAGCCTGTCACGATAATCCGTGATGGCACTCAAGACCACATCCATGCCATTGGGCGTAGAAACCACCCTGCCTCTCATGCAGTTTGTAAGACATTCCGGCTGCTCAAATATCTCCTTGAGCATGAAGTGGGGAAAACCGCCTTTCTCTATCTGGCCTAAGTCAAGGTCTACGGTCTGCACCTCAGGACTGAGCTTCACGTTGAGTATATTCACCACCTTGAGCTCCTCACCTTGTCTCATCACGGCGATGTTTCCATCTTCAAGGTACACAACTTTGTCAGTGTACTCTATGATGGGGCTGGCATCTGAGCCTAGGAAAAATTCCCCGTCGCCAATACCCACCACGAGGGGACTCTGCTTGCGAGCGGCGATAATCTGGCGGGGCTCGCGCTTGTCAATGACAGCGATGGCGTAAGCGCCTATCACCTGGCGCAAGGCCACTTGCACGCTGGTGAGCAGGTCGAGGCCTTTTCTCACCTGAATGTATTCTATCAGCTGCACAAGTACCTCGGTGTCGGTATCGCTCTCGAAACGCACGCCTTTCGCCATCAAGTTGCGCTTGATGGCGGCATAATTCTCTATGATACCATTGTGGACGATAACCAAGTTGTGAGAGGAGGAATAATGGGGATGGGCATTGCGGGAAGACGGCTCACCATGGGTGGCCCAGCGGGTGTGGGCGATGCCCACGCGGCCCGACACGTCTTTATCCTCGCAGCAGGCCTCCAGGTCGGAGACTTTGCCCTTGGTCTTGTAAACGCTCAAGTTGCCATTGTCATTGACCAAGGCCACGCCCGCGGAATCGTAGCCCCTGTATTCCAGTCTCTTGAGTCCTTTCAGCAATATGGGGAAGGCTTCTCTCTTCCCCAGGTATCCTACTATGCCACACATGCACCTTTATATATTATATATATATATGTATTGTATCGTGAAGGATTATCTGCTTGCCATACCCTCCGGGCTTTTCCCTTACTTCAATATATTCACCACGAGGGCCGCCACGGAAGTGAGTATGCTGGCAAACGAGAACCACAGTTGAGTAGCCTGGCCGATGGAGGCGTTTTGCGTCTTCACGGAGTTTGGCTCCACGTAGAGTATGTCGTTTTGCTGCAAGTAGTAGTAAGGAGAGTTGATGATATTGGCATCATTGAGGTTCAGGCGGTATATATGCTTCTCGCCCTGCGCGTCCTCACGAATGAGCATCACGTTCTCGCGCTTGCCGTATACCGTCAAGTCGCCACATTGGGCCAGTGCCTCTATCACGCTCATCTTCTCCGTAGGCACGGAGACTACGCCAGGCCGAGCCACTTCACCCGTCACGGTCACCCTGTAACTAGCCATTCGCACGGTCACGATAGGATTTTCCTCTTTTGCCATATAAGGAGCTATTTTCTCCCTTATCAAGGCCTCGCACTCAGTCTTCGTGAGCCCGCCCACATGCAAGCTACCTACCACGGGGAAGTCTATGCGCCCTTGGTTGTCCACCAAATAGGTCTGCAAGTTACCGCCACTAGTGGTGATCTGCCCGTTGGTACCCAGCGTCTGTGAAACGGACAAGTTAAATGGCTTGGCCGCCTCGGGATCCGTGGTATTCACGGTGATGGTCAGCTGGTCTTTGGGCATGATCTTGGCGTCATACAACATCCTGGATGCAGCTAAACTGATAGAATCCGCGTTTTGGAAATAAGCTACGTTCTTGGAGCTCGCACAACTTCCGAGCATCAACACGACAGATACTGCCGCCAAGAGCGTGGGGAAAAACTTCTTCATCGCAATAATAGTTTATATTTTGCGCGAAGTTAGCGTTATTTTTCGAATATTGCAAATTTTAGGATGGATAATTGCCTTTTAAGGCCTATGAATTTCCATGCGCATCCGCCCGATAAGAGGCGCAACGCGACAACTTGGCAAGAGATGCGGCACGCCTCATCTCTATGACAGGGAGCGTCGGTTGCCGCCGCCTCACGGCAATATTTCTGGCGGCTTGCGGTATTACTGCTTTTGAAAGTCTGTAGTACTGCAAGCTCAGTATCAGCTTGCTGAAACTCCAGTACCAATAGTAATGGTACTAAAAAGGATACTGTACTTTCGCCAACATGAGACTATATATGTCATGCGTCTCTATGGCTTTTCGCCGAACTCATCGCGATAAACAAGTTGTTTTCCCTGACGAAACAACTTGAATTGACAAGCGAAACAAGTTGTTTTGTCCGTCAAAACAACTTGTTTTGAGACCCATAACTACCAGGGGCGGTAGTTCACGCCCTCGTCATAAACGTCTACGCCTTCAATGTTCTTGGTAGCCCTGACCACGCGAATGGTAACAGGCAAGGCTATCACCTCATAAAGGGTTTTGAGGATAATCTGGGAAAGGATGAGCGGCACCATCTCTCCCGCAGGTATCACTCCCCAAAAAGCGACAGGGAAAAAGACAAGGGAGTCGGCCGACTCGCCAAAGACAGTGCTGGCGATGGCTCGTAACGAGAAATGACGGCCACGGGAGCGCAACTTCATGCGACTCATCACATAAGCATTGATGAAAGAGCCAACCAAGAAAGCCATGAAAGAGGCGAATGCTATACGTGGCGCCAAGCCGAAGACAGCGTGGAATCCCTCTTCCCCCTCCCAATATGGAGCCGCGGGAAGAACGTCGGCTACCGTCCCGAAGAACACGAACAGAAAGTTCATGGCAAAGCCCATCCAAATCAACAACTTCGCCTTGGCATACCCCCACACCTCGCAGACCGTGTCATTAATGATATAGGAAAGCGGGAACACCAGCAGTCCTCCAGTAATACTGAGCGGACCAATGGCTATTTGCTTGGTCTCAAGAACATTGGCTGTAATGAGGCAAACGCAAAACAAAATGCCAAGAAGCATAAAAAGCGTGCTGACACGCTGGTGTAATGATTGTATCACAGGATATACATGTTTAATTATCAATCAAATCTGAAAACATTATCATTCATCGAGGCAATGAAGCCAAGTAGAGCGCGGCCATCTCCGCACATCGCTCACCATCGATAGCGGCAGAAACGATACCTCCCGCATAACCCGCCCCCTCGCCACAAGGAAACAATCCTTGGAAGGCGACGTGGCTGAGCGTGGAAGGGTCTCGGGGCAATCTCACGGGGGAGGAGGTGCGTGTCTCGATGGCTATCAACGTGGCCTCATTGGTAAGGAAGCCTCGTGCGTCATGCCCAAAGACACGGAATGCCTCTCGCAAACGGCTTGCTATAAAACCAGGCATCCAAAAATGTAGCGGACTGCTCACCAGTCCTGGGGCATAACTGCTTTGAGGCAGGTCATAGCTCAATTTGCCGTCCACGAAATCTCCCATGCGCTGGGCAGGTGCGGCTTGTCGCA
>OIDW01000083.1_pt1 | contig 61649 bp, 59 predicted proteins | sample 1581621 | NCBI WGS metagenome assembly OIDW01 (sample SAMEA3882529, study PRJEB24775) | human gut metagenome | biome: human-associated habitat; feature: intestine environment; material: feces | place: Netherlands | collected 2009/2010 | reverse complement strand
TTCCATATCGAGGAAATCCACGGGCTTTGTTGCGCGTTTTTTTACAGCGCCTTTTTATTTTACCTGATTTGTGGAATATGCACAAAATGGGAGTATATTTATTAAAGGGTATAGACAAATGAGGGCTGTTGTGATATAATTAAATCAATGAGTAAATATTGGGGCTAAGCTCCGGAAAGGAAAAATGATGCTGCATGAAAAATCCTGCGGTGCTATCGTTTACAGAAAGTATCACGGCAACACCGAGATACTGCTGATAAAGCATATCAACAGCGGTCATTGGTCATTCCCAAAGGGTCACGTTGAGGGCGATGAAACAGAGGAAGAAACTGCCAAGCGTGAGATCATGGAGGAAACGGGGATAGACGTAAATCTTGATACCACGTTTCGGGAGATAGTGTCCTATTCACCAAGGAAGGACACGCAGAAGATTGTTGTCTACTTTATCGGCAAAGCAAAGAACACCGACTACACTCCTCAGGAAGAGGAGATCGCAGACATACGCTGGGTCGAGATCGGCAGGGCAGGACAGGTCCTGTCTTACGAAAACGACCGCAGTATTGTAAACAAGGCGAAGAAATTTATAATCTGAAAAGAGTTCCATAAAATGCGTTCAGGTGTTGAACGGTGTTTTATGGAACTTTTTGTTGTCTGTATACACATTAATAATGTGGACCCCCAAAAGTTAGTTCAGGTAGGAAAACGGGCGAACACTGTTCGCCCCTACAGTGGATATTATACAAAATTCATGTGGTCAATTTGTGCAAACAAATGATTTATGATTTAATTTGGCAATAATCCATTAATTGTTGCATTTTTTTATGCAACAAAAAGAGCATTTTTCAGGGATAAGTAGAAGGCGTCTTAGATACTTGCGGGCACGTACAAGCCCTGTGACTTAGTGAATACGATGAGAGATTCTGGAACAGGCTGTAGAGTACTTGTATCAGGACGTGGGCGTGCATTGTGATATTTTGTGTATACAAAACCTAGGGCATAATACCCAGTGTCATACTCCGAATGCAACTTGAAAATTGAATAAAAAAGGCTAAAACCCACGGCAACAAAATCGTAGGGGCGAACACCGTTCGCCCGCTTGTTTTGTCGTTTCGCTCACTATATCATTTGCATTATCCGCACAAAAAAACAGGAACGAACAAAGTCCGTCCCTGTCTGCGTTTCAATTATGTAAGCGATGTGAAATCATATCTCGCTGTCATTATAACACTCGAACACCTTTTCAGCATGAGCCTTGTCAGCGTCGCTCTGCCTTGTGATAAGGCTAACGATAGGTACAAGAACAAGTCCGAAAAGCATCGCAAATGCGCCTGCGTTGATAGGTGAGGCAAGGTTTATGCCCCAAAGTGTGCCTGTGTGACCTGCAAGGGTGTAGTATGCCATGTGTACGACCGTTATGCCTACTCCTGCGATAAAGCTTGCCATGCAAGCCGCCTTTGTTACGCCCTTCCAGAAAAGTCCGTACATAAACGGCGCAAGAAATGCTCCTGCAAGTGCGCCCCATGAGATAGACATGAGAGTTGAAATTACTGTCTGTGGATTTTTAAGAGTGATTATTGCAAGCACAACTGAGATGATAAGAAATACGGCAATGAAAATTCTCATTGTGATAAGCTGTTTTTTCTCGTCCATTTTTTCTTTCATTATAGGCTTGATAAGGTCGATAGTCAAAGTGGAGCTTGATGTAAGCACAAGCGATGAAAGTGTTGACATTGACGCCGAAAGCACAAGAACGATAACAAGTCCGAAAAGCAGTGAAGGGAGCTTTTCCATCATAGTCGGAACTATTCCGTCAAAGCCGCCCTCAGGAAGTCCGTCAGCGCTCTTGACAAAAAGTCTGCCGAAGCCACCAAGGAAGTAACAGCCGCCTGCTACCACAACTGCAAAGAATGTGGATACGATGGTGCCTGTTTTGATAGCCTTGTCGTCTTTTATTGCGTAGAATTTCTGCACCATTTGTGGAAGTCCCCATGTGCCGAGAGAGGTAAGAATAACAACGCCTGCAAGGTTTATAGGGTCAGGGCCGAATAGTGACGAATATGCACCCTTGTCGCCATTTGCGTCAGAAATATCACCAAGCAGGTCAAGAGAATTTCCAAGGCCACCGTTTTCACCAAGCACTGCAAGAACTACCGCCGCAATGCCTACAAGCATTACTATTCCCTGAATAAAATCGTTCAGTGCTGTAGCTTTGTAGCCACCCATGATAACATACACCGCAGTGAAAACTGCCATGCCGATTATACAATATTTGTAAGGAATGCCAAAGCCCTTCTCAAAAAGTCTTGACAAGCCGTTGTAGACCGAAGCCGTATAAGGGATAAGGAATACGAACACGATAAGTGCCGAAACTATCTTCAAAGGCTTGCTGTTATATCTCTTTTCAAAATACTCAGGCATGGTCTTTGCCTCAAGGTGCTTTGACATTATCCTTGTACGTCTGCCCAAAACTTTCCATGCAAGCCATGAGCCTATGACGGCATTTCCAATTCCTACCCATGTGGAAGCCACACCGTAATTCCAGCCGAATTTTCCTGCGTAGCCTACAAAAATTACTGCCGAGAAGTATGAAGTTCCATATGCAAAGGCTGTGAACCATGCTCCAAGACCTCTTCCTCCCAGTACAAAATCATTGACGCTTGCCGATTTTCTGCGGTAATAAACACCTATGCCTATCATAAGTGCAAGGTATAATACCAATACTATCCACCTTGCTGTCAATCCAATACACTCCTTTTACTTCATGTGTCGCTTTAAAGCTTTTATGCTTTTGCGTTTTTACTTGCTAAAGTACAATGATACTATTATAGTACAAAGCGGAGTATTTGTCAATACGGACAGGCATAAAAAAAGCCACCGCAAAGGGAGATTTTGCGGCAGCTTTTTTGGTAAAAATCACGAAGTTTACCTGTGTAAAACATCATCGTTCATCATGACGGTCGCTTTCGCCTGCGGTGATACAAAGGCACATTGTCACAACGCCCACAAAACCGCCTACCAGCGTTCCTGCAAAAAATTCAAGCATAAAAACACCTCCTGCGGATAGTGTGGGCATTTAGCGAAAATGTTATGCAGATAAAGTGGGCAGGGTATAGAAAACTTATTTCAGTATGCGATCGTTACAGTCAGAGCCATTACAGCGAGAAAAGCGATATTTGCGGCTGTGAAATATGCGAAATATCTGCCTTTGATATTTGGGTGGCTGCGGCATATCTGCTTGTAGGATATAAGGCTTGCCATGGAGGCGACAAGAGTGCCAAGGCCGCCTATGTTCGTTCCTATTATAAGTGCGTTCAGCTTGTTGGTGAAGCCTGAAAGGAGTATAGCGCATGGAACGTTGCTTATTATCTGACTTGCGGCAACGGCAATAAAAAGCTCGTGACCGTTTATTATGCTGCTGAGTACACTGCGGAAAATCTCTACTCTGCCCATATTTCCGATAAAGATGAAAAATCCGCAGAAAGTAAGAAGCAGTGAGTAATCAACTGTTTTAAGCACATTTCTGTCAGCAATGGCAGAGAAAGCAAGTGCGCAGAGGGTTGTTATCTGCCATGGGATAAGCCTTGCAACTGTAAGCAGGCAAAGGACAAAAAGCAGGACGTATCCTGAAAGCTTTGTCTTGTCTTTAGTCGAATATGTATCGAAGTTTTCAGCAGTTATATCTGTCTTGACAGACAGCTTTCCTGACTTTTTACACACTGCAAGCGTCCACAGAAAAAGCATCGCTCCTGCCACAATAGTAAAGGGAAGCATAAGTACAAGAAAATCTTCCAGCTTCATATCTGATACACCAAAAAGGTATAGATTCTGAGGATTGCCTATAGGCGTGAGCATACTGCCAAGATTTGCGGCAATGGTCTGCAGAACGACAATGGGTATGAGAAGCTTGTTACCTGCTTCACCGAGAGTTGAGAGGGCGGTGAGAGTGAGGGGAACAAAGGTCAGAAGTGAAACGTCATTTGTTATGAACATACTTGAAAAGAAGCAAAGCCCCACAAGCACTATGGAAAGCTGAAATGCGGTATTGACTTTGCTTATGATAAATTTTGCACTGCGTTCAAAAATGCCAAGACCTTTGCAGCCCTCGGTCACTGTCATAAGAGAGAACAGAAGTCCAAGTGTTCGGAAGTCGACATAACTTGCATATGCTTTGTCAGGTGTGACGAAAAATGCAGATATAACGGCTAAGAGCATTGCCACTATCAGGACGGTTTCTTTTTTAGCGAAAGTGATCGCTTTGTTTATGTTTTTCATTTTATCATTTCCTGTCGTTTATTCATATGATAAAATTATATCATGAAAATGATATTATTACAAGATTTTGAGCTGTTTTAAGAAAAAAACTTGACAAGTTTAAATAGCCAAGTTATGAAAGAGAAAAAGAAAAGTTCTTTTGCAGTTCTTGAAATGGTGTTTTTTATCGCTGCGCTAATGTGTTCTCACAAGGCAGCGTTCATGGTGCAGGCTAACATGAGAGTGAGCCTGAGGCGCTTAAAAAGGCTAACGGTATCTACAAGCACATGGTTGAGATGCGGCTTTGCTCGGAGAAATGGAAATACTGATATGAATAGAAACCACCGCTGGGAGGAAAGCTCTCGGCGGTGGTTTTGGTTTGTGTATTATTTTGCGGAGATGTTTCCGCTTTCTGATTTTTTGATAAGACCTGCGGTGAGAGCTTTTTTCAGGGTGTAGCTTATTACGCTCTCCGTTGTGCCTACGGCTCTTGTGTAGCCGAATTTCTTGGCTGTTTCTCTTACGAGGTCGGTTTCTGAAAGGCTTATCTGCTGGCAAAGCACTTCTTTCACGGCGTTTATTATCTCCTCGGAGGGGATATCCTCCATGCTTCGCTTGTTGGTATCGTCGCTTGTGCGATAGATAGAATAGCTTTCAGGGGATTGCCCCTTTTTCCAAAGGAAAACTCTGTTTTCATCGGCTGTGGCGAATGGTGAAACACCTTGTGCGGCATCGGCAAAGATGCTTTCCACTCTTGAGCCGCTTCGTGTTATGCCCCATGCGGTGAAAACTTTTCTCATGAAAAGCTTCTCGCTTATTGGTGCTTCGACAGCAATTATCTTTTCGGCTGTTTCCCTTATTTTCTGCTTATTTTCGGGCTTATAAAAGTCATCAGATGTACCCATTATGCCAATATCTGCGGTCACATAGGGCTGTGCAAAGGCTGATGTGAGGGCGGAAGCTTCTTCTCTTTCAAACTGCGATGTGGAATAGACGGCAGGCTTTGAGGGGGGAGCGGTTTCGGCTTCATGCTTTGGTGCGCTGTCTATGGCGGCTTTTATGTTTCCCAGAACTCGGTCCTTATCGTCAAACCAATCGAGCGTCCACACTCTCAGGATATTCCAGCCAAGACCGTTAAGCACGCTTGGCTGTAGGATAAATCTATCCTGTGCGGTTGAGCTGTGGAGAGTGTTTTCACCATCAAGGAGTATGCCCAAGAGATACTCCTTTTCGTTGTCAGGGTCGATTATGCCGATATCAACTTTGAACTCGGAGCTTCCGATGTTGCATTTTACCCCATAGCCAAGCTCTTTTATGGCTTTTGCGATACACTCTGTTACAGTGCTGTCGCTTGTGCTTTTTGTGGTGCTGTGGGCTGTTACGGCAAGCTTTCCACGCTCGGCAAACTCCAGGAAGCCTTTAAGTCCTGCAACGCCCTCGGAACGTGTTCTTGAAAGGTCTATCTGCTCAGGACGGAGGACAGAGTAGACTATCATGGCTTTTCTTGCACGGGATATTGCTACATTAAGTCTTCGCCAGCCGCCGTCACGGTTGAGAGGGCCGAAGTTCATTGAAACTTGTCCCTTTTCGTCAGGACCATAGCCGATGGAGAAGAGTATAACGTCACGTTCGTCGCCCTGAACGTTTTCAAGGTTTTTGATGAAGACCGGCTCTGGTGACTTTCTGTCAAGCTCTTCAAGCTCAGGGTGGTTTGCCCACTCTTCGCAGAGCATATCGTCAATGAGATTTTGCTGAACGGAGCTGAATGTTACAACACCTATGCTGTCATTGCGGAGCGTTTCGTCGCTCATGCGTCTTATTATCTCGTCAACAACGGCTCTTGCTTCCGCCTTGTTCTGCTTTGTTCTGCCCTTGTCATAGTGACCCTCGGGGTGGATAATGCTCACCTTTGAAATGAGGTCGTTATGGGACGGGAATGTGAGAAGCTTATTGTCATAGTATTTCATGTTGCTGTAGGCAATAAGGCTCTCGTGGCGTGAACGATAATGCCATTTGAGATACTGCTGCGGCATGGAGATAGCAAGGCAATCGTCAAGGAGGCTTTCAAGGTCTTCTTTTTCGCTGTTTTCTTCGTCTATCCGATTTGAGGAGAAGAAGTTTGTTGGTGGGAGCTGTTTAGGGTCACCCACAATAACAACGTTCTCGCCCCTTGCGATAGTGCCTGCGGCTTCGGCTGTTGGCAGCTGTGAAGCTTCGTCAAAGATAACAAGATCGAATTTCGGGAATGACGGGTCTATATACTGTGCAACTGATATGGGGCTCATGAGCATACAAGGGCAGAGCTTGCGGAGAAGATTTGGTATCTTATCGAAAAGGCTTCTAAGCGACATCATTCTGCCGTTGCTCTTTATGGCACGTTTGAGTATGCCCATTTCAGAGGTGGAAGCGCAGGCTGAGCCTTGGGCAGGTATTTTTGCGGAAAGACGAGCCAAAAGCTCCTGTATAGTCAGGCGTGAGAATTTATCGAGAGTGTCTTTGAACTGTGTGATAAGGTCGTTTGCACTGTTACTGCTGAACTGGCTAAGACGTTTATCGCTGTTTATTATCATAAGTGCAAGCTGATAGTTTAGCGTGCAGGAGAATGCTTTTTCTACGTTTTCGCTGTCAACATTGCCTGTGCGGTAGCTTTCGCTGACACCTGAAAGTCCGTTGTCTGAAAGCTCTTTGTCAACGCTGTTGAACTGGGCGGCGTATCTAAGCTTATCTGCGTTTTCGGCATAGGTATTAAGCTTTTCTGCAGATAAGCCAAGCCAATCTGCACTTGCTTCTATGTCGGTCATGTTGGCTGAGAAGCTGTCCTCAAAGGCTGAAAGCTTTTCAAGGAACGAGGAGAGAGCCTGTCCTTCAGATGTGCAGTTTGCTTTTCCGATAGTCTGAGCCATTTGTGCAGGGTCAGCACCCGCTTTCTGTTTAATGGCATTCATAATGCTGTCGGTTTTTGAAACGGCTTTTTCAAGGGCATTCCAATCGGTCTGCTCGTTCATGTAAATACCTGTGAGAAGCGCTGTTACATCTGACGGCAGGCTTCGCAGAAAGTCTTTCTTTTCGCTTATGGTGCAAAGCTTATCGAGAATTTCACCAAGGTTTGCTTTTGTAACGGAAGCAGGGTCTTTGGCGTGGAGCTTTATTCCCTTTGTGAGCTTTCCAAGCTTCATGGCTTTTGGTAAAAACCAGCTTTGCTCTGCCTGCTTATAGAGCATTTTCGATTCTGACGCAGGAAGGTCAAAAATGCTTTTTTCAAAATGGCTGAGGATATCGGTGCAGAGAGCGGTATACTCTTTTCCTACGGCAAGAGTATCTTTGATCTTTTGCAGGGTGATATCATAGTGAGGTGCGCAGAGAAGTCCGTCAAGAAGTTCACCGTCAGCGGTGGAAGCTTTGTATATGTTGGAAAGCATTTTTACTGCTGTCTTGTCAAGGTCGCCGCTGTAGCTATAAGCCTGTGCGAGAGTTTGTGCGCACTGAGAGGAAGCGGTGGCTTTTTGGGCAAGGTCGGCGGCTTCAGTGTGGAACTTGTCACGCTGTTCCATAGAATATGATGTAATGCCGATATCTTTAAGTGGGAAGTCGGCAAAGTCGCCTGTTTCGGCTATGGCTATGGAATATCTATGCACAAGGTCGCTGAAGCGGTCGAGAGTTTCTTTTGCCAGGTTTGCGAAGATATTTTTTGAAACTGATATTTTGTCTTTTTCGGATATACTGCGCTCATAGGCTGATATAGCTTCATAAAGGGTCACACCACAGTTACGCTTTTCGTGAAGTGCGGTTATGGTATCGTTGAGCTGGGCTTTCTGAGTTTTGAGCCTTGCGGCTTCGGCTGAATACTCCTCGGGAGATTTTATTTTGCCCACTTCAAGGGCTTTGTCAAGCTCTGCAAGGACAGTGGTCTTGTTTGTTTTATTTGAGTGGAGTTCAAGGCAGAACGGGTCAAGCCCTAGGTTTGCAAGACGTTTCTGCACCACGTTGAGGGCTGCCATTTTTTCGGCAACGAACAGCACAGACTTGTCATTGTAGAGGGCGTTTGCTATCATATTTGTGATAGTCTGAGATTTTCCTGTTCCCGGAGGACCGTGAAGAACAAAGCTTTGTCCGCTTCCTGCTGCGGCAATGGCGGCAAGCTGTGAGGAGTCTGCACTCATTGGCACTGCCATGTTTTCAAGGTCAAGGTCGGAATCTATATTCTCAGGGGTTATGCTTATATCCTCGGGGGCATAGGTGAGAGAGCCAGCCATAAGGCTGGACACCACCTTGTTTTGGCTTATCTCCTCTGAGCGGTTGCGAAGGTCGTTCCACATTACGAACTGGCTGAACGAGAACAGACCGATAAAGGCATATTCCTCGATGTTCCAACACTTTTTGCCCATAACCGCCTGACGGATAGTATTGAAAACAAGTGGCAGGTCTATGCCGTGTTCGTCAAGTGGGAGAGGGTCAAGACCTGTGATACTGATGCCATGGTCTTGGCGGAGATATTCAAGAAGCGTGACGTTTATCTGAGTTTCTTCCTGTCTGCTCCTTATTATATAGCCCTTATTGCGTGTGTTGCGGACGATATCTATAGGGATAAGCACCAAAGGGGCATAGCGTGGCTTTTCGGAAAGGTCGCTTTCATACCAGCGGAGAAGTCCCAGAGCGAGGAAAAGGGTGTTGCTGCCGTTTTCCTCCATGCTCACCTTTGCGGAGCGGTAGAGGCTTTTAAGGGCGGCGTCAAGGTCGGCTTCATTAAGAAATGTTCTTATGCGGTTGTTTTTGAACTCGTTCTCGGCGATATTTGTCACAAGGTCCTTTTCGTTCTCGATAGCGAATATTTTTGCGTCACGAGTGGAAACTGTCCACTCGGTAGGTATTTCCATGATACGGAAGTCACTTCCGCTTGCAAGCTCGTCCTCAAGCTTTCCAAGGTCTGCAGTCATAAGCTGCATGGTGTTCTTTGTGACACGGAAGTTCAAAAGAGAATTTCGCAGGCTGAAATCAAGGAGCTTTCTTTCCCATATGCGCATTTTTGTGACGGGTTTATCGTTGCCCTCTGCCACTTTACCAAGAAGTGAGCTGTTAAGCTCGGAAGGGGCGAGCATCTCTTTTGGCTTGTCGGATCCTTCTGCAAGCTGCAGACCTGAATAGGTTTGCTCGGGACGCAGTGGGATAGGTCTTATGCCACTTCCACGGGTGCGGATAATGTCTATGACGCACTGAAATTCCATGTTGCTTATATGGTCTTTGCCGTGTTTCATGGCATGGTCGAAACGCTCGACATCGTGAACGTTGCTGTCAACAAAGTCTGTACACTCCACAAGGAGCATTTCTTCGGCATTTTCTGCAATGCGCTTTTCAATGGCGGAAACATCGTCGACGCAACAATCTGCGAAAGTTTCGTTTTCAAGCCAACAGCCGCAGAATGCGTGACCTGTCATGAAAAACAGCAGAGGGTGAAGTCCCACCGCTTCAAGGCAGGCGGCATAAAGCACCGCAAGGTCAAGACAAGTACCCATTTTTTGCTCCAAGACCTTATGCGGCAGGCGTATCCTCTGACCTATGATTTCATAGCTTGCAGGGGGATCGTTGTAGACTATTTTCTGCTGAACAAGGGCGGCAAAAATTGCTGCCATTTGAAGCTTCACGTTGTTTGGGTTGTTGGTCTGATAGCCTGTGAAAGAGGGGTCGCCTTTCCACTTTTTCATGAACGTGGAAGCGTCATGAATAACTGGGGAGAGCGCAGGGTGATTTGGCGTAACAAATGCGGCTATCATCTCAGGCATTATGTTTAAACCGCTCCACTGATCGCAGGCGAGAAGCTCTATAGTGTTCTGATAGGTGAAGATATTATCACCATTTTGAAGAACTTCAATGGTGATATTGCCCACCATTTTTTCTGTAAGAGAGAAAAGAAGATCTGTGTTGGTAGATATCCTCACGGGGGATATTTCGGCAGAACTTTTTGCGGGGATAGAGCCGATATAATATGTAAATTCCTTTGCAAACTCAGGCTCAAAGGTTATTTTAAGGCTGATATTCTCAAGGACTTCCTCTGAGTTGTTATTTACTACAAGGCTTCTTATGACAGGGACATAGTTTTGCTGCATGGCAAAGTTTATAGATGCGTTTATGTGTCCGCCGACAGTGACGATATTATCCACTTTTACCCCTCCGACAATAATTTTTTTAATAAGGAACACCGAACAAGAAGCGTGCGGTGCAGTCATATATACTCATTATAGCACAAATAAACACATTGTGCAATATTTTTCCTTAGGACAGGATATGCTATATAAAAAGTAAACCCATTGTTCATAGTATCTTTATTGAATAGGTGGGAGGGTTGTGCTATAATACACTTTGAAATTCAATAGAAAATTTGGAAAGGTGAAAGCTATGGAAAGAATACTTGATTGGAACAAATATCTTGATACTGCGGCGAAAATGGTTTCTGAGGGAATCGTTATGCTCAAAAATGAAAATAATGCTCTGCCACTTGATACAGACAAAGAGGTGGCTGTTTTCGGACGCATACAGTTTCATTATTATAAAAGCGGAACAGGCTCGGGAGGAATGGTGAACGTTACTAAGGTCGTGAACATTCTGGACGGGCTTATTGATAACGGCGTAAAGGTCAATGAGAAGCTTCTTGGCACATACAGAAAATGGGACAAGGAAAACCCATTCGACTTAGGCGAGGGCTGGGGCGGAGAGCCTTGGTCGCAGAAAGAGATGCCACTTGACGAGGGGCTTGTCAAAGAAACTGCAAAAAGCTGTGAAACTGCCATTGTGATAATAGGCAGGACGGCAGGCGAGGAGCAGGACAACAGGCTGGAGGCAGGCTCTTATTTGCTAAGCGATGACGAGATAGCTATGCTCACGGTGGTGAGAAAGCATTTCAAAAAAGTTGTTTTGCTTCTCAATGTGGGAAATATCATCGATATGACCGACATAAACAGAATTGCCCCTGATGCTGTGCTTTATGTTTGGCAGGGTGGAATGACAGGCGGAAAGGGTACGGCGGACGTTTTGACAGGAAAGGTCAGCCCAAGCGGAAAGCTTCCTGACACTATCGCATACAAGGCGTCGGACTACCCTTCGGACGCTAATTTCGGCAGGGAGGAAAACAGGGATATTTACGCTGAGGATATTTATGTGGGATATCGCTATTTTGAAACTTTTGCTAAAGAAAAGGTGCTTTATCCGTTCGGATTTGGTCTTTCATACACTGAGTTTGAGATAAAGACGGAAAAGGCTGAGATAACAGAGGGGGCTGTGAAGCTTTCTGTATCGGTGAAAAATATCGGTTCTTACAAGGGCAAAGAGGTAATAGAGGTCTACTGCGAAGCTCCGCAGGGAAGGCTCGGCAAGGCGGCTAGAGTGCTTTGCGGTTTTGAAAAGACCAGGGAGCTTGTACCACAGGAAGAGCAGGTGTTTGAGATAGCGGTGGATATCGCAAAGCTTGCTTCTTATGACGATTCGGGTGTGACGGGCAACAAGTCATGCTATGTGCTTGAAGCAGGGGAATATAAATTCTATGTGGGCAGTGACGTGAGAAGTGCTGAATATGCTTGCAGTTTTGAGCAGGGTGAGGATCTGGTAACAGAAAGGCTCACTCAGTCGCTTGCTCCTGTGGAGAGTTTTGAGAGGATAAAGCCTGTTTGCGAGGGCGGAGCTTTCAGCATTGGCAGAGAGGCTGTCCCTGTATCTGAGGTAGACGAAAGTGCAAGGCGTTTGGAGAAGCTTCCGAAAGAGATAGCATACACTGGTGACAAGGGCATAAAGCTTTGGGACGTTAAGAACGGCAAGAACACAATGGACGAATTTATTGCACAGCTTTCAGACTATGACCTTTCTTGCATTATAAGGGGCGAGGGCATGGGAAGCCCCAGGGTCACGGCTGGTACGGCTTCGGCGTTCGGGGGAGTGTCGGAAAATCTCAATGGCTTTGGCATACCTGCTGGCTGCTGTTCGGACGGTCCGTCGGGCATGAGACTTGACTGCGGCACAAAGGCTTTCAGCCTGCCGAACGGCACTATGATAGCTTCTTCGTTCAACAAGGAGCTTACAAGTGAGCTTTTCACTTTTATGGGGCTTGAAATGGCGGCTAACAAGGTGGACTGTCTGCTTGGCCCTGGAATGAACATTCACAGACACCCTTTGAACGGCAGAAACTTTGAGTATTTCTCGGAAGATCCTTTTCTTACGGGCAAAATGGCGGCGGCTGAGTTAAAGGGCATGGCTGGTGCAGGGGTGACAGGTACGATAAAGCACTTCTGTGCGAACAATCGTGAGACAAACAGGCATTTTATCGACTCGGTGGTATCGGAAAGAGCACTCAGGGAGATATATCTAAAGGGTTTTGAAATAGCGGTAAAAGAGGGAGGAGCTTCCTCTGTTATGACCACATATGGCAGAGTAAACGGCTTGTGGACGGCAGGAAACTTTGACCTTAACACAGTGATACTTCGTGAGGAATGGGGCTTCAAGGGTTTCACCATGACGGACTGGTGGGCGAACATAAACGTTCGTGGAAAAGAGCCTGACAAGACGGATCTTGCAGCTATGGCCAGGGCGCAGAACGATGTTTACATGGTTTGTCCTGACGGAGAAAAGAATGACGATAACACGCTTGCCGCCCTTGAAAATGGCGGTATAGAGAAGTGTGAGCTTCAGAGAAATGCGGCGAACATATGCGGATTTCTTCTTCACACTAATGCTCTTAAGCGTGCGGAGGGTATAGGAGATACTGTCAAGGTGATAAACCGAGAGGACGAGGAGCAGGAGGACGACAAGCCTGTACAGTTTTATAAGGTAGACCGTGACATAACTCTTGACCTTAGTGATGTTGACACAAAGAAAGGCACTTCTTATAGCTTTGCTCTTGACCTGTCAAACTTCGGTATTTACAGGGTGATAGTTACGGCAAGCTCTACACAGAGTGAGCTTGCGCAGATACCTATGACGCTGTTCAGCATGGGTACTGCGGTGGGTACGTTCACGTTCAACGGCACTGGTGGCAAGGCTGTTTCAATGGAAAAGGAAACGCCTATGTTCTCACGCTTCACAACTTTCAGGATATACTTTGCGCAGAATGGGCTTGACCTGCACAGTATCAGGTTTGAGCTGACGGACAAGGAACGTTGATTTAAGGCTGGCATTATGTTTTGTGCAAGTGAATAAACAGCAAGATCGGTCAGTAGATCCCAAATGGGATTACTGACCGATCTTTTTGTGGTATTTGTGGGTGATTTGGGCATGAAAAAAGGACTATCAAACGATAGTCCTGAAATTGTCTTGCTGATACCAAATGGATGCATATCTAAAACAATATAAATTATGACCATTCCGATTAAAAATTATTCCTCCCGGTCAATATTCATTGAACTCATCGATCATTCTGCGATATTCTTTTTCCTCACAATCCACATAATCTTTAGCAAACTGTTCAACCTCAGATATACTGTTTTCCAGCAGTTCAAAATTCACCGCAGCCGAAAAAACATCAATTTCAAGCTTTTCGGACTTATCTGCAAAGACTTCAACTGTAAACCCGTTACAGCGAACATCATTACCGTCCTTATCCTCCCGATGCAGATCAGTATCGGGAGATATTTTCACATAAAAACCATTGTATTTCATTCAACCACTCTCCTTAAAATCTCATCTGCATATCATCGTCAAGGTCGTAATCATCATCAAAATCCTCATCGAATTCATCATTCACGTAATACTCAAGCTGCTGAGAATTTTCAAGAGCTGTTTGAAGATATTTCTCGTCCAAACCGTTTTCTCTGTATCCCTGCAAAATCGTGTTGTAATACTGCTGACTCGGTGGAGAAATTGTCCCACGATTCATCAGATATGCCATACCTTCGTAGGTTTTTCCGTCCATTTCAAAGGTCATTTTTTCCTGCCTGTAGAAACTGGGGTAGCCTTCGTATTTGTTAAGAGTAGGCAAATCCCTTTCGTCAAGCTCCCATATCAGAACGGGAACTCTTGCACCCTTATTCGGAACGATTGTTGCAACGCCCCTGAACTCTAATTCATAATCCTTGATTTCTGATGTTCCTACAACCTTTGAATGTGGACATCTGTATGCCATTTGCTCCAAATTTATATTGCTTCCATATGCAATATATAACTGTTTATTTTTCATTCTCTACCTCCGATCACATTGACATTTCCATGCCCATTTCTTCATCTTCTTCAAAGTTCTCACATTCGCTCTCTGTCGGCTCTTAATTTTCATCGGATACATTTTCGTTTAACTCCTGAACCTCGCTTACAGGCTCGACACGCTGCCCACGGGCGGCTTGCCGTTCAGCTTCACGTTTTTCTTTCAGCTTTGCTCTTGCGGCTATTCCGTCCTCCGGGTGCCGCCATGCAATATCGCCATCCAAATGTTTTAGCAAATGCGTTCTGCAATTCTTGAACTCATCTCCGATAAGTCCAAGATTCAAAAGCCATACACGAAAGCTGTACCGCATATTATCGCTTTGCGAAACGTGCGGAGAACAGTATTTCTTAGTCATTGCCGCATTGCTTATGGCAAGCGCAAGAACTATCTGACTTCTTACCTCTCCTGCATGAAGACTTCCGTTGTATGCCCTTATCTCGTAATGACCATGCTGAAAGAATGAGTGCAGATTGCAGATAACATATCGGCTATTTGAGTAATGCTGAAACTGTTCGCTCATTCTGCCGTGATACCAAAGTCTCTTTATTTCTTCCATATCTTTAGGCTTTTTTCGGTTAATTTCCTCGATGAACTGCTTATCCATCTTGTGACAGTAGGATTCACGAGCAGAAGAAACCTGCAAAGCGTCCCACAGAAAGTCCTCCTTACTTGCAAAAATATTTACAAGATTGCGTATCTGCTGCGGAGTGTAATCGTCTGCCGAAATGTGTATATGCGTGCCTGCACAATATCTCGGACCTGTTACTCCGCCCGCTTTTCTAAGAGCTCGTACAACCTCCTGCAAAAGCGGAATATCCCCATATTCAAGAACAGGAGAATTCATTTCCACACTGTAGGATTTGGACGCTCGGTCGCCGTTTGCATTGTAACAGTTGATACTTCCGTCGTACACAATAGACCAATCCCTGCTTTTAATATCTTTAACCGTATATTTATCATAAGCGCCACCCTCATGGACAACCTCTCCTCCCAGAACACCTGAAAGTGCTTTTGCCGCCTGACAGCGAGTTAAGCCTGTCATTTCTATCTCAATGCCAAAATTTCTTGTTTTTATCCCATCAAAATTGCCTGCCAAATAACCGCCTCCCAACAAAAACAGCCTGCAGATTTCTCCGCAAGCCGTAAATTTAATCGTTATTCAATTTCCGTTCTAACTTCGTATCCGCCCTTGAAAATCACCAATATTTCGGTCTTACTCAGTACTTTTATGCACTCGATTAATTTGCGTATCAGCACATTATCAAAGGTTTCCAACTCAAACTTTTCATGCTCTATCATATCCATAATTTCATCAAGTTTCGCCTGTGTTTCCTCTGAAGTTTTGTTCTGCAATTTCAGATTTTCAAGCCGTTCGTTCAACTGCTGTTCTTCCGAATAAAGCTTTGCAAACTCGCTGTCTAGCTTGTCCTCGTCGCAGCCGCCAGAAGCGATTAAACCTACTAAATCATTTCTTGCTTGGTCGATTTCCCTAAGCCTTTTTTCGGCAGCTAAAATATCCTCCTGCCCCTGACATTCCAGAACCGTTCCGATATTCGCTTTTAAAATCCGCACAATATCATTTCGGCAGGAATAGTAATTGTTTATCGCCCGAATTATCGCCTTATGGAGCTGTTCTTCTTTTATCGTAGGTGAATCGGGGCAGTACTTTTTACCATGTTCCAGACGGCTTATGCACCGCCATACCACCTGCTTTTTGCCGTTTCTTGACCATATCCTGCGTCTGTATGGAGTTCCGCAGTGACCGCATATCAGCAACTCGGATAACGCATATTTTCCGCTGTATTTGCCTTGCTCAGTTTTGGTGTTATCACTGATTTTTCGCTTGGAAGTGCGCCTTGCAAGTTCCTGTTGTACTCGGTTATATGTGTCACGGTCAACTATCGGAGCGTGATGGTCAGTAACCAGATACATCGGTCGCTCTCCGTTATTTTTCACCACTTTGTGAGTTATGCAGTCCACCGTGAAAGTCTTTTGCAGAAGTGCGTCGCCGACATATTTCTCGTTTTTCAGAATCCGCTGAACCTCGCCTTTACTCCAGATATTTTCGCCTGTAGCCGTCCTTCTGCCCTGAGCCATAAGCGTATCTGCGATATTTAAAAGCGTGTATCCGTCAAGGTACAGCGTGTAAATCAGTCTTACTGTTTCAGCTTCATCAGGTACAATTTCGGGCTTGCCGTCCGCCCCTTTTTTGTAGCCGAGAAGATATTTATACTGAAACTGTACCTTGCCCTCACGGAAAGCCTTTTCTTTGCCCCAGCTTACATTTTTGCTTATGGATTCACTCTCAGCCTGGGCGAAACTGCCGTACAAAGCAATCATAAATTCGCTTGTCATTGTCAGCGTGTTTATATTTTCCTTTTCAAAAATAACGCCTATCCCCAAGTCTTTAAGTTGTCGAACATATTCAAGGCAATCCACGGTATTTCTAGCAAATCTTGATATCGACTTAGTTATCACAAGGTCAATTTTTTTGTTCTTGCACATCCTAATCATGCGGTTAAACTCGGTACGTTTTTTCGTTTGAGTGCCTGAAATTCCTTCGTCTGCAAATATTCCTGCAAGCGTCCATTCTTTCTTTCGATTAATTAAATCGGTGTAATATGCAATCTGCACCTGATAGCTGTTTTGCTGTTCCTCTTGTTCGGTGGACACTCGGCAGTATGCAGCTACTCTCAATTGGTGATATTTATCACGGTTTATTTCCGTCTGCGCTTTGGCAGGAATTATCGTTACATTCGATGCTGTGCTCATTATTTACCTCCTCGATGTTTTGAACGGTTTGCGCAGCAAATTGCGGACTTTGTCCGCAAAGGTCAAAACTCGCATTTGAAAGCTTTGCTTTCAAATTGTCCTTCTCCGTTATATTTTTTATTCGCACTCCATTTATGAGTTCAACCTCTATGGTACAAAAATGGCTTATCCAAATTCGTGAAACACACGCTTTGAATAAGCCTATATCGAGCGTATTTAATTGTTCGTGATTTTTAAGAAGTGCCTTGATTTCCGCTGCTTTCTGCGGACTGTCATTGTAAGTACAGCAGTCGTACTTCATCTCGGCAAGCTTGAAAATCTCAGCTTTCACTCTGTCAAAATCCATTTGAAGGGAATCTGTCATCTGATTAATTTCATTTTGTTTTCTAATCACATCTACAGTAGGGGAATACACGCTTATTTCACCGCTGTTTTCAATCAAACTTGGATTTGCAATAGCTGTGTTCAGAACGGTCAGCACTGCTCCTATTATCATTTGGTCGGTCAGTCGATATTCATATTTAAAGCAATCGGGATTTCCGCAGTTCCAATATTCACGTCCTTTGCCGTTGGTTTTTCTGAAAAGCTTTTCTCCGCATTCAAGGCAGTATGTAACCTTTCTGATTCCCTGTAAATCATCGCATACCAGATTAAGCGTAGTAGCTTTCTGTACCCGCTTTTCATTTGCTCGCTTGAAAATATCCTCATCAATTATCTGCGGATATTTGTCAGTTCCGAGATATTTCTCATTTTCGATTATCCGCTTGACCATATTTTTGTTCCAACGGTCGAAATCCTCGCTGTACCTGATTTTTTCAGACTCCATCAACTTTGCGATTTGCAGAAAACTGCTGCCATTCAGATATTCTCTAAAAATTTCTTCAACTGCGTAAACTTCTTTTGGTTCGGTCGTTATTTCGCCGTTTTTCATGCAGTAGCCGAACAAGATTACTCTGTTTCTTGCCATTGATATCACTCCTTTCAACCAACAAGGATACCACAAAATTCTGCGGAAATCCAGTGCCAAAACTAACAAAGAAATGCCCTGCAATTTTACTGCAAGGCATTTTCTGTTATATATTTTCTTTGAACTTCAATCCGCCAATCAAGTGAAACTCCAGCTCATGCTGATCTATTACCACGATCTTCTCAACGATACTCTCAAACGTAGATTCCTCAAACTCGGTTATCGGCTTATCTCGCTTTTCAAAGAAGTCGAACAGCATTTCTATCTGTTCAAGCGTTTCATCCTCATCGTCGGAACGTGAAAGCTTCTTCAGCTCAACTTGCAGCTTATTGATTTTAGCTGTAAGCTCCGTAGTCTGTTCAATATACTTAGCCTCGTCCAGAAATCCTTTTGTTTTCAGCCTTGCGAGTACATGGGTCTGCTCCTTAAGTTTTGCGATTTCTTTGTGAATATCCATAACATTGGTGTTTCCGCTGAATCTTTTCAGCTTTAAATCCTGTAACGACGTTTGGAGAGGTACAAGAATTTGCTTGTAGTTGTACCACAGCTTATTGCATAATCTGATAAATGAAATATAGATCAATTTCTGAGCTATTGCCTTATTCGGACAATCTTTTGCTCTGTTATCATGCGTTCGGCATACCCAATAAATTTTTCCATTTATGTTTTTGCGTCTATATATTTTTCCGCAATTATCACAGAAAATTTTCATAGTTAACGGATACTGCTTAAATTCGGTATTACCGTAATATTCGCCGCGCTGTTTTAAAAGCGTTTGAACCTTTGTAAAGTCCTCTCTTGATATAATCGGCTCGTGAGCGTCGGTTATATAGTAGCTGTCCACCTGACCTTGATTTTTGCTTTTCCTGAAAGGGAATACATTCTCGGTAAATTTCTTTTGCCAAAGACAGTCCCCAATATATTTTTCATTTGTCAGTACATACCGTACAACATTTTTGTTCCAAGGTTCGCCTTTTGAGTTTTTTGGAATACTTCCTGCATTAAGGTCATTGCTTATCCGCAGAAGTCCTTTTCCATTCAAGAAATCCTCATATATGCGCTTTACAATTTCAGCTTCCCTAGGATTTACAATCATTTTTCCTCCAGATTTCGTATATCCGTATGGAACATGGGATACTATATATGTTCCATTAGCCATACGTTTCCTTATGCTCCATTGCATATTCTGAGAGATCGAAGTCGATTCCTCCTGCGCCAAACCGCCCATGATCGTTATCATCATTTCATCGGTCATGTTGGCAGTATCGATGTTCTCTTTCTCAAAATATATCGTAATTCCAAGGGATTTCAATTCTCTTACGTTCTTCAGACAATCCCTTGTATTTCGGGCAAATCGGCTTATAGACTTTGTATAAATTCTGTCAATCTTACCCTTGCGGCAGTCCTTCATAAGCCGCTGAAACTCGCTTCGCTTGTCCTCACGGGTTCCTGTGATACCCTCGTCGGCATATATGTCGATGAGTTCTTCTGTTTCCGAATCCTCAAAAATCTGACTGTAGTACCTCGTCTGCGCCATAAAGGAATTAAGCTGATCTTCGGAATCGCTTGACACTCGGCAATATGCGGCACAACGTATCTTGACTGCTTTTTCTTCTGCTATTGTCGGCTGTATCACCGTTACTGTCGGCATTTTCTCACTCTCCTTTCAACCAACAAGGATACCATAAATCTTTTCAGAATGGTATCACCAAACCGGACAAAATTACTTGTCCGAATTTGACATATTTTCATTTTCCTGCTTTGCCGCAGTACAGAGACACATTATGATTACGCCTGCAAGACCGCCTACAAGTAGTCCGATTACAAATCCTAACATATCAATACCTCCTCACGCTGCGTCCCTTGAAGACGGGAACTGACCGTATATATCTTCCGTATTTTTGCTGCTGAAATTCTGTTTTTCGGCTGCTTCAAGAATTTCATCAAGCTTGTCCGCAAATACTCTCGCCATAAAATCGCTGTATTCTGCTTGTCCAAATTTAGTCATCAAAATCAACTCCTATACTTATTTTCATCGCTTTTTCTACTTTTTCCATAAGTTCAAAATCAACTGAACCCACGTAACTTTTCAATCGGTATCTGTCTATCGTCCGTATCTGTTCCGCAAGCACGATTGAATCCTTGGGCAATGTTTTTGAACCTCGGATATGAATATGAGTGGGAAGATAATGCTTTTTTGCCGTCGAAAGCGGAAGAACCACGATCGTTGGGCTGTGCCTGTTTCCCACATTATTCTGTACCACCAGCACAGGACGAATACCGCCTTGCTCTGAGCCGACCACGGGATTCAAATCTGCGTAAAAAATATCTCCACGTTTAATCAGCATTTCATTCACCTTTTCTGTATCTTACACACTTATGAAACGGACAAAACAGTACGTCGGTATTCCTGTCATACCACACACAGCCTTTGCATGGGTGATTATCTGAAAGCTTTATGCACGGGATTCTAACATCAATGCCGAATTTACTTGATTTTAGCTGAAAGTCAAATAGCTTCGGCGTTTCTTTTTCTTCTGATATATCATTCATACTATCAGCCTCCTGTTCTTGTGAATTTAATATGTAAATGGCGGTCTGCTATAACGCAAACCGCCGTATAACTTCGTTTTGCCTTCGTCTGATTCGTTAGTTTCAGACGATTTTCCGTGATATTTGTTCTCAACGACCGTCACGGCGGAACTCTGCAAGCTGCGGTCAGCGTAACCGCATCATGGGACTCTCACCCGCTATATCAGCCCTCACTGGGAAGTATCATTATCCTCACACGTTTCATCGCCGACTTTGGTTGCTGTCCAAAGGTCTGAACGTCATGGTTATCGCTCGCTTTTTGAGGTCGTCGCGCATGGTTCATTTGGCTGCCGAGATTTCATACCGACCGTGTGATTAACGTACTTGCAGAGTTGATATTCGGTTGTCAAGCTACTTCGGATTTTTATTCCGCTTGTATAGGGGAAGAAGCAACGCTTTTTGCAACCATTTTTTTGATTATTTTAAAAGTTTGTAGAGTTTGCACAAAATCCTCTTTCTTTTCTTGCTGACAGCTTGGTGAGTAATACCAAGATATTTTCCGCATTCTTCAATTGTTAAGTTTTTAAAATATATAAGTTCAATTAATTTTCGCTCGTCATCCGATAACAATGCTAAACAACTATGCAGTCTGTCATATTCCGCATGCAGCATAACATTTCGTTCAGTAACATCTTTGTCAGTCACAAATTCGTGAAAGTTCTCAAATGCTCCGTCAATGCCTCCGATAAGGGCTGAGAACTGAATCTCATGTTGATAGAACGACTTGTCATTATCGTCAATATTCCACTGACTTCGATTGTATCCCACTCTGACGTTTTCACTGACTTCAACCTCAACATACTTCTTTGCTATGGTGTCATAGACACGCAATGTATTTTTACTCATTAATATTCCTCCGTTTTGATTTTTGTTTTGAATCAAAACGAAGGCTTACGGATATTTGGATATAATGCACAGCCACTTTGTTGTAAAAATCATATTGTGTCCTTTCTTCTGAGGACACAAAAAACGAGCCTGCATACTTAGTACACAGACTCTGTTTGCCTGAAAAATGGGCGTACTAAAGAAAGGGCACAAAATATGCTGTTTGCATTCTCTGCAAAACGGTCATATTTTGTATCCCCTGCCATAATGCATATCAGGCGTTGAATATTTTATTTATAAATTAAAAAGCACCGACAAGATGGACTCCTTTTGTGTAGGAATCTATCCTGCCGATGCTCTCCAGCGAGCACGAAAAAACGTGACGAGTTCAGTACATCGGATTCAATCTGTTATAAATGTTTCTCGAAAATGGAATCTAAAAGCATTGAAGAAGAACAAAGAATCAGAGTGGGAATAAAAGCCCATAAAATATTGCTTATACAGCTGCATGACATTATAACTATTGTCAACGTGGTTATGATACTTAACATAGTAATAGAAAACAGCATCCAACAGAGAGGTTAATAAGGCTTTTTCATTTCCCTGAAGCTCCTCATTTTCAAGTATTTCCTGAAGTTTTTATTTGCTTATACTTCACGACGTATAAGCAAATAATGCTGTATCATAACGCTCCCTCCATTTTATATCATCATATATTTATGAGAAATAATATCCCCACTGTGCATATGCTTCTTTTGAAAACACATTATCCGGACCCCTCAAAATATCACTTCCTGTGCTATTCACTGAGAATCTGTTTAGTGCTTCAATTATAGCTTTCTTTTTAAAGGGAATGTGTATTGCGTTTGCAGATCCATCATTGACTCTATCTACAAGTACTTTGGGCCATCTGATGCTGTAGTCATCATAATTAATAACATGAGAACAATCCGTGTATGCTATTATTAGAGGAAGTTCATATAAGTCAACTGCTTTCTCTATTTCAAAATTAAGCAATCCTCTATTATAGTTAGTTTCACCAGAAAGTACCAGAAGTATGTTTTTTGAATTGCGCATTCTCTCCATCAGCCGATTTTCAAGCGTTTTTCTCAAGCTTGAATCCAAAACAGCTGCTGTCTTCTTATGACTATCAATAAAATGAAAATCAAAGTTTGAATTCTTATCCCAACTTCTGAGAAGTCCAAGATATTTTAAATCACTTTGTGTCGGATCAGTCTTTCCCTGACCGTCAAATGCAATATATGTACCATTTCTATAAGCCATTCTGATTTCTCCTTTAAATAAGGGGCAACCGACCGTACAACTATGAACAAGGGAGGCGATAACCACTTAGAATATCATAGGGAAATTTAACCCCCACTGACATACGTTCATGTTATAAATCCGTAATCGATATTTCGTTTTTACACTTCTTATCAACGATTATTGTTGTCTTGCATTTTAAATAGTTTTTAGATATTTGGGTTAAAAGAACAATACTCTCCAATGCTTCTTTTTTCGATAACCCTGTTCGTGACATGGCTGTTCCCATAGGGTATAGATAGAGTTCCCTCCCTTGACCATGTTTGTCATAATACTCAAACAATTTTAGAATACAATCAAAGTATTGATGCTTATCACAATGAGCAACACAGTCAACATCAAATTCTGTAAGAGCAAGCAAGAAAAAAGTAACTCCATTCTCGCCTTTTATTCGGGATACTGAACCCATAGGATATCTTTTTCGCTTTCCTTCTCTTTTTTCGTTAAGAGAGATATCCTCATATTCATAGCCAAATGCTTTAAGGGAACTTTCTATTTCAGCATCAAGAGCTTGTCGTTTTTCGTCCGAATAAGCAAATCTTTTTAGAAACTGACCATGCACAGAGCCTTCGTGAATAATGTCATCATTTACAACAGTATCATAACAACAATTAACTGCTATGACGACTATTCTTTCAGTCTGAGGTTTTTTGGGAAATGCTATCTTCATAAGATCATCATATCTTACAATAATTTCAACATCATCCTCAGATAGTATTGTTACCTCTTTTGATGAATGCAGTCCCCAGACAAGTGCTGTAAGGAAACAAATAAACAAAAGCACTGTAAAAGCCTTTATCTTACACTTAACATCATCGTCTTCTATTCCGATTGTATTCCAATCAAAAAATAGTTGAACGATTGAAGCCAATCCAAAAACTGATGATGCGATTATTGTGAATTTCGATAGTATGTATTTTAGGTTGATTTTTATTATTGTCAGCATTCCTCGAATCATCTTTGTCAATCAAATCCTTAATGGGTCAATATTATAGCCCTGCTTTGAAAGTTCTCTTATGAGATTTATTGCAACTTCATCCACCTTCTTGTCAAATGGAATATATATTAAACCATGAATATCAGAAGGCTTTTCAAATTCTATATCTTCTTTAAGCAGAATTGCAACCTTTTCTCTACCCAATTTTGCAAGGAACATTCCAAGTTCAAGAACTACATTTTGCCTTACACGGGATTTGTAACTATCTTCGCTTTTGGATTTTCCTTCGTCATCAGGAGTTGCCAAAACTATTGCATATCCAACCTCTTGACTGTATTCTTCAAGCTTTTCGATTATGGTTTGTCCCCCTGAAGCCTGCTGATCAAGAATAATCGGCTCAAGATCCCAGCGGCGAAGCAATGCTTCAAGCTGTGTACGTGCAATATCATCATGACCGTAAACAACAAATATTTTTCTGTTTCCAAGCTTAGCAGTTTCACCAAGAATAGCTTTAGTTTCATCAGTGTTTCTTCCTTGAACATTATGTTTGCCTGTATTAAAACAGTTTATAATACTTCCGTTTGACAACGTTATACTTTTTCCGTGCTGAATATCTTTTACGGATACAACAGACACTTTAGTGGTTGATCTGATTTTTTCAATTACTTCTTCATATGTCATAATAACATCTCCATTTAAAAAATTTTATTCCGATACTAAGTGTTCCCTATTAAATCATTGACTCTAATTCACTGTGTTTTTTTATGTTCAAAAACGTCATTTATCAAAACCTGCTTAGAAAACAATATTAGAGAACCATATTTTATCTGAACAAAGAATACTATATACTTTTCCATTGTCGTATTATGATATAATATATGTATTGATTTGTATCAGTTTAATCAACCGCTCTCAATACTCTAAAAGCCATTGCATTCTCTCCTCGTAAATAGACAATCCATTAATTTATGTATATTATATACTTTTATGTATAAATGTCAACGAATTTGGCATAAGGTGAAGATGTTTAGCACGAAATTTAAAGAACAGAAAACTAATATAATATGCTTGACCTTGTTGTTTTATTATGGTAAAATAAAAAAGAACCCTGATACAAATTCAGAGTTCTAAATTGAATTATTTTTTTGACTTTCCTATAACCTCAATGAAATACGCTAAATGCTCACGTTCTGCGTTGTCCATCTTTGGCATTATTTCTACAGCGTCGCCTATAGTCATTTTATTTGTTAGCTTTATTGCATAAGTGTCATTAAGATTTGTCCTGCTTGCACTTTTGCCGAGAATATAATCTGTAGTAACGTTATAAAAGTCGGCAAGTCGATACACAACTTCTGTAGGTGGGACAGTTAATCCTTTTTCATAGTGAGAAATCGTGCTAGGAGAAAGATGAAGATGTTTTGCTATATCTGTTTGTGTTAGAAAGTTTAGCTCTCGCAGATTGATCAAGATTTTGGCGATAATGAGCTTTTGTTTTTCGCCAAAAACATTTGAGCTTTTAACTCGCTTTTTCATAATATACGATCCACCTACCTTTCCGATTCCAACATTTTTATTATAGTATAAATATATTTAGAAGTCACAAGTTTATATTATTTATAACAAATCGGCGAAATTTGTCGATTATTTATATTGTGAATATAATTGATGTGATTTATACTACATTATAAGGAGGAAATACATATGATCAGAGTAGCAATATGTGATGATAATAAAGTATTTGTTAATAATATGTCACAAGCTGTCAAATCCGAATTTAAAAGACAGAATAATGAAGATATTGAGTTAGAAACTTACATTTCAAGTGAATTGATGTATCAGCACCACTTAATAAAACCATTTGATTTGGTTTTTCTTGATATTGATATGCCGGAGCCGGACGGTTTTCAATTAGCAGCTAAGATTTCAAGTTCAAACGACTGTTACATAATTTTTGTTACCAATCATCCTGAACTGGTTTATGATAGTCTTTATTTCCGACCACTGAATTTTATAACCAAAAGCAATGATTCTTTTTTCACAGAAAAACTACATAGTGTGGTTAATCAGCTCTTCAATGAAATGAAGCAAAACACAATTATTATTTTGGAAAATAAAGAAGTCGGAAGAGTTCCGCTGCAAATAAAGAGCATTTATTATATTGAGAGCAGTAAACATTATGTTATCTATCATTCAGAACATAACGAACCGATAAAGATCAGAGGTAATATTGGTGAATTGGAGATTCATTTTTCTCAATATGATTTTGCTCGGATACACAAGAGTTTTCTAGTTAATCTTCGTCACATTTTTAATATAGATAGAAATAAAGACGAGATAATTTTTAAGCAAGGCTTTAGATTAAATATGAGTAAAAACTACAAACAAACTGTTGATGAGAAATTAACACAGTATTTGAGGAAGACAAAATGAAGAACTTGCTATGGAAATGCTTTGAGCTTGTGATTAATTATTATCAGGGCTTTATTATGACATGGTTTGTGTATAGATTTCTAAATCCTAAATCTCTCAAACAGGCAAAAACATTTCTTTCGATTTTTAGTATCATATTTGGAACAACCATAACCCTGTTAAATCACATCACTTTATATGAGGGATTTACAAGTACTTTATATTTAGTTATATTGTTGGTATATGCCATTATTGCCTTTAACGACAGTATTATTAAAAAACTACTATCAACGATCATTTCCAATATTATTCTGCTGCTTATCACTTCTGTTGAACTTAATTTATTATCATCTCTAAATAGAATAAGCGTCAAGGACTTGATTACAAATGATAATAGCGTAAGATTCATGACTTTGATTGTAATCCAGATTTCTCTTTGGATCTCCTTGAAAATTATAATCAAGCTGTTCAAATTCTCTGACAGTTATACAATATCAGATTGGTCTCCGATTATCACAGTATTAATATCTTCCTTTATTCTAGTATCACTTCTCCATGTACTTTCACTCAATGCGGATGATACGCAAAGAATATACATCAATTTATCATACCTGGTTATCATTATACTGAATTTCCTAATGTTTTACGTTATTTATTCACTCTTCTTCAAGAATGCTCAGATAAAGAATATGAAGGTACTATCCGTAAAAGAACAGTATATGGAACAGTATGTTAATAATGCGGAGACTCAATACGAGCTGATCAGAAAAATAAGGCACGATATAAAGGATCAACTTACCACCGTTTATGAATTGCTCACAAGTGGCAAAACCGAAGATGCTTTGGAATTTATTGAACAATCCAACGGCATTGTTAAAGCTACAATGACATTTGTTCAAACCAATAATCCAGTTGCAAATGCAATAATCAACTCTAAATTGTCTACTGCATCAACTTTAGGAATAAAGGTGTCATGTATTACGGTAAATGACTTTGTAGGTATCAATGAGCTTGATCTATGTGACTTATTGAGCAATACTTTGGAAAATGCGATCACAGCCTGTGAAGCTATGCCGCCAGATTTAAACAAGTTTATCTATTTGGAAATCAGTAAAGAAAACAACATTTATACATTTATAGTGAAAAATTCTCTAGATAAGTCTGTTATTAGCGAAAATCCAAAATTAAAAACCACAAAGAAAGATATCATAAACCATGGACTTGGCACTTCTATTATTAGGGACATAGTAAATAAATACAGTGGAAGATATGATTACTATGAAATTGACAATGCTTTCTGCTGCTCTATAATCTTAGAAACTTAACTCATATGATAGCTCGGCTTATGCCGAGTTATTTTTTTGTGCCTGAAAACTGCACAATATGCCAAAACGCTTGACGAAAGATATTTTATATTGTAAAATTCAAAAAAAGCAAGGTGAAAATTATGAATTACTTGGTATCTCAGATTGTTAATTTTATTACGGAACAAGATGTAATCAGTGATGAATCAGATGTACAAGACTTTTATAGATATGGAATAGAAATAAGTATTTCATCGTTACTTAACATAGTTCTTGTTGTAATAGCAGGTATCCTTATTCATCATATAATCGAAAGTATTGTTTTTCTTTCACTATTTATACTTATCAGATCATTCACCGGAGGCTATCATGCCGACACATACTTTAGGTGCAATCTATTGATGTGTACTACATTCATATTAACCGCTTTAGCCAATAGTATATTTTCTAATAAATTCTCCCTATTGATTATTATTGTTTTAATCTGTGTTACTGAACTGATAGTTTCTATCTTGGGTCCTATAGAGAATAAGAATAAACCAATTGATGATTCGAAAAGAATAAAGCTTAAAATAATAGGGATAGTTATAACTTTAATAATTAATTGTACCGGATTGTTTCTTTCGAGAAGTTATCTAGGTACAATGATTATATTAACAACTTTTTTAATTGCCTTGCTCATGATTGCAGCAAAGATTAAAGAGAGAGGAAGTGATTAATGTGAAAAGTTTAAAAAAACTACTAGCTGAAATGATTCAGAAGATTGCAAAACATACAGCAATTTTGGCTTGTGGAGCAGCTTCGGCATACGGTGGATATCAGACTAAAGAGCCAAAGAACATCTACAAGAGATAAGCATCAAAAAACACAATTCAAAAGATTTGCATATGAGACTATTACGATCTACAGTAGTATAGTTTTGAGCTGAATTAATCATTTTGTGCAGGAAGAAGATTGATTCAAAGGTTTTCAAAGTACTGTAATACTTGTCATAGCAAGTATAGAAATTGTCTTTTACTTTGCTTAAAGATGTTTTTTTTAGAATACAGACTTTAGGTCGGGAGTATTGCGTTTGTCTTATGATGAAAGCAATAAAAAATTTCAAGGAGGTTTTCAATATGAAACTTAAGAAGAAAATTGCGGCTATGGGTGCTGCTGTTATGATAATGGCTTCTATGAGTGCTATAGGTGCTAGTGCGTATCAAGCATCATATGAGGATAGTTATCGAATTATACTTGCATATACGTCTTATACTCCAAGCGAGACAGATTCAGTGGGAACGGTAACGAATCTTTCAACTACAAAAACAAATTACTCTGTACAGTCAACCCTTTATTACAAGACTTCTGCAGCAAAAATCGGTTCTTATACTCCTTCTGGATGGAAAAAAGGTACGCTGTCCAAAGGTCAGCTTTTGAAAGCAACAACAACCCATAACCGTAATACTAGTTATAAGTATTCTGCCAGAACTCTAGTCATGAAAGATAATAGAGTTTTTAAGGATATTCAGTCTGATTACTAATATATAACCCTGAGGAGCTAAAGCTCCTGCGGCAAGCTTGCTTCGTCGCAGCCGATGAAAAGCTACGCTTACATCGGGCTTTGCTCCGAATTAAATATGCATTAAAGAAATTTTAATAAAAATCAATTGAACATTTTACAAAGGCAATGCATTATCTGAATAACATCAGATAATGCATTGCCTTAATGGGTTTGAAGGAGGAAAGAATGTACACGCTGAAAAATCTTAGAAATATGATGAAAAATCATACCGGTATGCTGGTTCTACTTGTGATTTCTATGTTTGTTTCATTCGGGGTTTTGTTTTTCGGTGTTGGATTGTACTATCAGTACAGCAAAAATATTGAGGACGGCGAAATTGACAGCTATGCTGTCGGTTTTTCCATAAATGACATTATTACAAAAAAAAATTTTTGTGAGTTTGTGAAGAATATGCCGAATAAGCTTATGGGTGATGTTTCATATATTACCTGTTTTTCGTCCACGCAGGTAAGCGGAATTGATGAGGAAATACCTGTCGCATTCTATCTTCAGTATTCTGAAGGAAAATTTGAATATTCCGATAAAGTATTTCAGCCAATGATTGATGACCTTGTAATTAAGGACGGCAGTTTTTTCACGCAGGAGCAATATTCAAACGGAGAAAAAAAGGCTGTTGTAATGGGCAGCGGAAATGTAAATCAGCCGACTTCAGCACCCGAATATACAAATTCGGTTACAGCATTCGGTCAGAGCTATGATGTTATCGGCACAATAAACCCTGCTAACAGCAGCTATTTTTTTTACAGTATCTATGTTCCGTTCAGCTCAGTCCCCGACGATACAATTATGAACGACGGGGTTTATCTTGCACTCAACAATAAAATCACTAAATCTGAATATGATGATTTTACCGCATATATCAGCGAATTTTTCAAAGATAAAATCACTCTTTATGAACCGGCATTCGACTTGGCATCAAACACTTCCTACTACATAACAGTTGTACTGATTTCGGTAATCATTGCCATTCTTTCGGCATTGAACATTTCCATTCTGTATAATTACATCATTATCAGCAGAACAAGACAACTGACCATTATGCGTATCTGCGGAGGGTTAACCTCAAATCTGAGCATATCAACCGCAAATGAGATTATTCTTATTATGCTTCCTGTAAGCATTATTTCAGCTTTGTGCTATGATAAATTTATTCTTACTGTACTTTCAGCTAAATTTCCGCTTATGAAAGCTGCATATAATCCATATGTTTACGCAGAAATAATTTTGATTTACTCTGCAATATCGTATCTTCTTAATCTGTTTTTGCTTCATCATAATCTCGGCAAAAAAATTAAGGAGGGATTGAAATGAGAATTAAGTTATACGGCAGGGTTATCGGTATATTCCTGAAAAAGCACTCGTTTATCAATGTTTTAATAAGCCTCCAGCTGATTGCTGTTTTTGTTATCGGAATAATTATGACATCGATAATAGACGAAAAGGCTTCCTCATATGAGGCTGTCAAACCGCTGCTTAATGGCGAGGGATTGTATTGTGGTGGATATTTTTTGAAAGATAATGAAAATGGCGGACTTTTGGAAAACACAGATGAAATCAAAACTCAGCTGAAAGATGTTGATTTTATCTCGTCTGTAAACTTTGCGTCCCTGCAAACAGGCGTTGATACACAAACTAACGAGGTTAAGACCGCATATGCACTTGTATATGATGATTATTCTGCAAATCTTTTTCGCCCGACAATAGAAAAAGGTTCGTGGATAACTGATTCCAAGCAATCCGATGATATACCGCAGGCTGTAATTACCCGAAATTATCAAGGCTATAATGTTAATGATATTGCTGAATTTGAAACTGAAAATGGAACGTTGAAGGTCAGAATAATCGGTGTAATTGGTGATAATGAAAAATACCTTGGAGCAAACTCGGAATATGAATCAAATGAACCATCCTATCAGTTAATGCTTTCTACACATTTCAACTGTCTGAATGACCAGCTTAAAAACAAAGGCTTTACAAACGAGGAGATTGCTTTGAAACTCGAATCTCTTGGGTATTCAGCGGACAGCATTGTATATAATGAACCTGTATTGTTTTTTACAGATAAGGAGTGGAATAAAACCGATTTGGATTCAGTAATGTCAGACTCCCTTTTTATAAAGTACAACCGGAATATTTCCGATGATGAAAAGCTTTACAACAGAAAATATATCAACGAGAATCTTTCTGTATTATCATTTGCGATACAGTTTTCTCAGTTGAACAACAACAGTCAGACCATTGTTTATAGAGAGTTGTACACATTGATGCCAATAATGTGTGCAATATACCTGCTTGTACTGATTGCGTCAGTGAGCGTTAATGCGATTAACTGCAAAAATAATATAAGAAACGAAGCCATACTGTATTTGGGTGGTGCAAAAAGAAAACAGTTGCTTACAATCAATGTAATTTACAATGGGCTGATTTGCATTGTGTCTTTGATAATTTCAATAGCAGGATCGTTGATTTTCTACAAGGCAGGATTGTTCAGCAAAACAGTAATTACATTGGGCTGGAAACAGATCACCATTTGCCTGATTGTGTGTGCTGTATATATCTTGGTATCCTGTATCATTCCCTGCATTATCCTCACACCAAAGGCTTTGAAAAAAGCAATAATATTATCGGAGGAATAGTAATGGTAAAACTTAATAACATAGTAAAAATATATAATTCAAAGAAAGCCAACGAATTCAAGGCTCTCCACGGTGTTTCGGCAGAAATTCGGGACGGTGAGCTTATTGCGATTATCGGAAAATCGGGTGCAGGAAAATCAACGCTTCTGCATATTTTAGCCTGCATTGACAACTATCAGGAGGGCGAATACTACATTGATGATGTGCTTGTGAAAGACCTTTCCGAAAGTCAGTATGCAAAAATCAGAAACGAGAAAATCGGGATGGTTATGCAGGATTTTGCACTGGTTGAGGATTTCACGGCACTGGAAAACGTGATGATACCGCTGAATTTTTCCAAAAAGAAAGTCAGTGACAAGAAAGAAAAAGCCCTTGCGGCACTGAAATCGGTAGGCATTGAGGAGCTTGCCAAAAAGCTATGCAGCAAACTTTCGGGCGGACAGAAGCAGCGTGTGGCAATTGCCAGAGCGATAGTCAATGAACCGTCAATGATTTTGGCGGACGAACCGACGGGAGCGCTGGACACAAAGACTTCCGCTGAGATTATGGAGCTTTTCAAGTCCCTGAACAAACAGGGCAGGACGGTTGTTATAGTTACCCACGACCCGAAGATTGCGGAGCAATGCGGCAGGGTTATTGAGATTAGTGACGGGAATATTGTTACAGCAAAATAAATTGTGGAGTGAAAACAATGAAAATTACCGATTATGTAGATCTGTTCTATCCGTCGGCGGAGGCTGAGGAGTATGCAAAAAAGCGGCAGAAAAAATATGAAAATTATCCGCAGGATTTTATGGTCAATCTTGAAACGGATAACATAGCAAAACTTATTGCACCTATGAATTTTGCTGTCGCAACATCTAAAATGAAAGAGTTTACAGATGACATTGAAACCCTTGATTACAGGCTGGATTGTCTTGAGGACTTTATGAATGTCCCCGAACTTAACGGCAGATTTCGACAGCTGATAAATGAACTCGCAGGAAACAGAATTGACTTTTCAGATGTTGATTGTGTCAACTCGTTTATGCAGATTAAGACCCATATGGACAGCCTTGAAGAATTTCTCGGCTGCATTGAAAACATCAACAGGTTCTTTGCAAAGTATAATCACGCAATTAAGTCGGTAGCGGTAAAAAGGCTTGCACAGTTTTTTGAAAAACTGCCAAAAAGCGAGAACATTTTCGAAATAGCATACAGCATTTCACAGCTGAAAGATACCTTTTCAAAAACCATACGGAGCGTAAAAATCGGTGTTAATTTTGATTCGGCTATGAATCCCGACAGTGCAGGACTGCTTGAAATCGGATATGACAAAATTTATCCCAAGGGAAATATTCTTGAAAAGCTTGTGTTCAAAAGTTTTGCAGGCAGAGAGCAGTTTATTGGCGAGGAGCATTTCAACTCGGCAACAAGGCACACTCCCATTGATATAGACACTGCCCTTTTCCGTGAACTGAGCAAATACACAAAGGAGTTCGCCCTGCGGATTGCCGCAGCACTTAAAAGCTATCGTTCCTCGGTTCTTTCAGACCTTTCGGAGCTGGAATCACAGCTTGACTTCTATGGCGGAGCGGCACAGTTTATATCAAGTGTTAGGGCAAGGGGAATGAAAATGTGCCGACCGAAATTTCTCCCCTCTGAGAAGCGTGTTACAAGGCTGAAAAACGTCTTTGACCTCAACTTCTACAGGCAGCTTGTTACGCAAAATCCGCAGGAAATTCTGACCGAAAAAATTGTTGCAAACGATATTGATATGTCAGATTACGCACGGTTTTATATGGTGACGGGAGCAAACAACGGCGGAAAAACCACTTCCGCAAGAGCGGTGGGAGTATGTCATTTAATGGCACAAATGGGATTGTACGTTCCTGCGGAAAGTGCAGAGATTTCCCCTGCCGATTACATATTCACCCATTTTCCAAAGGAAGAAGCTGTCGGAATAAATTCAAGCCGATTTACCACGGAAATCAAGGAGCTGAAAAAAATCTGCGAATATATGACCGACAGAAGTCTTGTTATTTTCAACGAATCCATTCAGTCAACCACGCCAGTTGAGTGCTTAAACATTGCAAAAATTCATCTTGAAATTATAGCGGCAGTGGGGGTAAGGGGATTTTATGTCACTCATCTAACAGAACTTTATAATGAAATTCAGCGGATAAACAACAAAAACTATCCCACAAAGGTGGGAAGTCTGGTATCCTGCACAGACAGTGAGGGCAAGCGTATGTACAAGATGAAAGCCGCAAAGCCGCCTATTGAAAGTCTTGCATACACGGTTTACGAAAAATTCGGAGCAAAGCTTGAAGACGTACTTGCAAAGTCGGGTGATAAGAATGGACAAGCGTGAAAACCTTTTGCAGTTTCTTGATTACGGTGGAAACGAGCTGTTTTCAAGCCTTATGGAAAGTGACAGCGACAGACCGCAGGCGTTGGACAGAATGTGCATTTTACTTCGCAAGGCTGTGATTTTCGGGAAACTGAAAGGCAGAGCTGCGGCATACCAATATATGATTTCAAAGGCAAACCAAATGGGATTTATAAAGTCAAAAAAAATATATGCCTACAGGCTGACAGCTGCCGAACGGGAGCGGATTACAGAAAAAGTCTGCAAGTCAACAGGTGCGAAATATTTTTTCAAAAAGTATGGAAAGAACGTGATAATTTATTCTGCACTGCTTGGGGCGGCTGTGATTTTGGTTGTGCTGATATATAATTATATGCACTCGGAAAAATATCTGAAAAGAATGTACCAGGCGGCTGAGGAAACTGTAATTATAGAGTCGGCATACAAAACCGATTACGGCATAAAGCTTACCATACACAACAATTCACTTGCGGACTATTACATCTGCGATTTGCCGACCTTGAAATATACTGACGAATATGATGACCGGGCAATCGGAACATATTATCATTGTAAAAATGCAAAACTTTAAGATTGTGTTATATACAAGTTTGACAAAAAATGACCTGATTCTAAATTCTGTATAGCTGCGGAATGGCATATCAAAATTAAAGAGCAAATCTATTTGATGAGATCGTCGAAACCACCGTCGGTCTTATCTGCATATTTTCATAAAAGTATTCTGTGCAAGATACAGCATTTTGAACAGTCTCTCATCGGTTGGAAATAACGACTTTGTTTTGGTGACCTTTCGCAGCTTACTGTTAATTCCCTCAATCGCATTGGTAGTGTAAGTCAGCTTTCTCAGTTCCTGCAGAAACTTGAAGTAAGTGCTTAGATTCGCCCGATTTTCATACCATGACTTTGAAATCTTTGGATACTTCTTGTCCCATATTGATGCAAATTCGTCAATGGCATCATGCGCAGAAGGCACATCAACAGCGGGATAAACACATTTTAAATCAGCCATAAGTTCTTTCTGACACGCTCAGACCTAAATATTGCGGATATGCTCTTCAATGTCAGCAGTTGACACACCTTTTGCGTAACATTGAGATGATTTTATTCTCCATGTCCGAAGAAATTTTGGGCTGATTTTTCCAAATAAGCTGCAGCTCTGGCCCTGCGAAAAAATCTCTGTAAATTCAACAACAGTGATAAAAAACGATATTGTGGAGCGGCTTGAAAAACAGCCGCTCATTTTTTTACAGTATACAATAAATACCGTAATTTGTCAAGGTTCTTCAACAGTCAGTCTGCTGGAATGGAGCGTAGCGGAATGGAAGCAGACTGACTGTGCCGGCTCAGCTTAGCCTGTCGAGATACATGATCTCCAGCTCGCCAAGAACTATGCCCCAGTTTCTCAGCGGTATAGTCCATTTTTTCGCTATTTCATGCGTTGCAAGATACAGTACCTTCAGGAGCGCCGTATCGCTCGGAAATACGCTTCTCTGCTTGTTCAGACGACGATAGCCGCTGTTAAGGCTTTCGATCGCAATGGTGGTGTAAATGACCTTTCTCACATCAGCGGAAAACTTGAAGATCGGTGAGATCACATCCCAGTTTTTGTACCAGCTCTTCATGGCGTTTGGATAATCTTTCTCCCACTTCTCCGTCACACGCTCAAGCTGTTCAAGCGCAGCGTCCTCAGACGGTGCGTGATAAATGGTTTTCAAATCGTTGGAAAATTCTTTCTTGTTTTTTGCACCAACATATTTCAGCGTGTTTCTTACTTGATGAACGATAGAACGCTGTAATTCTGTCTGTGGAAATGCCGTATTTACGGCTTCTTTCATACCCGAAAGACCATCGGCACATATCACGAGGACATCCTTTACGCCGCGATTTTTCAGCTCATTCAGGACTCCAAGCCAATATTTTGCACTTTCGTTTTCTCCGATATGTATGGATAAAACTTCCTTGTGACCTGTCAAACTTACTGCAAGGATTACATATGCTGCAAGTTTTTTATCTGTCCGTTTTCTCGTACAGAAAAATGTACAGCATCAATAAATACAATGAGATAAACCTCGCCCAGAGGACGTTTCTGCCAGTCCTCTATCTGCGGAAGAAGGCGGTCTGTGATATCGGATATCATACTCCTCGATCAGCTCTGCGATGATATTCTTCTTCCCCTCGCTCATTGGTTCTCTTTTTCTTCTTGCCATAAAAAATCAGCCTCCTGTGTTATTTATATTTTACCATAGTTGACTGCGTTTTTACAGACTTTTTTTCGGTGGGACTCAGCTCTTTTATTATACACTACTTTGGAGATTTACACAACATATGGGGAAAAACCTATCTTTTCTTTGAATATAGCTTTTAAGATATTTCTTAGTTAGTCATATTTTGTTCTTCTCTGATGCCAATTCCTGACTTTCTCTTTTGTATCATTTTTCTGAGCTTTCTATCAGTTTGTATTTTTAAAGAACACTGCTTCTGCGAATAATTATCCTCAATACAGCGACTTAAATTCACAAACAATCCCATAACAGTATTTCTAAGTAGCATATTTTCAAAATGCCCCATATCGTCAAGCATATTCTGAGCGTACTCATTACCGTCGTTTGCGGACTTTGTAAGCCATTGGGCAGCCTTTTCCTTATCTTTTTCAACTCCCTCTGCCCCGAAAAGATAAAGCCTGCCGAGCTGATAAGTTGACCACATATTTTCAGCGGATTTTTCAAAATATTCGATGGCTTTAGGAATATCAATCTCAGTTCCAAGACCGTTTTTATACATAGCGCCCAATTTGTAATATAAGTTATCATCAGCCTGATCCTTGCTTTCGAGTTCAAGAAATCCTGACAATGCCGCTTTGTAATATCTCTGTGCGGTTTCTTTATTTTCAGCAACATATTCGCCCTTGCTGTACATCTGAGCGACAGCATAAGAAGCATAAGGCTGACCCTGTTCAGATGATTTGCGATACCACCAAAACGCCTGAGACAAGTCTTTTTCCACACCGTTGCCGTAGTAATATAAATTGGCGAGACTGTATTGTGCGAATTTGTTGCCTTCATGAGCTGATTTCAAGAACCATTCAAATGATTGAGCGTAATCCTGTTCTGTTCCCAACCCATAGCAATGCATTTTGCCTATGCGATACCAAACGTAAGAACGCATATTCACGGGTTTCATAATCTGCCCATCAAATTTCGGCTCATAAGGAAACATAAAATCAGAATCCGGCTCGATCTCCATAAAACCCTGAAATGCTTCTTCGTAGAATGAAAAAGACTTTTTTTCATCTTTTTCGCCGAGTTTATCAGTAGAATAGAGTTTGCCCAGATCTTGAATAGCAAGAACATTGCCTGACCTTGATTCGTTAAGCAAAAGCTGCTCCGCTTTCTGAAAATCTTCAAGCTTTGATTGCTTGTTGTAAATAATCTTACAAGCTTCTTTGTATGCTGTACTCCATTTGAGGTAGTATTTGCTTTGAGGTTCGTCATCAATATCAACTGTTACCGCACTTTCATTACTACAAGTGAACTCTTCGGCTGTCAGCTCCTCGTTATCTGAAAATATCACATTATCATTTTCTAACTGTTTCGACTCGTCTATCTGCGGAGGAATATCTGTTATGTCATCATCAGTTTTTTCTGTCAGTTCCGGTTCTTCAATCTCAATATCAACAACAGGACTATTCATATCCAGTACAGTTCTGATTATCATATTTTTAACAGACTTAAACTCCTTGTTGTCCGCAAGCTTTGGAAACTGAAGCTTTGCCGACGAATAAACGTCGTGCTTCTGCTGCTCCATTTCACACCAAAGAGAATACATTTTCTGAATTGATTCGTTTTCCGAAAGCCTTATAAAAATCTCATCAACAGTTTTCTTCACATCCGCTTTCAAGTATCCGTATACCTTTTTGCCTTTAGAAGAATTAAGCTGTTCATGCAGTTTTGCAACAAGATCAATTAGTTCTGCGTTATCAACATCATTCTGTGAAATGTTATCCGCAAGCTTCTGCATTAATTGTTCTGATTCCTTTTTCATCAGATTGCGCAAATCGGTCTGCTGTGCATAAAGATTGTGAAGTTCATCTGCATAAATATCGTTTGCAAAACCACTGCGGATTTTTTCAATACCATGATTAGTGAGAAATCCCTCGCGCTCGTTGTCGGAGTACACAATAATATGCACATGAGGATTTGTTTTCTTATCGTGAAAAGCAGCGTACCATTTCAGATTAGCCATATCAATTTTCTGATTCTTCGCAATGTTGGGAATCTGCCGCTTGACAAGCTCACGCCACGCTTTTAAATTATCATACCCCATTGCCTGAGCGTTATCTCTGCGGAGCGAAACGACATGAGTCCAAACGTTACCGCCATGGTTTGCAATCTCTTTTGCAACCTTTTCAAGATTAATAGGTTCGTCCGATTGTGAAAACAAACCGTGCGAACCAAACTTGACTGCTCCGGGACGGTTTGCAAGATAGCCTACATAATTTTCACGGCTTGTAAGCCTGTCCATGTTTCGGTCAAGTATTTCCGATATTAGCGCCGAACCGTTTTTGACAGTGGGATCCTTTTGGTAATCTTCGTACTCAAATAACTCTTTGCTGTCGGGGAAGTCGTTCAGCAGAGATGAAATAAGCTCCTGCTGATTTTTCGTAGCAGGAGCTGTTTCATTTGCATTCGGTATCGGAACTGAACCCTCACGGGTTGCAATGTATTTTACATAGTGATAGAGCTGTTTTTTCTTCCCAGAGCCGCTTTTCAGATAGCGGCTTGTTACTATTAGTTTGGGCATGGCAGGACTCCTTTCAATTTTTTAATCAAGATCAATCCTTCTGATACTCCACAGCGTCCTCATAATCAATAATACCGTTGATCTTGCGAACCTCATTAACGCACATCGCATGAAGACTTCTAAGCGTTTCATCATCCACATCATTAATTGCTGCCGTCATATGCGACAGCTTACCAAGCTCAACTGCGACCTTGAAAAGCAAACGAGCCAGCCGCTGTTCCGTACCCTTAATTGTAGCTTTGACCGTTTCCGTAATCATCGGTGAAATGTAATTCACGCTTTTTTCCTCATCAAGATAACCGATGTAGAACTTGATCGCTTTTTCAATAAACTCGCTCTGCGACTTGCAGTTATCGTTTTTGTAATGAACCGCCACATCTTTCAGCGTTTCGGGATATGCCCATAACGCAAATTTCACTTTATTCTCAAAACTCATCTTACAACACCTCTTAAATCCTTGATTTTACACTGTTTTCTGCCACTGCAACCCCTAATTTTCAAAATCCCCGATTTTACAACCCCTTTGCCCGAAGCTGTACAAACCTCGCAAATTGCGGTCGGCTTTGCCGTCCGCTGTGACTGTTTCGGGGGCTGCGACCCCGAAACTTTAACTTGCAATATAATATTTAAGCCAATCCTATTGGCTTTGCCCTCATAAACCCACCCAAAATCATCTGATTTCCGCCATTCTCAAACTCTGCGACAAATGCCCACAAAGCCGTCCAACCCCTCCTATGGTAAACTTACCCCACCGACCGCCGAACCTCGCCACACGGGGCGACACGGTGCGAACTGTGGCTTGTTACTGCTCGGACAGCTTTTCCGTTTCGGCAGGCAAAGAGTTTCTCGACTTTTTGGCAGGCTTCTTTTCCGACTTCATCTCAATAAAATTCCTAACATTCTGCGGTACATTTTTCTGATACAAGCCGTCAATGCACTTGTCGATTTCATCCGAAAGCTTAATATTTTTCTGCTCCAAATACATTTCCAGAGCCGCTAATCTTTCATCACTAATTGTTATCGCAACTGATTTTTTCATTCGCTGTCACCTCCGTTTTCATCAATTTTATCCCGCACTTCCTGCGGATAATCCACGCCCTCATAGGTACACCAGCTTGTCCAACCGCCGTTTGAAACAAGGTCTTTTGTCACATATCCTGCTGATTCGGAACAGTAAATCACCTCGCCGTCACCGACATATATCCCATGCTGACTGCCGTCAAACAGTCCTATACCTGCGACCTCAGGCATGGTATCAAGACTGCCTTGCTCGGTGAAAACAAGCGTCTGAAACTGATTTCCAAACGACTTTTCATCGGGATTGTAATTCAGATAACCAAGCATAAGCCCTGCATTATCAGCATATCTGATGCGGTCAACATAGTCACGATTTCCGATTGCACCCTGCTTAAATCCCCAGCCTGAGATGTACGCATTCTCCGCCCAAGCCGCAAGATCGGCGCAGTTCTTTGTGCTTTCATCGCTGAACATATACCCGTTGATCGTAGAATTCATCACCCAAGTGTAGGTTCTCATAAATTCGTCATAGCCGATCTCCAAGCCGTAAGTTGAATTTATCGCAGTTATCAAATCGCTGTCATTCGGAGCAACAGCAAACAGGTTGGCATAGGATTCCGCATTGAAATTTTGCACGTCACCGAAGTATGACATATATATCAGCTGTGCTTTTATGGTCTGAGAGCGAACTCCTGCGCCACTCATGGCGTCCTCGATTTCCTGACCGCTGTTTTGAATTTCGGTTATTTTCGCCTGCTGTTCGCTGTCAAGGCTTTCAAACAAAGCTGAATCGCTGAACATTTCAGCGTTAATTTCAGGTTGCTCGATTTCCATACTGCCCATGCTCGAAAGCACAGCTACGGGCAGGCACATTAAGCCAATAAATCCAACGGCGATACTCCCGATCAACACAAACAGCTTTCCTCGTTTCTTTTCGTCGCCCAGAATATATATCGCTATCTTTTTCAGAGCTGCCGCAACTGTTGCAGACATTACCGACCACCACCGTTTCCAAACAACACAGCCTTGTACTGCGGAGCGATGACCTGTAACAGATACCTCTCATTTCCGCACCTGTAAAGGCAAGTACCACGTTCGGGATACTTAATCAAAGCATATTCCGACTCCTCCAACTGCAGGGTGTCAATGAATGCAGTCGGCGAAATATTACCGGGGTTGAACAGAAAATGGTGAGACGGAATACTGAACAGCGGCTTGGTGAACTCCTTGATCTCAGGCAGCAGGAAGTCCTCGATATTCTGACTTGCCAGAATAAACGAGGACTCCTTTTTACGAACACGTTTCATGCCGTTGCGGATATATTCGATCGCCGTCATATTTGTGAGGAACAAATACAGCTCGTCTACTGCGGCAACTGTATTTCCTCTGCCCAAAAGCTGATTGCTCATGTAGCTGAGAATGTTAAACAGCAGAGTATCCTTAAGCCTTTTGTTTGTGTCCATAAGACCTTTCACTCCGAAACAGATAAGCTCGCTGTCATTGATGTTGGTGTGACCGTTGAAATATTTTGACTCCGCACCCTTGCACATGGAGTGCAGTCCCAGACAGATATTCTGTAACATTTCTTCGGTGTATAGGTGCTTTTTCTCGTTATCAAACGCCATGAATTCCTTTTCAATAAGTTCGTAGAGGTCTGACATCACGGGATAGTCATCACTGTTAAGCGTATTGAAATCGGTAAAATCATCAATTCCGAATCTTGCGTACAGCTTCATAAGCATGATTTCAATTGTGTCAATTTCAGCGTCTGTGAAGTCCTTGTATGCTCTGAAAAAGTCTTTTAGATAGCTGATGTGCTGACTTAAACGGGTTACTTTTCGGAATGTTTCAGGGCTGTCATCGGTTTCCTTTTCTTGATTTCCAAAGCGAGAATTTTCCGACCAAGCTTTAGGTTCAAGCGGATTGATCATAAACTCGCCCGACATCATATCAATGTATGTGCCGCCGAGATTTGAACACAAGTCCTCGTACTCATGCTCAGGGTCTAAAACCAACACACTTTTGCCTGCCTCACGCTGATTGCACAGCAAAAGTTTCATCAAGTAGGACTTGCCCTGACCGCTGTTGCCGAGGATAAGAATATTGCTGTTTGTCTTATCCTCGGTACGCTTATCAAAGTCCACAAGCACGTTGCTGCCGTACTTATCTCTGCCGATATAGAAGCCGTTTTCGTCGGTTTTTCCGCTGTAATTCAAGGGGTATAGATTTGCTACAGAACTTGCAGGAAGAACACGTTCAAACTGAGTTGCGAACACATTATTGCCAGTCGGCAAAACCGATAAAAAGCCCTCTTTCTGACGGAGGAGCAGACGGTCTACGCTGATTTTTGAACGGGTAAGCTCCATTTGTATATCCGCCTGTAATTCTTTCAGCTTTTCCTCACTTGTTGCTTTCAGTTCAATAAATACAGCCGTATGCAGGAGCGGTTCTTTATTGCGGCGAAGTTCACTCAAAAGCTCCACCACATCATTTATGTTATCCTGAGCCTTTATGCTCTCGTTCACATCGTTTGTGGTAGTCATCATGTGGTTTTTACGCATCGCTTGCTGAACGATCTTCCGCTGCTCCATACTTGTCACAAGGCGGTTGTAAATGCGAAGCGTTACTCCGTTCCTGTCTGCAAGGTGAGCGAGGATAGCCGTTTCTTCTGTTGAAGTCGGATATTCCGTTACCGCCCAGCAGGACTTGTAGAAGTTTCCGCAGATATAGTGGTCGGTGTAGAACCTGATTATTCCCGGAACAATGCGGTCAAAAAAGTCCTTTGTGCTGATAATTTCAAGTTGTTCGTCCGTCAGTTTTTTCTTTTTTCGTAAATTAATTCTCATGCAATTCCTCCAAATTAAATTCCGTTTCTCCCTCAATATCAGGGATTCCCTCGCCCGATATGCTCGTTCCGAAGTAAAGCGCAAGCATACGCTTTATCTCAGGTTTGGACATTCGACGAGCCGTAAAGCCATGTTCTGAGATTGCTTTGTCAACACGATTAAGCGTGCTGAATATCTGCTCGTCCTTTTCACGCCTGAACCGTACCGCAAACATAAACTGTCTTGCCGAGGACATCTCTACCTGAATCTCGTCAAGAAAATCATAGTCCGCCTGCAGCAGTTTTCTGACCGCCTCGTTCTGCTCGGTCTGCAAACGCTTTTTGACGTACATCTTGTTTGTATCAAAACACTCGCAAGAGTCCAAAGCAAGAATTTCAAAGTCCGGTATCGTGCTTAACAGCATCATCAAATGATGTATCTTCACGTCAATATTAGCCGCTGAAAGCACTGAAATATTGGTGGGTTCTACGCTGAAAAATGCTATTTCGGCTTTGTCGGTTTTTACTCCGAAACGAGTAAAGCGTTCAAAGCCGATAAGGCCTTGAACGCCGTTATTTTTCCTTTTTGTCATAAAATTTTATGCTCCTTTCGTCCAATAAAAAATTTGCTGCGAGGTCAGAAAAAACTTCGCAGCATTAAAAATATAGTCCATAATCGCCGTTTCGTCAACCCGAAGCGAGAGAAAAGCAAAGCAGGCAGTCGCCGCAAAAGGCAGGACATTCCACAGGTTTACCAGAACCACAACCGACAGAATTATTCCGCCGCAGATTATGATAAAATCACGGACATTCCAGAACCACAGCTTTACGTTGGCTCTCAGGTTTTCGGGGTAGATGTAGGTTTTCAATTTTTTCACACTCCATTTTTTCACATAAAAAAACAGCCAAGCTTTTGCTTGACTGTGCTCAATAATATTTTGTTGTAACTGTTCGACAAACTGTAATTTGACGCTCTATTAATGCTATAAAACCCAATCAATAGCATTCTTTACAAGTTTGACAAATGGTTCACAGGTCAGATTTTGGGTAGTGTGTGCAGGAACGATACAGCAGATTTTTCCCTTGCCATAGGTGTGAATCCATACAGCAGGCTGAACGCCGTTCTTTGAAACGGTTTCTGCAAGAATCGTTGTATCAGCATTCGGAATCATTTTCATTACATAATGTTCGTCAAAATCAGGGAATGTGAATTTGCCAATGCCTTCAATAATCGGATGTTCTGCTATCGGTTTTACAGTAAGCGGACATTGTTCGGGATGAGTGATAAAGTTACTTCTTACAACATTTGTGAGGATTGCGTGATTTTCTGTGTAATCAGTAAGTGATGCGTGAAGCATAATCGTTCCCATACCATTCTGAACATCATTCAGAAATTTCTCCGTCCATTTTTCATCACACCAGATTGGAGTAGGAATCTGATCATTTTCAATAGGATCTTTGAAAGACAAAAACAAATCAAACTGCCCGTTGAAATAATCATTTGGCTTCTTTGTGAATGTTACTTCATAATCTGCGTTAAAAAGATAGTCCATCATAGGCTTGATGGAATCATCGTGATGCCAGTAATCGTGTACCAAAACAAATACTTTTTTACTCATAAGTCATACGTCCTTTCATCACCATTTTATGGCTACGTTTCTGTGAATTCTCGTTTTTTAGATGTGCGTTAAATTCCGATTTGTCGCTCAATTTTAAAAAGTAAACTAATAAAAGTATATCACAAACCTCACTGTCTGTCAAACCAATATTTATTTACGCTTTCCCCTTAATCAAACCGACAGCCTTAGCCCCCATAGAAACAGTATGACTAACACTCATCATATTGACTCTTACGGAAGTGTCCAGCCCATACATCTGCGCGATCCTCGGAACTTCCGTTGCCGACAAGCAAATTCCCACCGCAAGCAGAGCGTGCTGAGTGTAGGTCAGCAGTCCGAGATAGAGGATAGTTGTCTGCAAAAACGCCGTCAGACAGGTGGCAATAACTTGTTTGCACCAGCTGTAAAAACCGTCCGTGTAACCTCTCGGAATGCCAAAAAGATACAGACTTCCCACAGCAATCTGACACAGCATGATGCCGCCACGCTTGATGTTTGAAAACACAACTTTCACTGTACAATAGCCGAAAAGTATGATAAAAAACAGGCTGAACAGACTTACGTCCATCGCCAGTGCCATAATCACGGTCAGCCCCGAATCAGCTACTGTCGTTGTTGTTCCCGATATGAAATTTCCAAGCAAATCGCTTGAAAATGTACCCTGCAAATTAACGCAAAACGAGTAAAGTCTTTGCGGAACAACAGTAACCAGACTTGCCGCCATGAACCCTTTCAACACGTTCAGACAGGTATTTTTGATATTCGCCTGACCCGATTCATAGGCTATCGCCGTGTCAAACACCGCCACGATAAGTCCACAGACAAACAGCATCCATGCGAGACTGTGGAACAATGCTATGAACGACTGCACCCACGACAGAGCGAAAATACTGCTTATGCTTGCATTGATAAATTCAAAAAGATCGGCAACTGCGCCGTAAATGAGGTTGAACAGCCACTCAAACATTACATCCCAGATTGCGTCTGTTATGGTATCTACCGCAGAACCTATTGTATTGTCCCAAAGGCTTGATATTCCGTCGCCTATCCAGTCAATGGCGTCTGAGATCCAATCAAACATCCGCACCACCTCCTGCCTTTGTTATCTCGCCCTTTACTCTGTACAGCGAGCTTCGCCGTCCTCCTTGGATATGATAGCGAGGTATCCGTTCTAACAATCCACGGTTTTCAAGTTCCGTAAATGCACGATACACTGTACTTTTGTGTATGCTCAAATCTTCTGCGATCCTGCGCACCGATGGATAGCATTCCCCGTTTATATCCGCACGGTTTGCAAGATAACAGTACACAGCCACAGCCTTGTGGCTAAGACCTAAATCGTAAATTCTTCTCGGTAATATCAATTTGCATCAGCCTCCTCACGTTTTAATTTTCGCTTTTCTCATCGGAAATTCATCAAATTCTTCATCATCGACAGACACTTCAATTTCCGCAGCAACAGCTTTTTTCTGCGGATATTTAACCTCCACATCTCTGATTAATTCATCACGATTTTTGTAACAAACCTGCCTTGCTGTTTTATCAGGGAGACAGTATTCTTCCTCAAATTTAATCTCCCATTTAAAGAACAATTTCAGCTTTGAAATCATCGGGTGTGTTCCTGTTTTCATTACGATAAATTGACCTTTTGGCATAGATTTGAGTTCGTCCACAGTCATAAGCGGTCTGCCTATCATCTGAAGTGACTGTGATTTTTCCTTTCCGCACGACACAGAACCTGACAATACAGTTTGCTCTCCCAACGCTTTTGACAGTACTTCCGCTGATTGAGAATTTGGCGCAAAACCTCCGAACACGGTAAGCTGAGTGTTGTCGGTGATTATCTCCATGCCCTGTTTTCCGTAGTTCTGTTCAAGCTGTGCAAAGGACTGAATTATCGCAACGATTGATATTTTTCTTGAACGTCCTGCGGAGAACATAGATTCAGCACCGTCTATTTTTGGGAATGTGCCAAACTCATCGCAGTAAAACATAACTCTGTTTTTAAGCTTTCCGCCGTTTTCATCTGCAATGACTAATATCTCACGGTATAGCTGTTGGATCAAAAGTGAAACCATAAAATATTTGCTCGTATCTTCTTCGGGAAGAACAATAAAGATAGCAGACTTTTCGGAGCAGAATTTCTCTGCGTCCACCGCTGTTCCGAAGCACAAAAGCTGTTCCATTTCTGTATCGAGAAAGCTGTTTAATCGGGACAATGCCGTACTCATTACGGACAGCATTGACTGATCGGAAGCATTCAGAGCCGCTCCGGCAAGCCATTTTGCTTTGTGTTCGCTTGGAAGTTTGTCCATAAGCTTTGAAAAATACATTTTAGGTTTTGCTTTCGGGTCGGGCTGATACTTAACAAGCAAGTCCTGAATAAGCTTGAAAACGGAAACTATATGCCTTTCGTTTTTATCGCCGAACTCAGCCAAAAGCAGTATGACCGAGGCGAGCAGACCCTCAGCTGCATCGTAGAAAAAAGCGTTTTGTCCGTAGCTGTGGCTGTCACCTCCGCCGATATTGATAATTGTTTTTGCCGTTATCTTTGCATACTTTTCCGCCTTTGCTTTCGCTGAAAGATTGTTTTTATCGGACAGATAAATATCCATATACTTGTTTACAAGGTGCAGGATATTGTTTTCGTCTGAGCGTGTAGGGTTACGCAGATCAAGCACAGAAACATTGTAGTCATAATACTTTTTGGCGATAGTTCCGTAGTTTCGTGCAACGTCGCCTTTTGTATCAGTTGAGATAAATGACATTCCCGAAGCACAGGCAAGCTCTATGTTCGGATACAAAAAGTATGCAGTCTTGCCGACTCCTGCCGCTCCTATCATAAGAGTATGAACATCTCCGTCATCCACAAGAGCTATGGTTTTCTTCCCTGAACCTCTGCAACCAACAACTGTGCCTTGTACAGTCGGCAGATTCTTACCCTGCCGCCAGAGTTCAGGCTCGAATGGCAGAAGGATAAAAGTTCTCTTTATCTCCGTTTTCGTCGCCCACCTTGCAGTTCCGTGCTGTCCGTTGCCGACCTTTTTCGCCTTAATTCCGTTAAGCGACTTGTTGTCAAGCAGATTTACAACTACTAAAAATGCAACAAAAATCACTGCAAGCACGCCTATTAAAATCATTTGTTTTTCATTCAATTTTTCACTTCCAATCATAGAATATTCTATCTTTTGTATTTAATAAGATAGTTAGTTTGTTATCTTCAAGGTATTGCGCTGTGAGGCGGAGGGTATAGCAATAGCCGCAAACGGCTATTGCTGCAAGTTTTTCTTTGAGGACAATGTCCTCAATTTTGCTTTACAAAACCAAAAAACTTGATCAGCTGAATTCCATACAAGGTTCGGGTTCTGAAACTATATCTTCTGATTCAATATTCTCTTGCATAGGAGCATTTAAAGTTTCCTCAACAGACAGTCTTACAGCGCTGTCGGCGAGCTGATACAGCAATTTTGCCGTATTTACCGACTGCTCACGGGTACGGGCGGTCTGTCGCAAGTCCTTTAGCACTGTCTGAACACACTCCTGCAAATTCCTCTGTTTCTGTGATTTTTTGCCCTTGTCGGTGTAAGGCTTGTAACTACCCTTGAGTTTGTGTTGGAGCCTTTCAAATGCTTTACATTCGCTGTTAATTCGCTCACTTTTGGGCATGAAAAATGCCGAGCCAGCCAGCGCATACTCAGCGAGATATTTGTATTGTTCGTTCTTGAAGGTGGCATAGATCTGAGACGTCAGCTTATCCGGACGGCATTTGAGATACTGCAAATTTTTCGACTGACGATGATATTCTTCTTTATGTTGGTTAGGGACAGCAGGAAGAGCATAAACGCCATTCTTTGCTTTTAGTACCTCGTTCCAATCTTTGTACGGAGGCGCAAGGCGTTTTACGTTTGAATATCCGTTCTCATTTAGAATATCCTTTAAACGGTCAACAGCCTCGATACCGCCCTCGTCATTATCAACGCAGAGAATGACTTCTGACAGGTTAGAATGGTTTTTTAAAGCCGTCAAAACAGCATTTTCATAAACTCCGTTCATAGCGATGTAGCTGTGTTTCTGCCAATCTTTCGGATAAAGCGTAAGAAAACTCAGCATATCTATGGGAGCTTCAAATACATAAAGTCGTTCATTTTCTCCGAAATGTGCAAAGCTGTAACGGGTATCAGAACCGCCGCAAGTGATACGAAACGTACCTCCAACGCTGTTTGTTGACCGCTTATGTGCCTGCTTAGGCTCGCCATTTTCATTAAGTCCGACAAATACTGCGTTGTGGTGGGTTTTATCCTCATAGAGGGTATGCTGTTTGGCAAAGTGTGTGATGATGTCAGCCGAGATAAACCGCTGTTTTATGAGGTAGGCGTATACCCTGTGCATATCGCTGTTCGGTTCTGGAAGTTTAAATTCTCTTGTTTTTTGCTCTTGTTTATCCGCTTTCGGTGGGCTGTTAGACAGCGGAGATATGCTCCGACCAAGCAGTTCCTGAACCGCAGTCTGAAAGTCCATACCATAAAACTCCTGCATAAACTTTATTGCTCCGCCGCCTGTCTGATTTTTATGGTCGAACCATTTTGATCCACGGATAGTTATACTGTCGTGCCTGCCGGAGCTGTCACAGTAAATGAGCTTATGCTCTCTGCCAACACGTTCAAGCTTTTCTCCTCGCATTCTGAGAAACTGCTCAAGGTCTACGCTGTTGGCAAGGACTTTTTGTTCGTCTGTAAATGGGATATATGGCACTTTATCACCGCCTTAATACTTGACATTCTCCGCAAACTTACTCATCAGCTGCGAAAAACTCTGCCTCTCCATCATATCCGAACTGAGAAAAGCACCCGACGCAACGGTCAGCTTGTTTTCACTAAGAACAGCGTAGGTCTCAGTGTATCCAAACTGCGACGCCATTCCATCAGTTTTCTGGACTGACGCATAACGCTGATATTTTCCCTTTGATACAACGCTGCTTGTCATTCTGTAATCGGACACAAAATCGTCCGCTGTGATACCGTTCATCTGAGCAGCAGTCTGCCTGAAGTAATGATCCCCTAAATTTTCAAGGATATATTCCATATCGTAAGAAAGACCGCTTTTACTCAGATCAATACACATCACCTCAACAGAACCACCTCCGTTTGTGCCTTTAAGCGTTATCTTCTGCACACCATTTGAATCATCGATTTCATTATCAAAAGAACAGCCTTTCATAGCTTCCGCTACCAATTCACTTGTATCCACAAAGGATATATCGGAATCGAAAAATTCGGCAATAAAGGTGTCCGTCTTTATCTTTTCATCCTCTAAACTGCTTTCAGCCCCTGAAGAGGCAGCCGAGTCGTGTATGGACTCGGCTGTGGTTGTAGTAGTTGTTTCCGTAACAGCATTCTGGATCGGCGGACTGATCGTTCCGCAAGCTGTCATTGTCAGCATAAACGCTGCTAAAATTGCAGTCAATGCTTTTGCTTTCATATTCATTTTCCCCCCTATCAGATTATGCTCCAGATGTACAGCGGACAGGTCAGGGAAAAGATCAAACAGCCGAAAATGATAGCGATCGGCGTCCATTCAAGCTGACCGTGTTTGCGATAATCGAGGTATGCGAGTGTTATCTTCACAAACAGCAGAACTGCAAGTATAACGTCTATCACGGGAAACACCACATTGTTTACGACTGAAACGACCTGTGCTCTTGCTGTAGTCCAAGTGCTTGTCACCGCCCCCGCAACATCGCCCGAAGCATAAGCGGTTATTGACATCATCTGCACAAAACAAAATGCGCTTACTGCCGCCGCAATGATTTTCTTTTTTGATCTCATTACACATCATCCTCTCTGTTTTCGATAATTTTCCCTACCAGAATTGTGCGGCTGTTACCCTCTGCAGAAGTACAAGTTGACAGCGTTATCAGGTTATCTTCTTCGGAAATGCCGATCTCCTTGTAAATACTCGCGCAGTTTCTGAGCTGTAAATCCCACTCTTCAAAGGTCGGATCAGCAAGATAAAGTCCGCTTGTGTCTGTAGTTCTTGCAACCGCAAAGAAATCTATCAACCGAACATTGTCATCGGTAGTCAGCCAGCCGTAGCTGTGTTCCATGAAATATTCCTCGTTTTCGTAATTCGGAATATCTGCAAACATCGTTCCATTGCCCATATTGTGACCATAAATAACGCTGTTGAAGTCCGAAAAATCACTTGAACAGCGGTAGTCCATAAACAGCGAGCCTGCATAGAGATAGCTTCCGTCCGCCGCCCTGTGAGCGTAATATTCATTATCTTCCGACTGCATGACCGGGTAATCGATATTTGTACCGGGGATATACAGCCAGGCCACGGAGTCACTATGCTCGTTGGAAAGCTGCCGTACCTGTGCTGTAAGCTCCTTTTTTGTATCTTCGGGAACTCTGTCCGCCGATGGCTTGTCAGAACTATTGTTGACTGCCTCATCAAGCGTTTCTCTCGCTATCGGGGTAGGAGCATAGATCAGAATATCCTGCCAATTGATTTTCTGAGCCACGTCGTTTTTCACCAGAAGATAAATTCCCCCTCCGAGGAGGGCGGCTGCGGTCACAGCCGCAATAGTGCGAATAGCTTTGGTTTTCTTAGTCATAGATCAATCCTCATCAATTTCAATAAATTCGGGGCAAAGAGCTGAATGATCTTCAGGCTCCTTGTCATCATTTTTCTTTCTGCTAATGATCAGCACAAGAAAGATTATGAGCGAAGCGCCCATAAGTGCAAATGCCGCAAAATCACTGTGGTTATCGCCTGTATACGGAGTAGTGGTTTTAGGTGTAAGCTCGTCATACATAACGACTTCGGTCACGCTGCCGTCAGCGTTTACCGTGAACTTGATTTCATTTGCAATCTCGTAACCGTCGGGAGCGATAGTTTCACGAAGCGTGTACTCCTTGCCTGCGATCAGCTTTCCTTCGATGAAGTGAGCCTCGTCCGTGGATACCCATTCCTCAACAACATTTCCGTCCTCGTCAATGATTTGGAGCGTTGCACCAGGCAGTTCCTCACCTGTTGTAATGTCCCGCTTTGAAATACGAACCTTAGTGGTATCATCCACCATAACGATAAGCGGATAGCCGTTATCTGAAACGGCTGTTGAATCAACGTTTTCTACCGTAACATTGCCGTAAATATCAACGCTGAACTTAATGTCTGTCGCAATAATATAACCGTCAGGTGCGGCAATTTCTTTAAGCACATATTCACCCGCACCAAGCTTTGAAACAACGTGATTTGTGCCGTCGGAAGTCCACCTATCAACTATCTCACCGTCAGCATTTTCAAGCACCATTTCAGCACCCACAAGCTCATTGCCGTAAATATCACGCTTTGATATCTCAACAGTAACAGGCTTGTTTTCCGCAGTTATCTCTATAAGCTTTCCGTCCTCTGCAATGCTGACAGCATATTCCTTGTCACTAAGAATATATCCCCTTGGACTTTCTATCTCACGAACGATATACTTTCCGAATGGAACATCTGTAAACTCAAAACAGCCATTCTCATCTGAGGCGGCAGTCATTATTGCAGTATCTCTGCTGAACTTCACGCAGTCGGCAGTAAACAGTCCGAACAGAGCATTTTCAAGAGGTTCATCGCTCTCATTTACCTTGATACCCTCGACTTTTCCGCGCTTTAATTCATTTACGAACTGACCGCAGTCAATAGAAACTGTAGTTACTTCCTGACCCATATACTCAAATGTCACAAGGTACTTTTCACCGTTGAGAACATAGTGTTCATCGGTGGCAATTTCCTGAACATAGTACTTACCGAATGGGATTTTCTCTGCGATTACAGCAGTCATATTCTCATCAAGACTGATTTCAGAAATGAGACCGTCCGCAGGAATTACAGTACCGTCTGCCGCCTGTATATCCTCCGCCGCAAACAGTCCGAAACGAACAGAGAGATACTCATTATTGTTTCCGATTCCGAACAGCTCGTCGTTCTCCATAACCTTAGAAAGTGAGATTTCAACACTCTGATAATCATTGACAAATGATGCATTTACCGTATCAAGAACAGCGATTTCCTGCCCTGCATATGTCAGTTCAACATCTTTAGGCTCATTGTTCTGCACATATCCCTCGGGAGCTTTTATCTCTCTGACCTCATACTTGCCGAGATAAAGCGGCTCAGTTTCGGCATAGCCGTTTTCGTCTGTCGTGATCTCTGAAACAACATCTCCTGCATAAGCCCTTGTTGTTCCGTCGGGCGTAACAATGTCCTCTACAGCGATCACCTGAAATACTGCACCGCTGAGATCTCCGTCTGCAAACACGGGAGTGTAAGTTGTTGGATTCACGATCATTTCACCGTTTTCATTTGTGTATGCGGAGGAAGCCGTTGCCACGCTTGTGAAAATATCGCCTGTTTTCCGAACGCTGATTTTTCCTTTCTGAGCGGTGTTTTGCTTCTCAACTTTGACGATAGTAAGCGAGTTTTCTTTCTCTGCATTTTCTGAGGAAACCGAAAATGCTACGGGAGTTTTATCAAGCGCATAGCCGTAAGGAGCCTGAACCTCAACAAGTGAATACTCGCCGTAGGGAAGAACTTCGGGAGTAATCAGATATCCCTCAGAATTAGTGTAAAACACATCAATAGTTGTAGGAGTAGGGTAGCTGAAAGTCATAGAAATCTTCTGACCATTTGAATCGTAGATCTCAAATCCAGCGCCCTCGTAAGGAATTGTTTTTCCCGTTTCGGAATCCACCTTTACAATCTTGATATAGCTTTCAAACTTTTCATTGTTAATGATGTATCTGTAAGTCTGACCGTCAGCCGAAATGTTCACATCAAAATCCTCCATAAACTCAGTACCCTCCCAGCCGACTGTCTGATGCACAGTGTAAACGCCGTATGGCATATCCTTTGTCTGTGCAAAGCCGTTTTCATCGCAAGTCAGATGATCACGCTCTGTTTCAGCAGCATTTCCATAACTGCCTGCGCTCTTGAGATAAACCTCAAATTCAGCGCCGACTTCGGGCGTTTCGATCTGAGTCGAGCCGTCGTCCGTATGCTTGATGACTGAGATATTGCCCTTTATTACGTCCTCAGTCACAGTCATAGAAATGAGATTACTTTCAATTGTGTATTTTTCCGGCTCTGCGCCTACGGAATGAACAGTCATATCAAGCAGATATCCCTCGGAGGGAGAAATCTCCTGAACTGTGTAATTTCCGCAGACATACTCTTTTGTCTTGAAATATCCGTTTTCATCGGTAGTATAGGTATCGACAAGCTCGCCGTCCTTGTACAGTCCGTAAACTGCTCCTGCAAGCGTTCCATTGCCCTGTGCTGATGCTGTTTTGGAATCCTGCTTTTTCACCTCTACAGTAAATTTCTTGAGGATATTTTTGAATGTCTTAGTTGTGGTTGCGTCAGCAGTAAGAGTTGCTGTCTGATCCGCAGGAACTACATATCTTATTGGAACATTTTTCTCGGAAATGGTGTACACGATCTTCTCGTTTCTGCTGTTGTAAACGGGAATATCGGAAAGAATTGCAACACCGTCCGAACCTGTTTTAATTGTGTAGGTCTTACCGTTGCCCGTAATAGTGAACTCTCTATCATCGTTCTGATTATCCTCAGAGTGCTTGTTTATCTTTATCGAGCCCGTTTTAAGTTGATTGTTGAACTTCACATTCACAGTCAGATCAACATCTCCGCTTGTCAGCGTAACATTCTGAGCCTTAGGAACTTCGTATCTTGTATTTACATTGATCTCGGATACGGTGTAGGTGATCGCTTTGCCTGTGGACATATCATAAACTCTTAGATCGTCAAAGGTTGCAATTCCGTTTGCATTGGTTTTGGCAGTTTCAGAGAGCGATTTCCCATTGTATGAATAGGTGATTTTAAACTCCCTGCCGCTGATGATTCCGTCCTCTGCGGTTTTGTTAATTTTAATTGTTCCTGTTTTGAAATCCTCTGTCACCTTGTTTTTTCCTGCTTTGATTGTATAAACAGTAGGGTCAATAGAATAACCTGTAGGAGCTTTTAATTCCTTTGCGTAATAAGTGCTGTCGGGAAGTTGAATTTTACCTGTGCCGTCAGCGCCTATGGTGATTTCGCCAACCTTTTTGGTACAGGACTTGTCACTGTAGATTCCGTATACCGCAGTGGAATTGTCAACACTTGATTTTCCTACAAGATTACCGTCCGTATTGTACTTATCGATCTCAAAGGTAACATCTGTCTTTGTAATTCTGAACGCCGACATATTCATAGCGGTAGCGGTCTTACCGTCAGTCTTGTTGTTGATAACAACGCCCTCAGAACCGTTTGATTCGATTCTCCAGTGTGTACCTCCTGCGCCAGTGCCGTCCCCGACTGTTTTGGAATTGATAAGACTTTCCGAAACACCAATAGATCTCAGATAGCTTATTACATCATTTCTTGAATCAAATTCGCCCATATATATCCAAGCGTGATCCTCACCACCCGGATTCTGAGCGACCACCACAGAACCTGCTGTAATAACCGAACCATCAGCACACTCCCAATACGGGCGGTCCGTTGTCTTGATGTTTTTCTTTTCGACTTCGACCTTTGAAGTCTTTCCGTCGTAAGTTATGGTGCAGTTATCATTGACTGTAAGCCAATGATCTGTGTCAACAGGCACAGGGTTGTTCCAACTGAACCCCGATGTTTTGTATCCAAGCTGCGTAAGAGTATAGTACACAAGACCCGAACAGTCAATGCCGAGATTATTTATCGTTTCAACAGAAAGCGGAGTGTACTGACCCTGAACATACGCATGCCAGTAGCCCTTGTTTCCATAGGTATACGGCGTACCCAGCAAAGTCGCCGCCTTTGCGATCACCGTATCCGCTGACGGGAATGCTGCGTTTTCAGTCGATGAGCTTGCGGCATTTGCCGTAATAACTCCGCTCATAGATGAGCCGAGCATAGAAAAAGCGCAAAGTCCTGCCATGAACCCTGCGCTGAGTTTCTTTAATATTTTCGATTTTTTGAACATAAAGTGCATTTCTCCTTTTCATTTTTGCAAAGAAAAAGAGCCGGATTTCGGCTCTTTCGTTTGCACATCTTAATATATTTCATCATATCTTTGGCTGCTTATCAAATACGCCCCTGATACATATGATTCATCAATATCTATTATTTCACTGAATCCGCAGTCGTTATTCAGCAGAAATCCTTGTCCCTGCGTATCAAGAACAAACCATGTTCCGTTTACCTTAACGACATTTGCTACATGACCATACAGTTTTGACGGCGTCCATGCAAGATAGCATTCCAGACCTGTACCTTTGCACAAATAGTAGGTCTGCCACGAATAATTCACACAAGTGCCCGAACCGTTTTCAGTCATCCAGTTGTATACCGCCTCTGCCTTGCTGTAATCAGAGCCGTTATGAGATAAGCTTCTGCCGATATCCATATATCGTTCTTCCTCAGTAGGCACCGGCAAGGGTGGTTGAGTCTGCGGAACTTTTGTAGTCTGCGGCTTTGTTGTTGTGACAGGCGAATTTGTTACCGCAGGCTTTGCAGTTGTAGTCGGAGGCGTCGGATCGTTATTCTGTTCCGCTCCGTTATTGCTCTGGTTATTATCGGACGGCGAGTTATCTGGCTGCGAATCATTTTGCACAGGCTGATAGTTATTTTCCTGACCGTTATTATTCTGACCCTGATTAGAATTTCCGTTCGCATTTGAAGAACCAGATTTCTTGGTCGTAGTTACTGTGGTACCTGTCGGCTTTGAATTCTCGGATACCCTCTGCGAACTCTTTATCGTAGTAGCGGTTTCGCTTGTATCCTTTTCTTCCTTTGCCGTTGCTGCAGAGGTTGTCAACGTAGTTGTAGTTTGGCTCACCTCTGAGGTTTCCGCAGTTTCAGAAACATTTCCGCAGGCTGATAAAATCACCGCACAGAGTATTGATATGACCATTACTTTTCTCATATTATCACGCTCCTTTGACAAGCAATATATCACATTTTTTCTTGTAAATCCAGACTTTTTACCGAAGTTCTACCTTTGTGACAATTTGCACAGCCTGCCTTTGTACTACATTGATATTTCCGGTTCAGGTTCATCGGAAAGCTCGCCGCTCATTTCCTCATCGGGAGAATTTTCAACCTCAATCTCAGTCTGCTGAACCTGCTGTAATTTAATATCATAGGCATTGAGAACCGCCTGATTAAGCGCATTTCTCGCACCCTTGCTTATGGGGTGGAAAATATCCTGATACTGCTTGTTCCCGTCACGGTCGGTGTACTGAGTTGACGGCATGGAAACAAATCGCCCTTTTTCTCCCTCGCACACCTTGATACCGTGAACGGCGTAAAATCCGTCAAAACTTACGCTTGCAAAAGCCTTGATATTGCTGTCGGGCTTGTCCACCAGTCTGTTGATCGTTGCTGAAATTTTCATTTGCATCACCTTTTCCTTTCATTTATGACATTGTAATTTCGGGTTCTTCCGAATCTTCTAAATCTTCGGCTACTTCTTCCGACTGGACAATTTCGGGGTGACACTCATTCACAGCCACAAGACCTATGCCCGGCAGATCAACTATCATATGAGAAAACTGCTCCTTGTACTTTTCAATCTGTTCATCGGTAAGTGAACAGCTATCCCACTCGCCGTATTCATTTTGATAGTTGCCTGAGATGTAAAAAGTACCGTGGACAAGTGTTGCACCCACAATCCTGTTAGGCTCTGAACCGTTCAGCAGAAATTCGTCATTACACCAGACGATTGCGTCCTGCTTTGGTTCAAAATATATGGGTTCTATGCTGCCGCCCACAACTTCCTGCATGGCATGGATATCATCTTCAATATCCTTTACATATGGTTCTTTCAGAGGTTCAAACACAAGTATCCTCATTCTTTTGCCTCACTTTCACAATACTCTTTCAGCGGACAATCGCCGCAGTCATCAAACATTGCACAGGTACGCTGTATCTCCTCTTCGGATATCCCACAGTCAAAATGCTGCTTTTTCTGTTCGTCTTGCCATACGATAAGTGAAACACCGCTGCTGTCACGTTCGACCTCCACCGTTACAGCATTTCCGTGCCTGTCATAAAGCCCAGAAAATTCTGTTTTGCCTTTTGCCGTTAAAACCTGTGCCAATATTATCTTCTTCATAAAAACCTCCTAATCAAAAAGCGAAAGCTGTTTGATAGCTTTCGCACGTTCGCTTGTGTCATAATTTGATATGAGCAGCTCTGCATACTGACAGCCGCCGTCATACCGCTGTGCCAAATTGTTCAGCCTACTTATCTCTTCAATGTGAATGTTTGGTTTATGCCATATCTCACGGATCTCAGGGCAATCGTTATACGAAACCAAAAATCTGCCTTTGATGTCAAGCAGAGCGTCACGCAGTCTGATATGGTCTTTTGCAGTAAAACCTACGTCCTTGTAGTAATTTTCAGTCGCAAAATACGGCGGATCACAGTAAAAAAAGCTGACGGGTCTGTCATACTGCCTGATAAGCCTTTCAAAATCCTTGTTCTCAACAACTACTTTCTGTAATCTTCTTGCGGCAAGGTCGATCATAGGGAAGTCCGACCATATCGAATGCGGCTGACTTCCAAAGCTGTCAAGACCGCTTGCATAGCTGTAACGTATAAGCTGATAAAACTTAGCCGCCCTGTCAACGTCATAAAGTCTTGGCAAAATGCCACGCTTATGAAGTAGGGCTAAATACTCAAAATCTTCTCTTGAATCAAGCACATACCTAAGCTTGTATTTCAGCTTTGCAGGCTTGTCACGAACGCAGCGGTAAAGATTTGCAAGATTTGAATTGAAGTCATTGTACACCTCAAAATCTGCACCGGGCGGCTTGTGAAACAGCACCCAGCCTGCGCCGCCGAAAACCTCTATATACCTTTCATAGTAAGGTGGAAATCTTGCAAGAACCTCGTCACGAAGATTCTTCTTTCCCCCTACCCATGACATAAAACTGTTCATGTTTTTCCTTTCTGCCGTTAGAACCAACAGCAGAAAAGTCGCTTTGCAAGCACCAGATTTTTGATCTGCTGTTGGCAAAACGACCTTAATAAATATTAGATTTTACGCTGTTTTCAGCCCTTGATTATCGGGTCAACATAGCTGAATATAATGCGTTTCTGTTCAAGGTAGCCGTCGGCTTTGTTTACCTCATTACATAGCTCCTTGTACTGACGTTCAGAAAGCACAGGCTTTGTTGCTCTCAGCATTGCAGGAATATTACCCATACAGAACTTGAAGTCTACTTTCGCTTTAACTCTGTTTGTGTGCATCTTTGACCTCCTTATCAAGACGTGCGATCTCTTTTTCAGCAGACTTAAAAGCCACGGCAAGAGAACCTATTGTTGTTCCGATGATAACACCTATCATCATTCCAATGAACAAATACGTCATTTACATCATCTCCATTTCCATATCCTCATCTTCTGTCTGTTCATCATCGGTAGAAGTGATCTCAACATACTCGCCGATAACATTCAAGGCCTCATAGTAACTGCCCGAAGATGTTATTCTGCTGCACATTTCCTTTGCCTCATCATACATTCCGTTCCTTTTCAGCGTTTTTGAGGCTATGCCAATAAGATTAAATACATTTCCGTCCTGACCTATCAGCGGACATTTTGGCTTTTTGGACATCACGACATCTCCTTTCCGTAATATTTTCTCAGTAGACTTATGATAAAAAGCTGACCCTTTCCCGTAACAAATGTCTGCCGATAAGTCTTTTTCAGACCATTGACCTCGAATACCGACTCCTTGACCGCAAAATATCCTCTGTCGATATATCTCTGATATGGCAGATTGTTTGACATCAGTACACCCGTTCTTTTGAGCCAGCGAAACAGCCTTGTTCTGCCGATATTGAAATTTTTATCAGCAGCAAGCTTTGCCATTGCGTTCATGTCGATTAGGTCATCTGTTCCTGCCACCTGATTTGCAAACTCCACCAGCGGTTTATCATGACGGATACGTTCATTCAGCTTTTCGATAGCCGTCATCTGAAGTCTGAACAGGTCACGGTACGGCTCGTCGAGAAACGGGAGGTAGTTTTCTATGAACATTTCCTCGTTGCTGACGTAACCCCCTGTGCGTCTGATAGTTGGGATCACCTCGGAAGTCAGCCATTTACGAAAAGATTGTGCTTGCGGCTTATCACTTCTGATAATAACCGCATAGAGTCCGCTTTCGTTAATTATGGTCATTTCACGCCGCTGACCACCTGATGTCAGTTTAACTGACATCAGCTCATCCCTGTCCAGACGACCTGCAACCATCCTTGAATTTCTGATTTCAAGAGCTCTGCATACATCTGCAATCACAAACCATGGTTCCCCGTCTTTAGTTATAGTCCTGATCCGACCAAACTTCTCGTTTTCAAAAATTTTGATTATCTGTTCCATTCGCATTCTCCTTATCAATGTCTAAAATATACTTTGCCAGAGCCTCAATAACATTGGTTGTCACCGCATTTCCTGCCTGTTTGTAAAGCTGTGCATCGGACATTCCTGTGGCTTTCACCCTTTCAAACTGCTCATCTGTAAAGCCCTGCAGCCGCCAACATTCCAACGGCATAAGCTTTCTGATATACCCGCAGTACACAACTCCGTGTCTGTCAGTAACGGTCAAAGTAAACATAGGCTCGTTTGGAAGTTTAAATCTTCGTCCCTGCTGTCTTGTTTCTGCTTTTGCAGGGTCAAGCACGGCTATCGGGTCTGTTATGAGGAACACTCCGGATTTTTCGCCTTTGTGATGACCGATACCGCTGTCCTGCCTTGCAGTAATACATCTTGCAAGCTCCGTGACCTTCGGCTCAGGATTCATATCTATCCCCAATGCGTAATATCCCTGATTACAGCTTGTTGTAAGGGTATGGGCTATCTCCTTGCCCACTCGTCCTCGCCTTGAATTCATATTTGGATATGCAAGGTCGATACTGTCGCCGGGCAGAGCTATCTGATAGCCCGACTTAGTTTTTGATTTTATCGGCAGGCCGATTATCTCATAAAGACCTGTTTTTCCGCCGAAACCGCCTGCCTGACTTGTAAGGGTTATGCTCAGTCCGTCTGCTGAATATACTCTGTTGCCCTCTCTGCCTGAAATTCTTTTGACAAGAGTTTTTGGATTTGCGTTTGTGAAAGACAATACTTTTCCGGCACACTTTTCTCTATGAAATCCGACAATATACACTCTTTTTCTGGATTGTGGGACTTCAAAATCTGCGCTGTTAAGCACTTCCCATGCGACATCGTACCCCAGTTCATCCAGCGTAGAGAGGATCGTCGCAAATGTCCTGCCTTGGTCATGTGATAGCAAACCGGGAACATTTTCAAGGAGCAGATACTTAGGTTTTTTAATGGCGGCAATCCTGGCGATCTCAAAGAAGAGAGTTCCTCGGGTATCGCTGAATCCTTTTCGTTTTCCAGCGATCGAAAAGCTTTGGCAAGGGAATCCTCCGCATATAAGGTCGAAATCGGGCAGCTCTTTTGGGTCGATTTTTCTTGCGTCATCATAAAACACCTCACCTTCTATATCGTACAAAGTTTCATAAGCTTTCTTTGCATACTTATCTATCTCGCAATATCCGACGCACTCAAAGCCGCCCGCTTTTTCAAGTCCTGAGCGAAATCCGCCGATACCTGCGAAGATATCGAAATATTTTATCATTTACCACGTTCCTTTCCTCAATAAAAAAACGGCCAAGCTTTTTTCAAAACTTGACCGTCACATTGATATATTCATTTCTGCATCTTCTGTTTGCTCACTATCTTCACTTACGATATGGAAATCGTCCACACCAGGGATAACTCCGAGCGTTCTTCCGTTATCAAAAACGCAATGCACAGTGCCGATATCATCGACGTGATCGACCTTGCCAAACGTCCCCGACTCAACAGGGAACGGGTCATCGTTCATTTGGTCAAGGCAGATACGAGTTCCTTCCGGATATCTCTGTCGCAGCCTTTCAACGTTTTCTTTATTGTAATACATTACACATTCCTCCTTTTTCTACAAATGAAAAAAAGGCTGTTCTATCATCGTCACTTAAATTCGTGACAATAGACAAAACAGCCTTTAAAACTTTGTGAATTTTTTTCATAACAAAACGGCAGGCTCAGAGCAAAATCTGCTCAAAGTCTGCCGTTTTGTTTGACGATGTTTAATTGTTGAGGGTTCAGATCCTTTTTTTACGAAAAAGCATCCACGGTTTTACACCTGAAATTTTTACCCTCAAAACGCAAAAAAAGCTCGTAAATAC
>OIDW01000078.1_pt1 | contig 64658 bp, 65 predicted proteins | sample 1581621 | NCBI WGS metagenome assembly OIDW01 (sample SAMEA3882529, study PRJEB24775) | human gut metagenome | biome: human-associated habitat; feature: intestine environment; material: feces | place: Netherlands | collected 2009/2010 | reverse complement strand
ATAGACCGCAATTAAGCTATGTAAAAGAAATTTTACATGCTTTTATCTAATATGTGAAATCGAAATTCCTTAAGCTTCATTCTGGGCATATTGAGTATGTAGTGGACTGCCTTAAAGGGAATACCTCAAAGGTTCGCAATATCAAGAAATATCTTTTAGCAGCATTGTTTAATGCTCCGACTACAATTAGCGGGTATTATCAGGCAGAGGTAAATCGCGATATGCCACAGTTGGTAAGAAATAAATACTATTGACATTATGAAACGTATATGTTACATTAAAAGTGACGAATGTAACACATGAGTTACATTATTAAAAACAATGTTGTTGTATTGATACATTAAAAGGAGGATGTTAGATGTCAATTGTGCAAGAATTTCTTTATCGGACAAAAATGGTAGACAAAAACGGGACTAAAAAAGGTGTAGAACGGATGGTTGAATATCTGGCATCGCCAGAAATTGTAAACAGAATGATCATAGCATCTGAATTAGGTTTACCCGCATTGACTTTGATTGCTAGGGATTTGGAAAGCAAGTTTGATGAAAACAGTACATTTCCTGTTGTTGTTTTCGAAAATGATGCTAATGCAACTGCGCGACAAAACGTTGGGCGTATTATCAAATTCGTGCTTGGAAAGTATGGATATGTTCCGGTTTCTGATAAGTTAGAAGAACGCACGCGTATTCCGGCAATAGCGAATGCGAAATATTTTTCTACATGTGCGGTGTATGCAAAAGATGAAAGTATAGTAGCGGAATTAACTATAGTAGTTGATTCTGTGTTAATGTGATTGGGGGATAAGTATGAGAAAAAAACAAGAAATAGAGCAGTTTTGTGCGTCACAAGAAGTGATTAGAAATTACATTGATTATGTTAAATTGCAGGGAGGTAATCCTGCTCATCATCAAGCAAGAGTACTTGTAAATAAATGTGGAAAAGATATTTGTAAGTTGCTCGAGATAGGAACAAGAATTGAAACTAACGAATCTATAATAGACATATGTGGAGATGACGAATTTTGTCGTGATTATCATTCGCGGTATACAAATACGTTTCAAGTGTTTAAGAGTTATGCGATAGGAAGCATAATTATTCAAGAGACTGATGATAATTTTGGAAATCCAGTGCAAATTGAATTGTCGTTTTATAAATAAGTATGCCGATGGAGCCGAAGATGAACAAAGAAGAAAAAAGAAAGATGAAAACCTTAGAGCTAAATAGCAAAGAGGATTTTCAGTATTATTTATATCAGCTTATTTGTAGGAGTTATAAGCTTATTCGCCAACAGGATATTTATTTGTTAAGATTAGATAACTACATTTGTCAAAAACAAAGAGAGAATGTGTTGATGGTTACAAAAAATATATCTGTCCCATATGATGTATACAAAGATTTTTTGGCTTTATTAGGACATGTAGAAACAAACCTGCTTAATATTCTGGGTGATATGCAAAGTAGTTCTATGTCGTATTACAAATTTCGGGATATATATCGTAAACGTGAAAGTCGTAAGGCAGTTGATTTTCAATTAGCACCCTTAAGTGAAGATGTGTTGGATATGTTGAAGCAGTTTAATATGAGCAGAAACTTCCAAAATCATATGCCGGAATCGCTTATTACTGTAGAAAGAGAAATAATTAAGGATAGAGGTTTTGAAATAGAAACTATGAACCCATTAGTAATTGTCGAATATGAGACATGCACATTAGAATTTGTTATTGATATGTACAAATCATATAAGGAAATGAATAGAATGGCAAAAGAAGTTTTTGAAGTAATGAAAAAAGATATGTCTTCATTTTTAGGTGCTGAATTGCAAATTATAGAAAATATGGCAACAAAAAGTAAAGGCATAGAACATTTGGAGCCTGTGAAAAAGTCAGCGGATATTCAAGGCTTATAAATTTGAATTTTGGAGAGTAACTGATTATGGATTTAAAATATTATATAGATTTATATAAAGAAAGTGGATATATCATAGAATTAAGAAAATACATTGGTAATGCACCTATTATGTGTACCGCGGGTGGAGTAATTATAGAAAATGAAAGTAATAAAGTATACATTAATGACTGGGTGAAAAACGATAGAACAGTTGTAATTAGATAGTTCAAATTGAATTGATTATACACTGTGAACTTTTAGTTTGTTGGAAGAGCAAATTTCAATTTAACCAGTGCGGTATTGTTTTCTTTTTATATAAGAACACAATACTTTCGTTTAGGAGAAAAATTTATGGCATTAATCAAAAACGAAATTCCCATCTTAGAATATGATACCGAGAAGAAAGCAATCATCATGCCGGGACATGGTTGGGATTATAAATTTACGAAAAAGGCAGTAATGCTTTTCATGGAAGAGGAAATCGATAACTATGTTTCAAGTCACGACTGCGAAGTGGTCGGAGAATTTGAATCGATTACGAAGAAATTCCCAGTATACAAGATAGTACATAATGGCGAGAAAATTGTATTTTGTCAGGCACCTCTTGGTGGCGCGGCTGCGACACATATTATGGATCAGTTGATAGGCGGAGGGGCAAGAGAAATCATTGCCACGGGCTGTTGCGGTTCATTGATTGATGATACGGAAGGCGATTTCTTCATTCCGACGGCAGCACTCAGACAGGAGGGTGCATCATATCATTATTTACCACCGGCTAGAGAAGTGGAGATGAATGACAGGGCCATTCAGGCAATAGTAACCGCTCTGGAAAATAATAATCTCAATTACCGAAAATGTAAAACATGGACAACTGACGGATTTTACAGAGAAACAAGGGAAATGGTGCTGTATCGTAAAGAAGAAGGGTGTTCTGTGGTGGAAATGGAATGTGCTTCTTTGGCGGCATGTGCTAAGATGCGGGGTGTCGTATTCGGACAACTTCTATTTACTGCAGATTCTTTAGCAAATGTAGAGGCACACGATACACGAAACTGGGGAGATGGAACATTTGCAGTAGCGATGAAGTTGGCGTTTGATGCAGTAGTGGAGGTATAGGATATGAGAAGTGAAGCGGAAATGTATGATTTGATTTTAAGAATTGCGAATGAGGATAGTCGTATTTGTGCTGTTTATATGAATGGTTCAAGGACGAATAAAAATGTGCCGAAGGACCTTTTCCAAGATTATGATGTGGTTTATGCAGTATCCTGACGAACATCTGGATTTTCCAAGTGATAAGGAAGATTTCTACGGATGGCTAATGCAATTTCGGGATGGAAACAGATTTCTCAGTCAGTGTTGGAAAATCTGCAAAGTATATGTATAAGTGGCTTTCAAAGGAAGAGTATGATGCTTACCTTTGGAGGATTTGAAGATGGATGCTGTAAAGAAGAAAAACATATAAGAAATTCTTACTTATTTCTATCCGGAGGTTACTGTGTAGAAGATGAGTACTTATCGGCAAAAACAATAAAAAAGAAATCACATAGATACAAGAGCTGTGGTATACTGTGTCTATGCGAATTTATAATAGTCTTAGGACAATGTATTGGAGGTAATGCAATGGAATTTGAACTGCTTGCAGATAGTATTAAGCAAATAAATGATAAAGCAAGTTCAGCAGCAAAAAGTGCTGTAAATCAGCTTATGACATAGCGCAATTGGGCGATTGGTTATTATATAGTAGAATATGAACAAGATGGCAGTGACAGAGCAGAATATGGTTCTCATCTTTTGAAAAATCTGGAAAAGCAAATTGATCAAAAAGGAATGAATTATACGCTTTTTAAGGCTTGTAGACAGTTTTATAAAGTATATCCTCAAATTGGTTCGACAGTGTCGAGCGAATTTAAATTACCAGATTTTGGAAAAAGTTCGACAGTGTCGAACGAATTTGTAACAGATCCAGATGTTTTAGTTAATAACTTATCTTTTTCACATATTCGAGAAATTATGGTATTAAATGATGCGTTTGAACGATTTTTTTACGAAACAGAGTGTATGAAATGCAACTGGAATGTAAGAAAACTCCGCAGACAGATAAAAACTAACCTTTATGTAAGAGCTGGTATCATAAAATACACATAACGATTCAGAACCCCATCTTGATTCCGCTTACGCTGCATCTCGATGTTGCTTCTCGCTATATGAAATTCCACAAAAATAGCTCATTCATGTAACCATGATTCGCAATTTTTCTTCCATTTCGCATGGCTCTGAATCGTCAAAAACTCGCAAATAATTTGAAAGCAGGGAGTTCTTTCATGAACATTACTTCAAAATACCGCTCTCTTTCGATTCAGGCACGGGCGGCAGCGGTAGCCAACGTAGTGCTGAACTTTATTTTTATCCGTATTTTCGGTTATGTTGCAGCCGGTTACACGACGCTGGCATGCTATATTCTGTATTCGGTTGGACACTATGTGGTGAGCAAACGGATTCTGGTGGCAGAAGGCATTGAGGAAAACCTGATGGATGCCGGATTTCTGCTGGCATGTTCCGCATTTCTGATTGGAGTAAGCGTAATCTGCAATCTGCTGTTCCCATACAGGATCCTGCGGTATGCGATTCTGTTCGCAAGTGCAGGCCTGGTGTTCTGGAAACGGGAACTGTTGATGAATACGATGGCAGACATCCGCAAAAAGTAAATCAAAAGAAGAAAGAAAAGGAAAATTTACATGAGTACCAGTATTTCAATAAAAGAATTAAAAGAACTAGATCCGTCGAGCTATCAGATCGTGGATATCCGCGACGCAGTAGAGATTTCCCACGGAGCCATTCCGGGGGCGCTTGCGATGAAGACAGAAGAAATTGAGACCAGCGATGCGATTGATCGGACGAAAAAGACGATCATCTGCTGCAGCCGTGGCCGGTTCAGTGTGGCAGCCGCAGACGAAGCAGGACAGGAAAAAGAAGTTCATTCATGTACAGAAAAATAGAAGAAACGCCGGAGCGGGAGAAAATGCTGATCCGGTTAAAAGAGCTCTGTCTGAAACGAGGCTACTCGATGTTACAGGCGGCGCGGAAGATTTTCAGCCATCTGGACACCTACAACCGGTATGAGAAAGGCATTCGTGAGATCCCGTTGGACTCGCTGATGCTGCTGGCAAAGACGTACGACTGCAGTCTCGATTACCTCGCAGGTATTTCCGACCAGCCGCGAAAATATGGAAAATAATGCCAGAAACCGTACCGCTTCTGAAAAAATACGGTTACAGGCAGCCTGAAAGAGAAAAGAGGCTGTCGCACGAATAGCAAATTTCGGCATCTCCAGTAGTAATTGAAAGGATCCCAGCATCATATCGAGCGATTCATCCGGTATAAGATCCCCTTTTCACTCAGGATATTTTCATAGGATTCCTGACGCTTCTCTAAGAAACTTTTGGAGATGTACAGACGTTTATTCCCTTTAGCACGGGAACATCGTTCTTTATACGGACAGCCTGTAGGTACTCTTGGTTCAGTAGGGTGACCGCCTCCTGTATTTTCAGAAACATATTTTCTTCCCATTCGTTCCAAGCGACGTACCATCTGATAAAACAGGGCTTCGCAGGTGTCTGCCAAAAATCCAGTACGGAACCTTGCAATCGTGCTGTGATCCGGTTCTTTCTGACCAGCAAGCAGCTACATAAAGTTAATATCACGTTTACAAGCGGTTTCAATCTTTCTGCAAGAATAAATATTTTGGGAATAAGCATAGGTCAGTATCTTGAACATGGTCTTTGGGTCCACTGCCGGATTTCTGCCTTTGGTAGAGTACGCCTGATACAGTAAACTGTAATCTAAATCCTCCAATTCGTGGCTCAGCAGTCGGACAGAATCATCATCAGGAACCAGACCTTCCAAATTTAATGGCAAAACCAGTTGATAAGGCTCGCCGAATTCGGTATAATTTTTATGGTATTTTATGTATTTGGTCATACTTAATTATACCATGGATTGCGGGCTCTTCGGAGTCCGTTTTCTGCTTTTGGACATAAAAATGGAGCTATTGCTCCATAGATGATTACTCATCTATTTTGCAACAGCCCACTTGACTTCTCTTAATTGTGCACATCACCTGAAGCATCTGATTGCAAAATTTCTACAGAATGGATTGCATGAGTAAGATATGCATCCGGTGCAATACAGGATTCAAACTCCCAAACGGTATCGTAAAAGGCCGAAAAAATTCGATTCAAACTAATTTTGTTCGGAATACAGATATTGTAATACGGTGTATTTCTCCTAAAACGCAAATAAGAAAACTCATCTGCAAAAAACAGTGTCGGTCTTGGGATATGCTGGTAATCAGACAGCAAACCATTCGGCAAAATCTTAATCTGAAGCGCATTTGAAATTTCATGCAGATGTTTCATATGCTTAAAAAAATGAAGACGCTGTTCCGGCGAAAGCTGAATTCGATAACCATAGAAATCCAATTCGCCAGTAACTGTAAAATCTGTAAATGCAGAAGCATAAATCAGTGCTCTTATCGGTGTAACAGCAAGTATCTGCGATACCAGAGAATGCATTTTTTGAAGTACAGGTCTGTATGTCTTTCCTATAAAAGAGCCATACTTATCAAGCAGCTCATTATGTAAATCAGTTGGAAGAAAATGTTCTGTAAAATGTCCAAGCAGACAAGAAGAATTCCGGGCAAACAGTGAATGCTCATATTCGTAAGTACGAATCATTTCAGGAATAGATGTCCGTCGAATAAGCAATGTTTCTTTGCTGCAAAGTAATTTTAATTTGTAATAAAGTTCCGTTGAAAGAGACGAATCTTCAATTGTTGTAACAGCAAGACAATGGTTCTGATCAACTAACATACCTGAAAGCGAATAAATATCTTTAATCGCAAAAACCATTTTTTTCTGTGCCTGTGTTCCGCAATAAAGATTAAAATCAATATTCGAAAGATTTGAAAGCAAATTCATCAGGAAACCAGCCGTATAAACCGGATTATCTGAAGACGATTCCAAATCAATCATTAAAGAAAAATGAACTCCTGGAAGCACAAGTCCTATGTCATTGTGCATGCTGTTAAATTCAGCAATTAAAAGCTGATAATTCGTGTCTACATTCAGAATATCTACCATAGCATAAATATTTAGCGACTGTACTTTACGGAGTGATGGATGTTTCATTTTAAAGATAAACTGATCCAGTGTAAGTTCCGGATAATATGAAATTTTAGTAGCCACTTTAGAACCAGTTGTTACCTGAAGTTCTTTTACATATGTATATTCAGATTCGAGATGATCGTAAATCGCTTTCTGAAGATTCGAAACGTCAGAAATTTGATATTCTTCTAAAAAAGTGTCCCGGTTATCATCAGTCAGAGCCTCAACAATACACTGGCTGATATTCTGCAAAATAATTTCGTGATTTTTTTCTGTTGGAAGTGATTTTCCACTAATCCATTTGCTTATATAAGATTCATCATACTGCACAGCTTTGGCAAGTACATAATTTTTTAAATTGGCCATAGATGTCAGATGCTCTAACAGAACACTGAATCTGTTTTTTTCTTTCATAATAATCAAAAGCCCCTCTCTTCTATTATAATTTTAGTGTACTGCATACAAAATAAGAAAACAAGAACATTTATACAAAAAATTTCCTATTGAATGAAATCCTGAAAAAAATGAATTAGTTGATTTGTTTGATTCAATATGCCAAATTCACCACTTCTATTGAAAAGGAAAAATATCCATGATAGAATACGAATCGTCATTATAAAACAAATAAATAATCGGAAAAGGAAGTAAATAATTATGGAAAATACAGGAGCAACATTAACTGGAAAAGCGAGCGTTGATAAACCATGGTTACAGTTTTATCCAGAAGCACTGCGCAACGTTGAAGTGCCAACAATAACTGTTGAAACGTTTTTAAGAGCAAAAAATCCAGACGAAAATAAAATTGCATTTGAATATTACGGAAACAAAATTACATGGAAAGAATTCTGGGGAGAAGTTGATAAAGCAGCAAAATCTTTAAAGATACTTGGATTTGGTGAAGGAAACAGAATTCCTGTATTTCTGCAAAGTGTTCCGGCACATTTTATCCTTCTGATCGCAGCAGAAAGAATCGGAGCTGCAATTATCTGCAGAGATGACATTCCAGAAGAATTATGTTTTGCAATCAGAAAATCAAAATCAGAGACAGCATTTGTCATGGATTATACATCAAAGTCAGATGAAGATCTGTTCCGTGCAACGACACCAATGAAGCGTGTAATTAAGGTTTCTCCATATGATTATGCAGATAGAAAATCTGTCCCGGACTATGTTGAAAAAGAAATTGCATCCAGATATACCGGTGCGATAGAGACAACAGAAGGAGATCTTACATGGGACGAGTTCCTGGCACTTGGGAAAGATTATACAGAAGACTATATGGCACAAGAAGATGTGAACAGACCAGTATTTGGCGCATATACAAGCGGATCCACAGGAATCTCTAAATTAGTTATTCATTCTTCTTCTAATATAGTAGCAACTGCATTCCAGATGTCCATCTTTATTCCGCCGTCAGATGTACCGGAAAAATGGTGGCTGCCAATCTTACCACCTGCACTGATTGCAGTAACTGTATCAATGGCAATCTTCCCATTGTCAGCAGGACTGATTATGGTACTTGATCCATTCTGTCCGCTGGAAGATATTGATATCGCATTTATGGAGCAGAAGCCAAACTTCTGGGCACTGATTCCAATGTTCTGTGAAATGCTTATGAAGAGTGACAGAATTCCGGAAGATTACGATATGTCTCATCTAAGAAGTATCGGAACCGGAGCTGAAGCAATGAACGAAAGGAAAACACAAGAAGTAGAAGCATTCTTCCATAAGCATAATGTTAAAGCAACTTTAAGTGCCGGATATGGTCAGAGTGAAGGATGTTCAAACTTTACACTTCCAAATCCGATGTTCCCGCTGGTAGACGGATGCGTTGGAATGCCAATGCCGGCAACAACTATGGCAGTATTCTCAGAGGATCTGGAAGAACTGAATTATGGAGAAATCGGAGAATTATGTATGACGGGTCCTGCTATGATGCTCCACTATGCGGGATGGAGAGGTGATGAACTTACTGAAAGAACACTGATCAATCATCCAGATGGGAACTGCTGGTTACATACGGGAGATAAAGCTTACATCAATGAACACGGAATTGTATACATTCTTGGACGTGGAACAACAAAGCGTTTCGGTGGCGGAGAACTTTACATGATGAGAATGGAGACAAAAGCAGTACGTGTAGCTGGTGTAGAAGATGGATTCTTCTGCTTTGTACCAGATCAGGATCATGAAGGATATTTCCTTCCATATTTCTTTGTAATCCTTGATGAAACAAAGAGTCTGGATGAAGTAAAAGCAGGTCTTGCAGATGCACTGGAAGAATATGAATATCCGGTAGACATCCGCGTAATCAAGGAAAGACCGTATTTCCACTTCAAGACAAACAGAAAAGAACTCACAGCAGCAATTCTTGAGGAACTGAACTAAAAAAGACTCCTCTGTCGCATCAATATGTAAATTCTATATAAATAAGTAAGAAAAAACCTGATGATTCCCCGTATTTTAACAAATCATAAGATACGGGGGGATTTCTTTATTACGTTTATACATGCCAGAAACCTGAAAACCAGACTTTTCGATGTGTTTTTGTGCTAAAAAACGTCAGTATGTCTTGAACAAAACAGTTAGCAGTGATATATTAAAGTAAATACCTAATTACTATATTATATGCAAAAATATATGCAAAATACGAATTACAGTAGCATATAATAGAGGGTGGAGTATAAATAAAATATAATGGAAATGAGGTGGGGGCAAACAAAAAACATAATATGAATTATCTAATACAAACACGAAAGGAAGGGTAGACATTATGAAAAAGAGAAGTAAAATGCTTTTGAGTTTATTCCTCTCTGCTATGATGGTATTCAGTGTAGTGCCTTCAACAGTTCTTGCAGAGACTGCACCTGAAGAAACACCAGCAGTGCAGGAAAATACTACAGAAGCCGGGCTGGATAACACCAATACAAATGAGGCAGAAGATCCAGCAACAGAAGATTCTGTGACAGAAGATGATGCAACAGAAGCAACTACTGATTCTTCAAACACAGATAATGATGCTGTGGCCCAGACAGATACTGATGAAAATAAAGTAACTATTTCAGGTATTACAATACAGACACCAGTCATCCAGTTCGAGGGTGCCAATGCAGCTGTTGCAGAACAGTTGACAAAGGACGTGGAGATTGATGAAGAAGATCCTGCAATCCAGAGCCTGCGTGAAGCATTGGGGGATCTCGAAATGGTTGGCGGAGAAGCCGGCACAGAATCCAATGAATCTAATATCAGCACAGCAGACCTGTATGAAGCAGATGAACAGGCTGAAACCAAGAAGCTGACAGAAGACCAGATTAATACAGTTGTTGGTATGTATCAGCAGTATCTGAATCAGTGGTCAGCCAATGCTAATGTACTCGGTGTTCAGAATCCATTCTTTCTGGATTTCAACGATGATACAGATGGTCTTGGTATCCTTGGTCAGATGCTTGCCTTAGACGGCAAATCTGTTCAGGATATCAGAGATGGCAAGGTGAGCTACGATGACCTGACAGGTATGATCTTTACTTTCACATATGGTGATAAGTTAGGTATTAAGTATTATGGTCCAGATGTAACAAATGCAAGAGATGAAGCTCTTGCTGCAGTTACAGCATCAGGTGCACAGACAAAGGCACAGAAGCTGCTTGTTCTGAATGACTGGTTGGCCCATAACAATACATTTGATATGTCCTACATCATGAACTCCGGTAAGGAATCAAATGATGACAAGCCGATGATTGCAAAGGATCCTCAGAAGCAGGAGCATGAGGGTGAAGTTTACGATGAGATCTATAAGGTTTACGAACCACAGATCAAACAGAATTTCCATGATCAGATTTATGCAGGCATTAAGCAGGAGTTGCTTGTAAAATTTTATAAAAACGCTATTGCTCAGACTTTGGTGAAGGCTGGACAGTCTGAGGAAGATGCGAATGCATATGTAGAAGCTAATAAAGAAGCTATCGAGAAGGATCCGGAAGCATTTGTGAAAAAAAACCTTCCAGACGCAGCAGAACCATTGAAGCAGGAAGCAGATAAATTTATCAAAAATGCTGAAGAAAAAGGCGTTGAGGTTGAAGGCGTTACGAAGACTGTTGAGCAGCTTACTCAGCAGCAGTTAGATAGCGATGATCCGGCATTGGATATGAACGGTGATGGAACGAAGGAAACAAGCTTTAAGCAGGCGATTCCAATCTATGCGAAGCAGGCTGCAACCGGTATGACAACTGGTGTCATCAACTATTGGGAAGGTACTCAGTTTGGTGCATTCGGTATGGGTACATCTGTATGTCTGGGTTACTCCAAAGCTTTTTCATATCTTGTGCAGTGCCTGGATAAAGATATCTATCTGATTGATCCTGATAAGACAGATGCGTATGACAGTAAGAAAACAGTGACAGCAGGTGATGGATCTACATCTGAAGTATGTGATAACTGGAAGACAGCCAAAGAACTGTACTATGGTTCAGATGGTAAGACACTGGATATCAATGCAGGCTACACAGTTGACCTTGTAAGAATTTCCTTCCAGTCCAACGTTACAATGTATGGCGAAGAACAGGAAGACTTCGGTTCCGACCATTACTGGAATGCAGTCAAGGTGGATGGTCAGTGGTACTATGTAGACCCTTGTTATACAGATGTCTACACAGAAGTTATGAGTCGTGACCGTGTCGAGACAGATGGTGATATGAACCATGTCTTCTTCCTGTTCAGCGATACAGATGCAAGAAAATTGTATCAGGATAACTTTAGTGTTTTAAGATCACTTTATCAGAATGAAGCAACAGATACAACATATGAAAAAGCATGGATGGCGCGTGCCGCAAGTAATGTTTACTATGCAGACGGTTATGCGTACTACATGTATGATTCTACAGACTTGTTTGACAGAGTAAACAGTACAAGCATGAATCAGAGCCAGAAGGCTGCAGAGTACAAGATTGTTCGTCATAAACTGACAAATAAGGATACAGGCGATGGCGACAGCGATTATGAGACACTGATTAATTTCACAGACAAGGAAAACGACGATGATGACGATACATTTGTAAGCGTTCTGAACAAAGACGGTAAGATGGAGAAGAATGATCTTCTGACCAAACTGTATGCACAGTTTGTGGATGAACAGAGCATTTACCCATCCATCGGTCTGACAGCAGCACTGTATACAGATGGTAAGATTTACTTCAACGTATCCAACGATATCGTTTCCTACAATCCTGCAGACGGTGCAGTAGCCATTGTGAAGGAATACAATACAGTATCTGCAAAACGTGATAATACAAAGTTGTTTGGCGGTATGGCGTTTACAACAACAGATGAAAAGAGTGCAGATTTCACTGTCACAAATCATCCAATCGCAGGTCTGACTGTGAAGGGTGACAAACTGGTTGTTTCAATCGGTACAAACTTCGCGTTCATTTCAGGTAAGAGCAAACTGCTTGACCATTCCAGCTACGGTTATGAATTCGAAGAGACAGATTACAATCCGACTTATACAAACTACAAGAAGTATCAGCAGTTCATGGGCAGTCAGAGCAATGATAATGACGAGTTCATGTGGTCTGCAAACTTTGTTGATACAGTTGATTTGAAGACTTTGACAGGTGATTCTCATAACTATAAGACAGTTTCTGTACCTGCAACATGCGGACGCAACGCATTTACAGAAGAACGTTGTTCTGACTGCGGCCTGATTAAAGACGGTACACGTGTTGAAGAAGAAGGTACAGCACACGAGCATCATTACATCAAGTTCCATGAAACATATTATACAAAAGATGATAATGGCAATTGGAATGAAGCAGACAACTATGTTTGCCCAGAGTGCGGTGCTTGTATTACAGAACCTGTTAAGTCCAAATATGAACAGGCTAATTCTACATACGAGAAAAGAAAAGCTATCTGGGATGAAGCTCAGAAGAACGCAGCAGAAGGACATGCTTACACAGCAACAGATGCTGAGTGGAGCGATGATCACACAAGCGTTACATTCCAGAATCTGAAATGTGAAACTTGTGCAAATCAGATCAATAAACTGGATTGTCTCCTTGAATCAGATGAAAATGCAACAAACAAAGCTAACAGAGATTCTATTGAGAAAGCTCTTGCAGAAAAAGTAACTGCAACGGCTAAACTTGTTAGTCACACTGGTACATGTGATCAGGGTGTAACATCTACTTACAAAGCAACAGGTAAGACAGATGATGGTTACAGATATACTGCATCTGATAAGAAGACATCTGACGCAGGTCAGCACCAGTACACAGGTACATGGGCATGGGAACCAGTAAAAGATGACAACGGCAATGTAACTGGATATACAGCATCTGTAACAGGTGTTAAGTGTTCTGTATGTGATGATGAACCTAAAGCAGAGCAGATTACAGTTGCTGATGCAGTTAAAGATACAGAGAAATCTGTAGCTGCAACATGTACAGAAAAAGGTAAAGATGTCTATACAGCAACAGCAACAGTAAAGGATGCTGAAGGTAAGACAGAAATTGGTACATTAACAGATACATATGAAGTTGAATTGGCAGCCCTTGGCCATAAGTATGGTGCTCCTGTATGGAACTGGACAAAGGGTGAAAACAACACTTACACAGCAACAGCAACATTTACATGTGCAAATGATGAGAAACATGTAGAAACAGTTGATGCAAAAGTAACTGAGAAATCTGATGGCGCAACATGTACAGAGGCAGGTAAGATTACTTACACAGCTACAGTTACATTTGAAGGCAAAGATTACAAAGGTACTAAGACAGAAGAAGTAGCTGCTCTCGGTCATGACTATAAAGTCTCAGAAAAAGACGGATGGAAATGGACAGCTGATAAAGAAAAAGGATATACAGCTGTTGCAACATTCGTATGCAGCCGTTGTAAAGATTCTCATGACGTAACTGCAGATGTTGTTAAAGAAGACAAGAACAGTCAGATCATCTACACAGCAACTGCTAAATACACAGATGAAACTGGTAAGGAATTTACAGCTACAGCTACAAAGAGTACAAAAATGTCCGTATCTTACAAAGTTCACCGTCAGGATTATGACTGGGAAGAAGACTGGAAGAAAGACGGACAAACGTCTGGTACAGTTGGTGAAGCAAAAAGATTAGAGGCTATCAAGATCAAGTTACCAGATGATGTTTCTGGATCTATCGAATATCGTACACATATTCAGGACATCGGTTGGGAAAAGAACTGGAGTAAAGACGGAGCAAAATCCGGTACAGAAGGACAGTGTAAACGTCTGGAAGCAATCCAGATCAAACTGACTGGTGAAGTTGAAAAGAATTATGACGTATACTACAGCGTACATGCCGAGAACTTCGGATGGCTCGGATGGGCTAAGAATGGCGAAGAAGCAGGAACAGCTGGTTACGGATACCGTCTTGAAGCAATCAGGATTCAGCTGGTTACCAAAGGGGACAAAGCACCAGAACTTATTGGTACTATCAAAGAAGCTATGAAAGCAAGACTGGTCGGATACCAGACACATGTACAGGACTATGGTACACAGGCATATGTATATGACGGTGCTATGGCAGGTACAGAAGGCGAGTGCAAACGTATGGAATCTATCCGTATGAAACTCCCGTCTTCAGTGAACAGCTCAATCCAGTACAGATCTCACGTTCAGGATATTGGATGGGAGAAGAATTGGGCATCTAACGGATCATTATCCGGAACAACTGGACAGTGTAAACGTCTGGAAGCAATTCAGATCCAACTGTCTGGTGATGTAGCAAAGAACTATGATGTATACTACAGAGTTCATGCTCAGGATTATGGATGGCTTGCATGGGCTAAGAATGGAGAATCTTCAGGAACAGAAGGATACGCAAAACGTCTCGAGGCAATTGAGGTTCGTCTGGTTCCAAAGGGAACAACTCCAGACCTTCCAGCATCAGCAAATGAAAAAGCCTTCATCAAAAAAAAATAACAAAGCTTAACTTGCAAGGGGCTGTCGGGAAATGAACCGCTCCCCATCAAGTAGACAATTGAAAAAATATAAATTTTTCCTGCCAGTAGAAATTTATCTGCTGGCAGTTTTTATGTAGCTTGCAAGTAATTTTCGTGTTTTTCCATTGGCGTTAAAATTCCAAGATTCCTTTGCAAGCGTTTATTGTTGGTAAGCGTCCAATAAGAGGGTGTATCGAAATTTCTGGCTGTTGCATGTAAACTATTTATTAGAGTTTTGGGAGTTGACTCTAAAAACTCTAAATCTAATCTAAGGAGCAGGCAAAGGCGGTTCAGAAATGGCTCCCGCATAAGTCTGAAAATACTGAAAATCCTTAGAAATGCTGGGAAATCTGACGATTCTATGGTATAATAATCCTATCGAAGCGAAAGGGTTTTCAGGTTATGTCAGCTACGGAACAGGAGTATAAAAATCATATCAAAGAACTGGAACAGCAGGTCCGGCTCCTGAAAGAGCAGGTTGATTTCCTGACACGTAAACTTTATGGAACAAAATCCGAGAAGACATCTACTCTCGAAATCGAGGGGCAGATGTCTCTTTTTAATGAAATCGAAACCTGTGCAGATCCTGATGCACACGAACCGGAGCTTGTTGAGATAGAGAAGCACCTACGTAAAAGGAAGTACACCGGTCAGCGGGAAGAACTGGTAAAAAATCTTCCTCACAGCAAAGTACTCCATACCATAGATGAAAGGGAACAGATATGCGATAACTGCGGGAGTACGATGGTGAAAGTAGGGGAAGAATTCGTCCGCACGGAAGTACAGTTTATCCCTGCAAAACTCAAGGTGATTGACCATTACCGGGAAACGTATGAATGCAGGTCGTGCCGGAAAAACGGAACTTCTTATATGGAGAAGGCTCCGGTGCCATATCCTCCCGTCCTGCATTCTCTGGCATCTGCATCTACCATCACCTGGCTCATCCACTAGAAGTTTGAATTAAGCATCCCGCTGTACAGACAGGAAAAAGAATGGGAGACTTTGGGATTACGTTTAAGCAGAGCGACTATGTCAAACTGGCTTCTGGTTGTCTATCGGGACTGGCTTGTACACATCGTCCACCGTCTGAAGCTGGAACTTCTGAAACAGAGATACCTTCATATCGATGAAACACATGTACAGGTGCTGAAAGAACCGGGACGAAGCGGGAAATATCCGGAAGCGTTTCTGAGGGAATATGAAGGTTATATCCATACAGACGCTTACTCCGGATACAATGCGGTTTCAGGAGTAAAAAGATGTCTTTGCTATACGCATCTGCGCCGGGCTTTCGTGGAGGCGCTCCCTCCTGATCAGAAGAAAAAAGAACGTCTTATCCGCGAGAAACCGCTTCTCGAGGCTTTTTGGTCATGGGCAGAAAAAAGTGCCATCGGAGAGCTGCCGAAATCCAAACTTTCAAAAGCTTTTCATTACGCCTTAAATAACCGTGAAGGTTTTTGGAATTATCTGGAAGACGGGAATTGTTCCATCAGTAATTCGCTTGCGGAAAACTGTATCCGTCCCTTTGTGATCGGCAGAAAGAACTGGCTGTTCTCCGGAAGTCCGAAAGGGGCGGAAGCCAGTGCAGGAATCTATACACTGTTTTATTTGACGCTTACGGCCAAAGCATGATCAAATTGAGATATTGGGTTTTAGGGTGTAACCCTAATGCGCACGACATAGGAGAACGGATTTTTTGCATAAAGACCATGTCACTTTATGCGTATCCTGTTATATTTCTTTATTCCCATTGGTATGAAGGCTCGGACAATTGATTTTTAATCCTTTTTTGTAATTAGCATTTTCAAACTCCAAGTAATAGTTAGAGGGCATAGGAAAAGGAGTGTGATGGGAATTGAAAGAAAGATTAAGAAGCCTTCAAAAGTACATTGAGGTGTATCGATGCGTAGGGATAGATAAGGTACTTAAGACTATTCCGTGTAGATTTGCTTATTCGGTAGCAAATGAGCATGTGGATGAAAAGAAGTTTCATGAGAAAGTGTTGTATCGCATGCGACACAACAAATATGACTCATTGAGAAAAAGCTATAACAAGGTAATTAAGAATAAAGTAAATGATGTCAAACAGGGATTGTATCAGACCATCTATTTGACGTTAACAATTATGGCTGAAGATGTGGCTGATGAAAAAGCTCATTTAGTTCTATGGAGAGTGCCATAAGAAGTGCTTTTGTGGGGATTGGTGTTAATGGTATTCCGTTAATAATTAATATAAACATAATCGGTTGTTGATGCAGCTCTCTGTAAAGTTGCAATTAAGCGGCTAACAGTATTATGGTTCCGGCGGCTGTTGTTAAAATTGTTTGCAACCAGATAAGCGGATTGTGATTCCCCATATTGTTCGGACTTTTGAAGAGGTGTTGTCGATGGAATCTAAAACACATCCTAATCCAGATGGATTATTGTAGCTCTACAAAATAAATATAAGAATAGAAATAGATTATAAAAGGTTTGTTGGGCAGTATAGCCTAATGAAGCCTACAGAAAAAGGTTGCGTGAAGCCACATAAAAATGTATAATTAGGAGTAATGAATTTCATATTAAATGATATTGGAGGTACTCATGTCACAGTCGGTTACGATAAAGAGTAATAAATATGGAATCAATTTAATTTTAGATGCGGATATGCCATTTGCTGATTTGATAAAGGCAGTTGTGGAGAAGTTTAAGGCATCCGCCAATTTTTTTAAAAACGCAAAGCTTGCTATTTCATTTGAGGGAAGGCATCTTTCAGATGAAGAGCAGCAGCAGATAATTGCAGCTATTGAGGAAAATACCACAATTGAGATTTTGTGCATTGTGGAGAGTGGTACCGAGCAGGAAGCCATTATGAAGGAGCAGGTTGAGGCATTTAATGAGGCAGTGCAGAAGCAGTGCGAGAATGTTGCGACAGTCAGTGTTCCGGAGCAGTTTTACCGTGGTACGCTTAGGTCAGGCCAGGTGATTACCAGCGAGTCTTCGGTCACAATCATAGGTGATGTCAATCCGGGAGCCAAGATTATAGCTCAGGGCAATATCGTTATTCTTGGTGCATTAAAGGGCAATGTCCACGCCGGATGTACAGGTGACAGGAGCTGCTTTGTATTTGCACTTGACATGCAGCCGATTCAGATTCAGATTGGTGATTTGATTGCGAAGAGTCCGGACGAGCCTCAGCCAAAGCACAGGGTAAGGCGCAAGGAAAAGCCGGCACAGGAGCAGGCACAGATAGCCATCGCAAAGGATGGATATATTTACATCGAACCAATTACTAAAAATATTTTAAATAGCATTTAGGAACGTAGGAGGAATAAAGTTCATGAGCGAAGTAATCGTTATCACATCAGGAAAGGGTGGTGTGGGCAAGACCACAACCACAGCAAATATTGGTACAGGTCTTGCACAGTTAAATAAAAAGGTTGTTATGATTGATACTGACATCGGACTGCGTAACCTGGATGTTGTTATGGGACTTGAGAATCGTATTGTATACAATCTCGTAGACGTCGTTGAGGGCAAATGCCGTATACGTCAGGCCCTTATCAAGGATAAGAAATATCCTGATCTGTGTCTGCTTCCATCAGCCCAGACAAGGGACAAGGATGCTGTTACACCGGAGCAGATGGTTGAGCTTATCAATGAGCTTCGTGAGGAGTTTGACTATATTCTGCTTGACTGCCCGGCAGGTATCGAGCAGGGCTTCAAGAATGCCGTTGCAGGAGCTGACCGTGCACTCGTTGTCACTACACCTGAGGTATCAGCAATCCGTGACGCTGACCGTATTGTTGGCCTTCTCGAGGCAAATGAGATGAAGCGCATTGATCTGATTGTCAACCGTCTGCGTGTCGATATGGTTAAGCGCGGTGATATGATGAATGTGGATGATGTAACAGAGATCCTTGCAGTCAACTTAATCGGCGCAGTACCGGATGATGAGCAGATTGTTATTTCTACAAACCGTGGTGAGCCGTTAGTCGGTTCAGACAGCCTTGCAGGAAAGGCATATATGAATATCTGCCGCCGTATCATGGGCGAGGAGGTTCCTTTACTTGATTTAAACCAGAAGCATGGTGTCTTTGAAAAGCTAAAGGATATGTTTAAGAAAAATTAAAGGGGGATACGTACCATGGGTATAATGGATTTATTTAAAAAGAAATCTTCTGGTAATGTTGCAAAGGATCGCCTGAAGCTGGTGCTGGTTTCTGACCGTGCAAACTGCTCATCGGAGATGATGGAGATGATGAAAAGGGATATCATTGAGGTTATTTCCCGCTATATGGATATTGATGCGGAAGCTCTTGATGTGAAAATCACAGAGACAGAGTCTGATTCTAACAACGGAATGGTTCCGGCACTCGTTGCCAATATTCCTATCCGTGACATGAAGCATCGTCCGGATCCAAGATAGAGTAAATAAAATAATATGATATGATAAGATATGAGGGTCAAAAGGTGTTTTGGCCCTTTAATTATTGTATTGAATAAAAAAGACTTGATTTGATATTAGAGTGTGATATACTTTAATACGTTACAAATAAATAAATTTTAGCAGAGTAGACACATGTGCGTTAAGTGCCGGATGAACAGGGAGTTGTCACCCGGACGAAAAGAGAATCTTGCGGTACATGAGTCGCATCCCGCTGCATCCGAAGATATTAATTATCTCCTGTTGTAGTTCGGTGAGGTCTGCAAAGGAGGTAATTTTTTAATGAAAAAATTCGTTACTTTGTTCACCGATTCTGCCCGAGAGCTTAAATCGGTCAGAACCATCACAACTATGGCAATGCTTGCTGCAGTTGCCGTTATCCTTGGATATTTCTCCATCGAATATGGACAGTTTATCCGTATCGGTTTTTCCGGTATTCCAAATGGTATCGTTGATTACCTGTTTGGACCGGTTGCCGGAGCTGTTTTCCACGGAGCGCTTGACATCATCAAGTATCTGATGAAGCCTACAGGACCATTTTGTCCACAGCTTACACTTGTTGTAATGCTTGCAGGTGTTTTATATGGATGTTTCTTTTATAAGAAAAAGCTTACCATATGGAGAGTGCTTGCTGCGAAGTTTGTAGTAATGCTCATCTGCAATGTCATTCTCAATACTCTGTGTCTGCAGGTGCTGTATGGACAGGCGCTTATGGCAATTCTTCCAATGCGTGCACTGAAGAACCTTATTATGTGGCCGATAGATTCAATTGTCTTTTTCGGCATTGCAAAGGCACTGGAGCAGATTGGATTGTTCCGCACCTTCCGTAAACAGGAGCTTGTAAAGAATGCATAGCATGTTCTTTATAATGTATATAGATGATGAAAAGGAACATAGCAACAGAATAATGCACAGACAATATAATGCACAAAACATTACATTAAAATGATATTTTAAGCATTAAATGGCAATTTGTGTTAATAATTTTAAGGATAAACACCTTTAAACTGACAATTATGAGGTATTTCGCATTTTTAATGAAAATTGTTGACACAATATATTGAACGTGATATTGTTTACTTGTTCAAAATAATACACAAAAGAAAACGAACAAACAACTACATATTAATTATGAATATTTAAGAGCAAAGACGCTAACCGGTGAAGCACTTTGCTCTTTTTTATTTATCAAAATCACAAGGATATTTAAATTAGGAGGCAATATATTATGAGATTAAAAGACACAGGATTAACAGCACAGGACATCAAAGACAAAGTAAAGAAGTATATGATTGAGACATATGAGCGTTTCGATTTCATCGCTGAGACTGCTGAGGGCATGTATCTATATGATGAGAATGGTACACCATACCTTGACTTTTACGCAGGAATCGCCGTAAACAATGCCGGCAGCAGAAACCCTAAGGTTGTTGCAGCAGTCAAGGATCAGGTGGATGACATCATGCATACATTCAACTATCCATACACCATTCCACAGGCACTGCTTGCTGAGAAGGTTTGCAAGACTATCGGAATGGACAAGATTTTCTACCAGAACTCAGGAACTGAGGCAAATGAGGCTATGATTAAGATGGCTCGTAAATATGGTATAGAGAAATATGGTCCAAACAGATATCACATCGTAACTGCTAAGGACGGCTTCCATGGCAGAACCTTCGGTGCTATGTCAGCAACAGGACAGCCTGGAAACGGATGCCAGGTGGGATTTGGTCCTATGACATACGGCTTCTCATATGCTCCTTACAATGACTTAAAGGCTTTCAAGGATGCTTGCACAGAGAACACAATCGCTATCATGATTGAGCCTGTACAGGGCGAGGGCGGTGTTCATCCTGCGACACCTGAATTCATGAAGGGACTTCGCGAGTTCTGTGATGAGAAGGGTATGCTCCTCCTTATCGATGAGGTTCAGACAGGATGGTGCAGAACCGGAGCTGTAATGAGCTACATGAACTACGGCATCAAGCCTGATATCGTTTCTATGGCAAAGGGTCTTGGTGGTGGAATGCCAATCGGTGCTATATGTGCTACAGAGGAGGTTTCAAAAGCGTTCTCAGCAGGTTCACACGGTACAACCTTTGGTGGACATCCTGTATGCTGTGCAGCAGCACTTGCAGAAGTAAACGAGCTGCTTGACAGAGATCTTGCCGGAAATGCAAAGAAGGTTGGTGATTATTTCACAGCTAAGCTTGAGAAACTTCCACACGTAAAAGAGGTAAGACATCAGGGATTATTAGTTGGTGTTGAGTTTGACGATACAATCTCAGGTGTAGATGTAAAGCATGGCTGCTTTGACCGTCATATGCTTATCACAGCAATCGGAAGCCATATCATCCGTATGGTTCCACCGCTTATCGTAAGCGAGGAAGAGTGCGACAAGGCATTTGATATTATCAAGGAGACTGTTGAGTCACTTTCATAGAAGGCTTGAATTATATTTGAAGCAGGCAACAGAATATATTGCGGCAGATTTTACGAGCCGGATAAAAGGACAAGGGCGTCACGATTAGCTTCGTGCGCCCTTCTTTTAAACAAAGAATATAGGTAACTAAGCGGAACAAGTTTATATAACAACATATGATTAAAGGGTCAAAAGGTATCGTCGATGCATACCTTAGCGACTTTCATATCAACATAGCATAAAGATGTATATATAAGAAAAGCGAGGGGAACGAAATGGCACATCTTGTTATTACAATAGGATGCGAATATGGCGCTAAAGGAAACCAGATTGGCAAAAAGGTTGCTAAAGACCTGGGAATCAAATTTTATGACAGGGATACTGTAGATGAAATCATAAAAGAGGTCGGTATTCCGAAGGATATCATGGAAAAGGTTGAGGAAGGTATCACTATCGCCGGAAAAGGTGCAGAGGGTGATGTCAGAGGCTCTTTCTCCAAATATGCAGACCTCACAGAGCGTGCAATTCACGTCCAGAAAACCATAATCAGAAAATTATCAGACCGTGAGTCATGCGTGATTATCGGTCGTTCAGCAGACTATATACTAAAGGAACATAAACCGATTTTACGTATTTTCATATATTCACCGGATGAAGTGAGGATTGAAAACGTAATGAAGAGCCACAATTTGTCGGAGGATGATGCAAAGCTTTTTATCACTGAAAAGGATAAGCGTTATCATAAGCGTCATATGGCGCTGACAGGAAGCAACCGAGGCGACAGACACAACAGGGATATGCTTATAGACAGCAGCCTGTTAGGAGTGGATGGCACAGCGGAGCTTATTGAGTCTCTGGCAAGAAAAGTGGTAGAAAATGAAAGTAAGACAGAAGCTGGAGGTGACAAGTAATGGAACAGAAAAAATCAGAATTTAACAAAGTCCTGAATGCCTGGGACGTACTTGTAATTGCATTTGGAGCCATGATTGGCTGGGGCTGGGTTGTCTCAACCGGAGGCTGGATTGAAAAGGGCGGAGTGCTCGGTGCCGCAATCGGCTTCGTAATCGGCGGTATCATGATATTTTTTGTGGGAATGACCTACGCGGAGCTGACAGCAGCCATGCCTCAGTGCGGTGGCGAGCATGTATTCAGCTACAAGGCAATGGGTTCGACAGGTTCATTCATATGTACGTGGATGATTATCCTTGGATATGTCAGTGTGGCATGCTTTGAGGCGTGCGCTTTCCCAACAATCATCACATATCTGTGGCCGGGCTTTTTGAAGGGCTATCTGTATACGGTAGCAGGCTTTGATATTTATGCTTCTTGGCTTATTGTGGCGATAGTTGTGGCATTTTTAATTATGATGATAAACATTATCGGCGCAAAGACAGCAGCGATTTTGCAGACTGTGCTCACATGTATTATTGGTGGCGCCGGAATTTTGTTGATAATTGCATCGGTAATCAATGGAACAGTTGATAACCTGGATGGACAGATGTTTGCAGGCAGCTCTGCAGGTCTGAACGTAAAGGCAATTATCGGAGTGGCAGCACTTTCGCCATTTTACTTTATCGGATTTGACGTAATACCTCAGGCGGCTGAGGAGATCAATGTTCCGGCAAAGAAAATCGGCTCAATACTTATCTTATCAGTAGTTCTGGCAGTTGTGTTCTATGCACTTGTCATTGTTGCGGTAGGTCTTGTCATGGGCCCACAGGCAATTGTTGATTCAGAGCAGGCAACAGGACTTGTCACAGCAGATGCAATGGCTGCCGCATTCAACACAAAGATAATGGCAAAGGTTATAATAGTCGGCGGAATGTGCGGTATCGTAACCTCATGGAACTCATTTTTGCTCGGTGGCTCGCGTGCCATGTACTCAATGGCAGAGTCATATATGATTCCGAAGTTTTTTGCAAAGCTTCATCCAAAGCACAAGACACCAATCAACTCACTGATTCTCATTGGAGTACTCACAATGCTTGCTCCTTTTGCAGGCAGAAAGATGCTCGTATGGATTAGTGATGCCGGCAACTTTGGATGCTGCGTGGCATACTGCATGGTTGCTCTTTCATTCATTATTCTTCGCAAGAAGGAGCCGGATATGCCAAGACCTTACAAGGTTCCCGCATATAGGTTCTTTGGAACGATGGCGGTCATCATGTCAGGCTTCATGGTTGCAATGTACTGCATACCGGGAAGCGGCGGATCACTTATCGCTCAGGAGTGGGGCATCGTGCTTGCATGGTGTGCGCTCGGCGTGGTATTCTTCGTTTTCTGTAAAAAGAAATACAAGGAGTCATTTGGTACACTTGTTGAGCTCATATCAGATGAGGATGCTGCAACACTTATGCCGGAGGCAGATGAGGCTGAACTGGATAAGGTTATCGATGCTGCAATAGACAGGGTACTTGCCAAGAAAGCAAGCTAGGAAACAGAAAGGACAGATTATATATGGAAACATTTAATTTCTCGGTGCCACAGGACATCACAGTGGGAAAGGGCAGTCTTTCAAAGCTGCCGGAAATAGCCAAAAAGCTTGGAGGTAAGCATGCACTCATCATTTCAGGACCTCATCTTGAGAAGATGGGACTTGTAAAAAAGGCAGCAGATTATCTGGCATCAGTTGACATAAAAGCAGACACTTTTACAGATATAGAGGCAAATCCATCTGTCACAACAGTGGAGAAAGCCACAGCAAAATACCTGGAGTCGGGCGCAGACTTTATCGTGGCATTCGGAGGCGGCTCACCGATGGATGTGGCAAAAGCAGTGGGTGTAGTTGCCAAATATGGCGGAAGCGTCACAGACTATGAGGGAGCACACAAGGTGCCGGGACCAATCGTACCGCTCATTGCGATACCAACCACCGCAGGAACCGGCTCAGAGGTGACAGCATTCTCTGTAATTACAGATCATAGCAGAAACTATAAGCTTACAGTATTCAGCTACGAGATATTGCCAAAATATGCAATCCTCGATGCAGAACTCATCACAACAGCACCGGCAAGCGTAGCGGCAGCCTGCGGAATTGATGCATTTATCCATGCCGAGGAGGCGTATGTATCCACAGCAGCTTCGCCATTTTCTGATGCACTGGCAGAAAAAGCGATGGCACTTATCGGAAAAAATATCCGCAGATTTGTAGCAAACAGAAACGATATCGAGGCTGCAGAAGCTATGATGACAGGCTCACTTTTTGCAGGAATAGCATTCTCGTTTGCAAGGCTTGGAAATGTGCATGCAATGAGCCATCCGGTCAGCGCATTTTTCGATGTGCCTCACGGAGTGGCAAACGCAGTGCTGCTTCCTGTAATCGCAGAGTACAATGCACTTGCAGATCATGGAAAGTATCTGACCATCTACAATGATATAAGCCCGATTCCTGCATATGCGGACGAATTTGAGCCGATGATGCTGGTAGATGCAATCAGGGAGCTTTGCACAGACATCGGAATCCCTGAGAATCTGACCATCGCAATCAACAATGCCAGCAAAACCGGAACAGTCACAAAGGAAGAGATAGAAAGCAAGATAGAGCCGATGGCTGTCGATGCCATGAAGAGCGGCAACATTGCTGTCAATCCAAGGACTTCACGCCAGTGCGATATCGAGATGCTGTATCGCAGGGCACTGTAAACTTATAAAATACAAAAACGGAGATATGAGTATGGATTATCTGTCACACAATGTATCTGAAAATTTAAAAAGAATACGTCAGTCAAAGGGCATGAGCTTAGATCAGGTAGCGGAACAGACCGGTGTGAGTAAAAGCATGCTTGCTCAGATAGAAAAGGGCACAGCAAATCCATCTATCGGGGTGCTTGGTAAAATCACAAGCGGTCTGCGAATTGAGTTTCAAAGACTTATAGATCCGCCGAGAGTGGACTATGCGCTCATATCTCCGGATGATCTGGTACCGACAAAGGAGCTTTTGGGACAGTACAGGGTATGGACCTGCTTTCCATACGAGGACTCAAGGGAGGTCGAGGTATACCGTATCGACGTGGAGCCGGGCGGCGTGTATACAAGCGGTGGGCACGGCGAGAAAACACGCGAGTATCTTACAGTCACAGACGGTGTGCTGACAGTCGAGTGTCACGACCATGTGCAGGAAATCCATAGGGGACAGGTGTATAAGTTTGAGACCGATCAGCCTCATTTGTATCGCAATGATGGTGATAGGGTGGCAAGCTGCATGTGCTTCTTTTTGGATTATACTAATATTCGGTGAGATTTTTAGCCTCTCCTCACCACAGCACTTTTCCCTCTAAAAGCAATACCGATTCTGATAATTGAATTCACACCATTATCGCGCAGCTCAGTGTCGTATTTCTTTGTTTCTATCTGTTGCAGGGCGCTGTCGGCTAATGCGGATAAATCGGTATGTTCATCTTTAGTGTGTTTAAATTCAAAGATAAATCCAGGCATTCCCTTTGTTAAAGGCATAAGCTGAATATCAAATCGACCGAGGCCTGATTCGCGGTTTGAGCGTATCTTGTAGCGGTTTCCAAGTATGGCACAAAGACCAAGCATCATTCCGTGATAGAAGCCTTCATTAGCTCCATCAATAGAAGAAATGTTTTTTACCATAAAATCCTCCAGCAGAGCCTGGAGTTTTTGCGTGTCCTTGGAAAAGATAGCCTGACTGATAGATATGGCAAGGCTATTTTGGTTGGTGCGGTTTAGAACCTCCTTTTCGTAAACAAAAGTAATTTCTTTGTTCGGAATAGCAACGTCACACATGAAATTTCCATCGCTTTGCGGATAAATATTGGCAACCTTCAGGTATCCGGCTACCAGAAGAAAGCTGTATATACTATATGGATTATTCTGAACCTCGGGATAGATAACACCGGTATCAATATAGGCTGCGATTTTTTCACCACAGAGCAGCTTATAAAGGTCTTTGGTAATTTCAGGCGTAGCTGCCTGGATAATTTCTCCGATTATCTCATTGCTGCCGGTGGATTGCCAGAATGCTTTCGGAAAGCAGTTGTCAGAGATATAATTGATTACAGACCATGGATTAAAGATTTCTGTATTGCCAAAACGATATCCATCGTACCATTCGCTGAGCTCATTATATTTATCATCTTTTCCATAGTATCGCAGCATGTCTTTTACCTCTTTTTCAGTAAAACCAAAATAAGAGCTGTAGCCATCATCGAGAATAGAATAGGTTTTCAGATTGTTCATGCCGCTGAAGATACTTTCCTTTGCTACACGCAGTATTCCTGTAAGAAAGCCAAAGGCAAGGTGTGGATTGTCCTTGAGTCCTCCTGAGAAAAAATTGCGCATGAAATTTACAATTTCCGGATAGAAATTGCAGGTATGCCCCTGCTGGATGGGTGTGTCATATTCATCAATGATAATGATACATTCCCTTCCATAATGCTTATGAAGCAGTAATGATAAAAGCTGCAGACCCATCTGACAATCGACTTCATCCCCGCTGTCTCCGGCAAGAAGATGATATTGTTCTTTTTCGTAAGCGGTTAAAACAGAACTTGTCTCAAGCTCGTTATGTCGTATAAATTCCAGAGATATAAGCCTGCGGATTTTCTGAAAGGTTTCTTCCCAGGTCATGCTTTTAACATCTTTGAACGTCAAAAAAATGACAGGATACTGTCCTTGGTGTTTAGTGTAGTAATCGCCGCATTGCCATATCTGTTTGTCTTTGAAATAAACAGATGTATCCTCGTTTGTTTTTTCAAAAAATACGCGCAGCATATCCATATTCAGAGTTTTTCCAAAACGCCTTGGGCGTGTGAAAAGAGATACCATCGGCTTTTTATCCAGAAAATCACGTATCATCAGAGTCTTATCTACATAATAATAGCCGGTGGTTGCAAGCTTAAAATCAGATACACCTATTGGCAGAGATTTATTTTTCGCGAAATGATTCATGTGTATGGTTTCGTCAGGGATTAACCATTTACGTCCTTCCTTTATTGCACCGGGCAATTCACCGTTTTTGCACATCTGCTGGATTCTTCGTACAGAAGATCCCATTGCTTTTGATGCATCTGAGCAAGATAAATATTCCATGTGGCACCTCCGCATAATAATTTAATAGCAATACTTTGATTATATTATATGTCATTATGCGAAATATAACAACTGTGATTTCACATGGATTTCGCATAACAATATGGAAATTTCGCATAGATTTCGTCTACAAACGAAATGCTATGTTATTTATCAGGTGTTATCCTGTGTTTTCATTGGTTATCCTATTGCATATATAGGTTTACCTATATATAATGATGTACGTTGAGAAACAAATTGTTTTAAAAAGAACATCCCAGGAGAACACAATGCAAACATTAAAGAAATTCATCAAATACTATAAACCCTACAAAACAGTCTTTTTCATAGACCTGCTTTGCGCAACAATAATCAGTGCCATAGATCTGGCGTTTCCGCAGCTGCTTCGCACGCTGACCAAAACCCTTTTTGCAGGAGCACCGGGAAAAATCATTTCTGCGCTGATTCCTATTACAATAGGCCTTTTGGTGGCATATATCATACAGACTGCGTGCAGGTATTATGTGACGTATGCGGGGCACATGATGGGAGCGAGGATGGAGCGCGACATGAGAAAGGAGCTTTTCGACCAATATGAAAAGCTTTCTTTTTCGTATTATGATCAGAATAATTCAGGACAGATGATGAGCAAGCTCGTATCCGATTTGTTTGATATATCGGAGCTTGCGCATCACGGACCGGAGAATCTGTTTATCTCACTTATAAAGATAATCGGTTCGTTCATTTTTCTGTTTATGATAAACCGTATGCTTGCGGTTCCTATGCTTATTCTTGTGGTGCTTATGCTTGTATTTTCATATGGCCAGAATAAGAAAATGCAGGAAACCTTTATGGATAACAGGCGAAAAATCGGTGATATTAATTCGAGTCTTCAGGATACTCTGGCGGGCATAAGGGTGGTGCAGTCATTTGCCAATGAGCGTATCGAGCAGGAAAAATTTAACAGAAGTAATGAAAATTTCCTGATTTCAAAGGATGCAAATTACAGATGTATGGGAAGCTTTATGAGCGGAAATGCATTTTTCCAGGGGATGATGTATCTTGTTACGCTGGTATTTGGTGGTTTTTTGATAGCGCATGGAAGGATGGAGGCATCCGACCTTGCTATGTATGCGCTGTATATAGGCATCTTTATCAGTCCTATCCAGATACTTGTAGAGCTGACTGAGATGATGCAGAAGGGACTTTCGGGCTTTAGAAGATTCTTAGAGGTGGTGGAAACTGAGCCGGATATAGTTGATGCTGCTGATGCAAAACCGCTTAAAAATGTAAAGGGAAATGTCTGTTACGAGGATGTTTCGTTCCACTATAGCGATGATGATACACCGGTGCTTTCGCACGTATCCTTTGAGATACCGGCAGGAAAATCAATTGCGCTTGTTGGACCGTCAGGAAGCGGAAAGACTACAATATGCTCACTGCTTCCGCGGTTTTATGACGTGACGGAGGGCAGGGTCACAATAGATGGAAATGATGTGAGAAAGCTCACGCTTGAAAGCCTGCGCTCGCAGATTGGACTGGTTTCGCAGGATGTTTATCTGTTTGGCGGAAGTATAAAGGACAATATCGCCTATGGAAAACCGGATGCGACGATGGATGAGATTGTAGATGCGGCCAAAAAGGCGAATATACACGATTTTATCATGGAGCTGCCGGATAAATACGATACGTTTGTCGGTGAGAGAGGCACCCGATTGTCAGGAGGGCAGAAACAGAGGATTTCCATTGCGAGGGTGTTCCTTAAAAATCCGCCTGTGCTAATACTTGATGAGGCAACCAGTGCCCTTGACAATGAGAGCGAGCGCTTTATCCAGAAAAGTCTGGAGGAGCTGGCAAAGGACAGAACGACTATCACAATTGCCCACAGGCTTTCGACAATCAGAAATGCAGACGAAATTCTCGTGGTAGCTGATTGTGGCATTGCTGAAAGAGGCACACACGAGGAGCTTTTGGCACAGGACGGAATATATGCGCGCTATTATGATATGAGCAGGTAGGATTAAGGAAAATCCCCCTGGATTTATGTTATTATAGCTGCATAAACTAACTATATAGGAGCAGACACTATGCAGGCAATGTTCATAGACGTAGACGGCACTTTAAGCAGTCCGTGCTACAAGGTAAACGGAAAATTTCAGATAGGAATGTCAGATGTGCAGTGGGCAGACTACTGCAGTAAGCATGGTGAGGATACATATGAGTGGTGCCGTCCTGTGATGCAGGTAAAGGAGTATGCCATGAAGGCAAAGGAAAAAGGCACGAAGCTGTATGTGCTTACCACATCAGGCACAAAAATCGAGACAGCTGCAAAGCGCAGATTTTTAGACAGATACTATGCGGGTATGTTTGATGACATCTATGCGGTGGAGCATGATGATGACAAGGTCAGGTTCATTCTAAAAAAAGCAGCAGAGCTTGGGATTGAACCGTCGGACTGTGAGCTTGTGGAGGATACATACCGCATACTTTTGCAGACAGTGACAGAGGGGATTAAATCCACTCACATCACAACGATTCTCACAGGCGGATGCGAACGGTAACCAAAAATTTTCCACGGTCTATAAAGAAATAAAAAAAACATCCGATAAATATGTCAGGAAGCAAAATTTACATATTTCAAGGATGAAATATAAATAGAAAGGAGATCCTGTTATGCGTATAGATGCATATAATCAGATAGCCCAGTTGTATGGCGTATCAAGAACAACAAAGACAGCAAAGACACAAAGCGCGTCGAGGATGTCTGATCAGGTATCAATTTCGCAGGCCGGTAGAGATTACCAGATTGCGAAAAAAGCAGTATCAGAGGCTTCGGACATCAGGGAAGATAAAGTCGCTTTGCTTAAGAACATGGTAGACTCCGGACAGTATGAGGTCAGTGGAGATGATTTCGCCAGCAAGCTGTTAGAGAGGTACAACTCTCTGTAATATGATAATCATATCATATATCAAAGGTAAAAGAGGATTTTATAGTGGCTAGTTTAGTGGAAGAGCTTATAAATGTGCTCACAGAGGAAGAAAAAGTATACAGAACACTCGCTGCAAATGGGGAGAAGAAACGTCAGATAATCATAGATGCCGATATCCCTGCGCTTGAAGCACTGACTGATTTGGATCAGCAGGCAGGCGATGAGCTTCTTATTATGAGCAATAAGCAGGTTTCACTTCTCACAGATATTGCCAATGTACTGGGCAAATCAGATGAGAAGATGACAGTCACAAGGCTGATTGGATATCTCGGTACACAGCCGGATATTCAGGCGAAGCTTACGGCAGCGCGCGACAGTCTGATTGAAGCAGCTGCACAGATGAAAGAAATCAACGATTTAAACTCACAATTACTTGCTCAGGCAATAGAGCTTACAGAGTTTGACATCACCCTGTTCAAGAGCATGAAACAGGCGCCGGAGACCGCCAATTATGACAGAAATGCATATAACACAGGCGATATCTTAGGCAGCAGCGGTTTTGATGCAAAGCAATAATCATTAACCGGGAGGACAGGAACATGGCAAATGGATTCGGAAGTTTTTACGTAGGTAGTTCCGGACTTAAAAACTCGCAGAATGCTCTTAATACAACAGCAAACAACATGGCCAATGTCAATACGACAGGCTATGTGCGCCAGCAGGTAAGATTTTCAGACAAACATTATATCACCAGAAATAACCCTACAGCAGGCACCAACATCCAGCAGAGCGGACTGGGTGTTTCCGTATCGGATGTGGCACATGTCAGGGATATATTCTTAGATAAATCGTATAGGCAGGAGAATGGTCGAAAGGGCTTTTACTCGACACTTTACAGCACCACATCATATGTGGAGGATATCATGCAGGAGATGAACGGTGCTGAGTTTAAGGAGAGTATATCAGAGCTATGGCAGGCTTTTCAGGAGTATGGCAAGGATCCGACGAATTCGACGAATCAGAACCTTATTATCCAAAAGAGCGAGCTTTTTCTGACCAGATGCAATACGGTTTATTCTGATCTTCAGAAATACCAGTCAAATATCAACTTACAAATTAAAGACCAGGTTGACAGAATCAACGAAATCGGCGACAAGATTTATGCGCTCAACCTTGAGATTCAAAAGACAGAGTCAGGCGGTGTAGAGACTGCCATGACAGCGCGCGATGCCAGGGACAGTCTGATTGATGAGCTCGCAGGTTACGCTAAGATAGAGGCTGAGGAGGATTCCACCGGCTACGTGCGTATCAAGCTCGAGGGACAGCAGTTTGTACAGGATAACAAGTGTAACCATATAGGCCTGACCGAGGAAAAGGGTACAGGCTTTTATACACCGTACTGGCCTCATATTACTACACAGGAGAGCTATATGCCGGTGTTTAGCGACGTTGCGCTGCCGTCAGCGCTGGCTGAAAGAGTCGGCTGCACGCAGACCACCAACATAGCAACCAGCCTGAATAATGATATAGGAAGCCTGAAGGCACTCCTTGTATCAAGAGGCTCAGAGTATGGCACCTATGATTTCATGAGCGAGGAGAATTACAGTAGGGTGGAGGACAATGTGGTCATGGAGACACAGGCCGAGATATCATATCTGGCGCGAAACATCATGATGGCCATGAACGATATATTTTGTCCGAATACCACATACACAGCGGCAGACGGTACCACATACACGGTTTTGGATACGGCAAACTGCTCGGTAGGAGCTGATGGCAGCCTGCCACCGCATGAGCTCTTTGCAAGAGAAGGATATGACCGTTACACGCAGATGGAAATAGATGGCAAACAGTTTTATGTATACAATGATGAGACAAAGGCTAACAACTCATCATGGTACAAGCTTGGAAATGTTTCAGTAAATCCAAAGCTTGCAGCGCAGGTGACACTGATGCCGTCATACAAGCAGGACGGATCCGCAAATTATGGTCTTGCAGACCAGATTACAAAGGCGTGGTCAGCAGAGAATCTATACATCAACCCAAAGGATACGTCGAAGTGCAATTTTGAGGGATATTATGACAAGATAATCTCGCATCTCGGAACAAACGGCAGCATATATAAGGCGTCATCAGACACTATGACATCGACAGCAGCGGCCATAGACAACCAGAGAAACCAGATAATGGGTGTGTCGAGTGACGAGGAGCTGACAAACATGATCAAGTATCAGTCAGCATACAACGCATCAAGCCGTTTTATCACTGTAATCAGTCAGATGACTGAGCTCATAGTACAGCTCATATAGTTTTAGGATACGACAAGAGAGTATGAACAGGAGGAGTCGATATGGCTTCAACATTTTTTGGATTACATATAGGGTCAAGCGCTCTGAGCTCATTTCAGGTAGCGACCAATACAACTGCAAACAACATAGCCAATGTCAAGACGACCGGATACACCAGGCAGGAGGCTACCCTGCAGGCAAAGGATGCCATAAATGTCACAGCCCGCTACGGAAGCGTCGGCACAGGTGTTACAGTCACCTCAATCAAACAGCAGCGTGACCTGTACTACGACAATAAATACTGGGAAAACAATTCCTGCTATGGACGCTATGAGCAGAAGCTGTATTACATGGAACAGATTCAGAACTACTTTAAGGATAACGGCTCATCGGTTAAGGGCTTTTCGAGTGTTTTTTCACAGATGTTTTCAGACCTTGATACACTGCGCAGCAAGCCGTCCGACAAGACAGTGAGAAATCAGTTTATCAGCAGTGCACAGAGTCTTTGTACATATTTCAACCAGATGAGTGACAATCTCTCAAAGCTGCAGGATGACTGCAACGAAGAAATCAGAAACAACGTAGACAAAATCAATTCAATCAGTGAGAAAATTTCACTGTTAAATAAGGAGATTAACCAGATAGAGACAGGAACCGGTGTCGAGGCCGGCTCACTTAGGGATGAGAGGGCGAATCTCATCGACAGCCTGTCCAAGATTGTTAATGTATCTTATAATGAGACAGAGGTGCAAAACACCAATGGAGACAACTTGGGCGGCACAAATTTCTCGCTCTATATAAATGGAGAGAAGGTTGTGGAGGGCAAGGATTACCGAAAGCTCATCTGTGAGTCGTCAAAGACGAAAAACAATCAGACAGACAACGACGATCTGTATAAAATATATTGGGAAGATACTAAGATGGAGTTTTCCGCGACAGCCGGAACCGCAGGGGGAAGCCTGAAAGCTCTCTTTGAGGTGAGAGACGGTGATAATCTGGAGAATTTCAAGGGTAAGGTCACAAAGGCTGATTCGTATTCGCTCACAGTGGAGAATATATCAATAGACAATATAAAATCACTCAATCTGCCGGACAAGGACGGCAAAATCACTGTAAATAATATCAGCTACAGCTATGACAGCTGGGAGGCACAGGTGGATGCGCAGGGCAATATCAAGTCTGTAACATTTAATCTGAGCAAGGACAAGGCCATAGCAGACCCTGAAAAGACTGTGGCAGAGGGATATCTTTTAAATGCGGGCTCTGCAATAAATGCGAGGGGAATCCCTTACTATATGACACAGCTCAACGAGTTTGTCAGAAATTTTTCAGAGATGTTCAATCAGATAGAGAGCAAAGGACAGAATCTGAATGGGGATACACCACCTACATTTTTTGAAGCAATCACAAACACAGCCAAGGTATATGATTTCTCGGAATCAGAGGCTTACAGCAAGCTGCCTGATGGACAGACTGCCACAATAAACAGCAGCTCCAACACGTATTACAGGATGACAGCGGCCAATTTCTCCGTAAACAAGGATGTGATGAACGATGTATCGCTTTTTGCGACTTCCACAGACTATGTCAAGACAGATTCATGTGATATAGTTGATGAGTTAAAGAAGCTGCAGTCGGAGAAAACAGTATACAGAGGCGATAAAGCGGAATCATTCCTTGAGACAATCATCTCCAATGTGTCAGTGGATACGGAAAAGGCAGAGACCTACAACAAGCTCTATAGCAATCTGGAGCAGACTATTGCAAACCAAAGAACATCGGTATCAGGTGTGGATGAGGATGAGGAGGCATTAAACCTCGTGAAGTTCCAGTATTCATACAATATGGCATCTAAAATCATATCGGTTATGAACCAGATGCTTGATAAGCTCATAAACGATACGGGCGTGGCATAGAAGCGGGAGGCATAATATGAGAATCACAAACAATATGATAATGGGAAATACCAAGACAAATATCAATTCAACAAAGGTTTTGGTGGACAAATACAATACCCAGATGACTACTCAAAAGAAGATATCCAAGGCATCAGAGGATCCGGTTATCGCAATCAGATCGCTTCGCTTGTCGACCAGCCTGTCGCATCTTGACCAGTACAAGGACAACAATATCCCGGATGCTTCTTCGTGGATGGATGTCACACAGACAGCCCTTAGCAACATGAAATCACTCCTCACAGATATCCGTACACAGTGTGTAAACGGCTCTACAGATACGCTCACAGCTGATGTCAGAAACACTATATTACAGCAGCTTACAGCGCTGTCAGAGCAGGTGTATACAGAGGGCAATGCAGACTACGCAGGAAGAACGGTATTTACGGGCTACCGCACATCATCAAAGCTCACATTCCAGAAGGACACAAAGAGCACATATCAGATAACACAGGAGTTTTCTGCCGCTGATTTGTCAGAGAAGCGGTATTATACAAATGGCGTGACTGTTCCAAATAGTATAAATGCGGCAACACCTGACTGTACCACAGATGTCACAGAGCACAGCTTCCAGAGAATCCGTCTGGGCTACGGTAATACGACAGACGATGTGAAGCTTTCTATCGATGGAAAAGAGCTGACACAGGGCACAGATTATACTGTATACAAGAGTGTGTCTGATTTTGACCCATCAAAGCTCTCTGCTGATGATACGGCATATATACAGGAAACCGGTGAATTTGTTTTTGGTAAAAATGTAGCTGCTTCAATTAAGAATAATGACAAGAAGCTGTCTGTCACATATGTAAAGACAGGCTTTGACAGCAGTGATGCTAGACCTGAGTATTATTACAACTGCAAGGATATTACAAATGCTGTGACACTCGATGCAGGTGGCAATGTACCTCATGATGCAGCAGGAGATATCATATACTCAGATCCATCAAAGGTAGTGGATTTTAAGTTTTCAAGTCAGGAAATCAAATACACAGTGGCAAACAGCACCGATATCACTGTCAATACACAGGCGAAGGACGTCATGGATACAGGCATCAAGCGCGATGTGGATGAGTTGATTGATGTAGTGCAGAATGCTGTCAATGCTCACGACAAGGTCTCACAGATAAAGAAGATGATGCAGCAACAGCAGTACTCTGACAAGGATTCACAGGCAAAGCTTAAGACATATTTAGAGGCTGCAGAGCAGGAGGCTGACTATGCCGACAACAATTTGCAAAAGACCTACAGCCAGTACATCACACGCTTTGATGATCATTTGAATAAGGTAAATCTGGCACTCACCAATTCGGGAAGCACAAAGAGCCGCCTCACACTCATCAAGAACAGAGTTGATGAGCAGCAGACGACCATAGAGGAGCTTAAATCGACCAATGAGGATAGGGATATTTCTGATATAATCATTGATTTTTACGCTATGTACAATGCATATCAGTCCAGTCTGACAGCGGCATCAAAGGCAAACTCACAGACATTGCTTGATTATCTGTAAGGATTTTAAAAACGGTACACAGCTACCGGATTATATAACGCTCGCGGAGCGGGCGAAAAGGAGGAAGCCATGAGGGCAAAAACGAGAATATTTGGGGAAATTGACATCCCACAGGACAAAATCATCACAATGGAGAAAGGGATGATAGGCTTTTCGGAGCTGAAAAACTACACTCTGATATACAATTCGGAGAAGGAGAATGATAAGAAGTCTATCATGTGGCTTCAGTCGATGGATGATGGAGACATTGCATTTCCTGTCATGACACCGGATATCATCATGCCGGACTACAAGCCGACGGTCAACGAGGAGCTTCTTGCACCTCTTGGAGATCTGAATGAGGAGAATATGTATGTGATCGTCACTGTAAATGTGCCTAGCGACATCACAAAGATTGCCTGCAATTTAAAGGCTCCTATTGTGGTCAATACCGACAGCAACAAAGCAGCACAGCTTATAGTTGAGGATGACTACAAGGTGCACTTCCCGATTTATGACATCATAAAAGGGAAAAAGGAAAGGGCGGGTGAATAGTATGCTGGCTCTTACAAGAAAAAAGGGTGAATCTCTGGTGATTAATAATGACATCGAGATTACTATTCTGGAAATCAGAGGCGACCAGATTAAGCTCGGTGTAAGTGCACCGAAGGAGGTGCCGATTTACCGCAAGGAGGTTTATACGCAGATACAGCAGGAGAACAGGAAATCTGCGGATGCACAGAATGCACAGGCTCTCAAGGAGCTGTTTGGATAGCTTAAGACAGAGAGTTATATGTCGAAAGTTGCGACCGAAACCAATTGAATGAGAGTTCTATCAAGGCTATAATTGAACCAGTACAGCGATATAACTTTTTTCGCAGTGCTGGTTCTTTTCGATGTGCCAAAAGCGTATAGCGAATAAAATATAATTTCAGACAGGAGGACTTCAATTTGGAGAAAGTACGTTACATGATTTCCGATGCGGCAGCTGCCGTGGATGTGGAGACTCATGTGTTGCGTTACTGGGAGGATGAGCTGGGACTTGATGTGCCTAGAAATGAACTTGGTCACAGATACTATACGAGAGACAATATAAAACAGTTTTTGAGGATAAAGGAGCTTAAGGAGAAAGGGTATCAGCTTCGCGCAATCCGTGATATGCTTCATTCGGATGCACCAGGTGAGCCATTAAATCCACCGAATCCTGCGGTTATGGAAAAATCCGTGCAGCCTGTAAATTACACGAATATCACAAATCAGACGGTGAAACAGGAGATGTCAGGGTATAAGCCGGCATATCACGATGAACTGCCGGGATACAATCATACATATCGAAGCCGCACGGCAGATGAGCGTATGGATGAGTTTCGCGAGCTGATGAGCAATATCGTGGGGAGAGCTATAGCACTTAACAATGAGGAGCTGAGTCAGCAGATATCCACTGATGTGCAGGAGCGGATATTAAAGGAAATGAACTATCTGATGCGCGAACAGGACAGCGCGCAGGAGGAGAGATATAAAAAGCTGGACGCTGCCATACGCGGAAATCTGCGTAGAAAGGGGCTTTTTTCAAGGAAAAGGAATGCGGACATGCCTGCAGATACAAAAATAAGCGCTGCAGACACCAAGGGAAAGAAGGGGCGCGACAAGACGCATACGCATGAGCTTAATCCGGTGAGACTGTAGAGCATGCATGACAACGCTTACACTATAAAAATAATTACTGCAAAAAACGCTTACAGTATAAAAATGATTACAATACAAAGACGATTACAACATAAAAAAGACGACCCATAACAGGTCGTCTTTCTTTCTTACAGTATGCTAAAAATTAGCCCTGGCTGATTGCTCCAGTTGGGCAAACACCAGCACATGTACCACAATCGAGACAAGAATCTGCATCGATTACGTACTGTGAATCACCAGCAGAGATAGCTCCTACTGGGCACTCACCAGCACATGTACCACAGCTAACGCATGAATCAGAAATTACGTATGCCATAATGAAATCCTCCTTATAAAATAATGATCATTATTCGCCGTTATTGGCTTATCTGCATTGTAGTACAAAACACAGAATAATGCAATGCCAAATAAAATTGTACTTACTTTTACACAATCTTATATAAAAATTACTAAATATTGAGTAAAACTTGAAATGCTATTGTTACTATTGTATAATAAATAGAAAACAATTCAGAACCTCCGAGAACAAAAGCTGATACATCATGTTTACATGTAAGCAGCAGATGTTCCTGCTTTCGAGGTGGCTCTGAAGTGTTACAATAAAAACACATGATTATTTAGAAAAACTGGTGTTTGCACATGGTATATTACTGTAGTATGTGCGGTGAGGATATAAAATGGAAACAAAAATTATAAAAATAGATCAGGACAATTTAGACCATAAGCTCATGCAGGAGGCAGGTGATTTGATTGCAGCCGGTGAGCTTGTAGCGTTTCCGACAGAGACAGTGTATGGGCTTGGCGGTGATGCTTTAGATCCGGAGGCATCAAAGAAGATATACAGTGCAAAGGGGCGTCCGTCGGACAATCCGCTTATTGTACACATATCAGATTTTTCGGATTTGGAGCGCATCGCAAAGACAGTGCCGGAGGATGCAAGGAAGCTTTCGGATGCTTTCTGGCCGGGACCTCTTACAATGATAGTGGAGAAGGGCGATGCAGTGCCTTATGCCACAACAGGTGGCATGGACACGGTGGCTGTGCGCATGCCGAATCATCCTATAGCGCTTGATCTCATAAGAAGAAGCGGCTGTCTTATCGCGGCGCCAAGCGCCAATACATCCGGCAGACCTAGCCCTACAGAGGCTGCACATGTGGCTGAGGATCTAAGCGGCAAAATAGCCATGATTATAGACGGAGGACCGGTTGGCATAGGAATAGAGTCCACCATCATTGACCTGACAGAGGATACACCTATGGTGCTGCGCCCGGGCTATATCACACCACAGATGCTTTCAAAGGTATTAGGCAAAGAGGTTATCGTAGATCCGGGAATCATAGCGGCAGATGACACGAGAAAGCCAAAGGCACCCGGCATGAAGTACAAGCACTATGCGCCAAAGGCTGACATGGTCATCGTGGACGGTACGAGAAAGCATGTGATTGCAAAGATAAATGAGCTTGTGGCTTCGCACAGGGATGATGGCAAAAAGATAGCAGTCATTGCGACAGAGGAGACAAAGCAGTTTTACGATGCAGATGTTGTCCTGTCGATGGGAAGCAGGGCGGATGAGGATTCGATAGCCCATGAGCTTTACCGTATATTAAGGGACTGTGATGAGCTCGATGTGGATGTGATTTTCTCGGAGAGCTTCTCCACACCACGTATAGGACAGGCCATCATGAACCGTATGCTAAAGGCGGCAGGTCATCAGGTGATAGACACACATGTGAAGTATGACAAAATCATTTTTGTCGCACAGACCGGCACATGCAGGGAGCAGATGGCAAAGGGCATCATGAACGACTTTGTACTCAAGGTGCCGATGGAGATTGAGGCGAGAGGACTTGTTGTCCAGTTTCCGGAGCCGGTCAATCAGAAGGCAGAGGCAGTGCTCATAAGCAATGGCATTTCCACGGAGGGCATGGTGTCAACGCAGCTTGAGGAATCGGATATCACGGAGAGTACTATGGTATTTACCATGGAGTCATCACAGCGCGAGCGCATTATAGAAAGCTTTGCCGATATCGACCCGGAGCAGGTCTTTGTGCTTTCACAGTATGTGGGCGATGAGCTTGAGATACTGGATCCTTATGGCGGCACACTTCAAAGCTATGGACTGTGCTATGAAAGCCTCAGGGCTACGCTTAAGAAGCTGGTAAAGCGCTTAAATGCAAATACATAAAAGACAAACAAATATAACACAATATAAGACAAAGGAGAACAAATATTATGGGTAAGGTAGTAGTTATGGATCATCCGCTGATTCAGCACAAGATTGGAATTATGAGAAGAACCGACACAGGTTCAAAGGATTTCAGAACACTTGTCAGCGAGGTTGCGATGCTTGAGTGCTACGAGGCAACAAGAGATCTGGAGCTTACAGATGTGGAGATTGAGACTCCTATCTGTAAGGCCACTGTAAAGGAATTAAAGGGCAAAAAGCTTGCAGTTGTTCCTATCTTAAGAGCCGGACTTGGTATGGTGGAGGGCATGCTTGAGCTCATCCCTGCCGCAAAGGTTGGACACATCGGCATGTATCGTGACCCGGAGACAGCAGAGCCTATCGAGTACTATTGCAAGCTTCCGGCAGACTGCGCAAACAGAGAGGTATTTGTGGTAGATCCGATGCTCGCAACAGGTGGTTCAGCAGTGGCAGCACTTGATATGCTCAAAAAGCGCGGTGTGAAAAACATCCACTTTATGTGCATAATTGCAGCTCCTGAGGGAGTAAAGAGACTCACAGAGGAACATCCTGATGTGGATGTATATATAGGAGCGCTCGATGATCATCTCAATGAGCACAAATATATTGTGCCGGGACTCGGAGATGCAGGAGACAGAATTTTCGGAACCAAGTAATAAAATGTGTGATAGACCATATTGAATGGAGGTGTATATATGGGAGCTTCGGAAAAGAGAAAGGATTATATCTCATGGGATGAGTATTTTATGGGCATAGCGATGCTTTCAGGCATGCGCTCGAAGGATCCGAATACCCAGGTGGGTGCGTGCATAGTGGACCCGGAGCACAAGATACTCTCCATGGGCTATAACGGCTTTCCTCTTGGCTGCTCAGATGATGAGTTCACCTGGGCCAGAGAGGGAGAGGATAACAAGTATTTCTATTCTACACACAGCGAGCTCAATGCCATCTTAAACTACAGGGGCGGAAGCCTTGAGGGAGCGACCATATATGTCACCCTGTTTCCGTGCAATGAGTGCGCTAAGGCAATCATACAGTCCGGCATCAGGGAAGTAGTCTACGACTGTGACAAATACGAGGGCACGGCCAGCGTGACAGCTTCAAAGAGGATGCTGAGGGCAGCGGGGGTTACAATTCGCAGGTATGAGCACACAGGCCGTGAGGTGACGCTTGTGCTGTAGCACTTGTGGTGTACACAGAGACTTTTGACATGGGAGCATTCGTTGTGGATAGTGATAATACTGCAATTGTTATGTCAAATTGACGTGATTTAACATGAAACGCATGTATTTTTTATGCATTTTACACATAAAAATGTAGACAAAAGCAATAAAAATGATATAATAATTTGTATATGAAAAGAGATAATAAGAAAGAGGTAATGAATGCACTTATCATGGTTTTCCAGTTTGGAATCAACATGATTGTGCCGATATTTCTCTGCACACTGGCCGGTGTGTGGATTGGGAAAAAGACCGGAGCGGACTGGGTAACTGTTCCATTGTTTTTCATTGGAGCGTTTGCGGGGGCAAACAATATATACCGCATGGTTCAAAAATTCCTGAAGTCAGAGGATGATGGCAGAGCCGTCAGACACACACCGGGCAGGCAGAGTACTACGGAAACAGAGATATCAGACAGTATTAGCAGGGTAGAGAAGGATGTTAAAAAGAATAAATGATGCATTGCCGGGACTTGTATTTGGGATAGTTTTTTACGGGATTGTTGTGCAGCTTATTGGGGTATGGTTTGTCACAGACAAAATTTCATATTCTATCGGCTTATGGTATGGGATAGCGATAGCTGTTGGTATGGCTGTCAATATCGCCACAGTCATATATGACGCGACCGCCATATATGGACAAAAGGATGCCAATCGCAGGATCGTAGCAAAATCACTTTTAAGGTATATTGTTGTTGCGGTCCTGTTATTTATATTGGGACTATTTGATTTTGGAAATCTGATAATGGCCTTTGTCGGTATGCTGGGACTCAAGATTTCAGCGTATTTACAGCCTTTATTTATGAAGGTGACAGACAGATTTTCCGGGAGAAGTGATGCATCTTCCGCCGGCGAAATGGAGACAGAGTAGCGAAACAGCAGGTAAACTTAATAAGGAGGAGGTGATAATGTGAATCAGGCGATTTTACTGGAAAGTAACGCAGACAATATCGACTTTATGATCCATGGTATTTTTTCGATAAAGGTATTCGGTCAGGAGGTCTGGATTACCACATCGCATGCCTGTATCCTCATAGTGATGGCCATTATGGTCATATTCGCTATAGTGGCAAACAGGAAGCTTAAAAAAGCAAAGGAAGTACCGGACGGCTTTCAGAATATCATCGAGCTCATCGTAGAGATGCTCGACAAGATGGTTGAGGGAACCATGGGTAAGTGGGCTCCGAGGTTTGTAAACTACATCAGCACGATTTTTATATTTATACTGATGAGTAATATCTCAGGCTTGTTTGGCTTAAGACCACCGACAGCCGACTACGGAACCACACTGGCGCTTGCACTTATTACATTTTTCATGATCAGATTCAATAAGGCTAAGCATCAAAGCGCAAAGGATATCTGGACCGGTATGTGTTCACCACTGCCGCCGTGGCTGCCTATATGGGCGCCAATCAACATTATCAGTGAGATTGCAATTCCTATCTCATTATCATTGCGTTTGTTCGCCAATGTGTTGTCAGGAACTGTTATCATGGCGCTGGTATATGGTCTGCTAAGGTTTATAGCCATAGCGTGGCCGTCAGTACTGCATGTATACTTTGATTTGTTCTCAGGAGCAATTCAGACATATGTATTCTGTATGCTGACAATGACATACGTTACACAGGCATGTGAGACGGATGAGTAAAACTATAAGATGTATTTTTAGGAGGATTCAATTATGGATATCAATGGACAGGATTTAATCAGAGCATGCTCAGCAATCGGTGCAGGTTTGGCAGTTATCGCCGGAATCGGACCTGGTGTTGGACAGGGTATCGCAGCAGGACATGGTGCAGCAGCCGTAGGACGTAACCCGGGAGCAAGAGGACAGATTATGTCAACCATGCTTTTAGGACAGGCGGTTGCAGAGACAACAGGTCTTTATGGTCTCGTTGTTGCATTACTTTTACTTTTCGTTCATCCGCTCGGATAGTATATTACGGTTTGCCGCAGAGGATTACCGTGCGGCGATACAGCCAACGGAAAGGAGAGTAAAAGTTGTTAGCACAGGGATATACATTTTTGTTTAATCTGGATGCGCAGTTGCTCTTTGATACAGTACTTTTGGCAGTTGCAGTATTTTTCCTTTTCATGCTGATGTCGTATCTGCTTTTCAACCCTGCAAGGAAGCTGTTAAAGGACAGGCAGGACAGGATAGAAAGCGATATAAACACAGCTGTTGCCGACAAGGAAAGTGCCGCAGCACTAAAGGCAGAGTATGAGGGAAAGCTTAAGGATATCGATAAAGAGGCCGAGGCTATTCTCACAGAGGCGAGACAGAAGGCGCTTAAAAACCAGAACAAGATTGTGGATGATGCAAAGGAAGAGGCTTCACGCATCATAAAGAGAGCCAGAGAAGAGGCAGAGCTTGAGAAGAAGCATGCCATGGATGATATGAAGCAGGAGATGATACAGATAGCATCGCTTATGGCACAAAAGGCTGTCGCAGCTTCGATCACCACAGACATTCAGGATACACTCGTTGAAGAGACACTTAAGGAAATGGGAGAATCAACATGGCTAAGCTAGTATCTAAGGTATACGGTGATGCATTGTTTGAGGCTGCCCTTGAGGACAACAGGCTATCCAGCCTGTCTGACGAGGTAACAGCAGTAAAGGAAATCATTGCTGCAAATGATGACCTCTCAAAGCTGATGGATCATCCGCAGATTGATAAAGAAGAAAAGGTCAGAATCATCGAAGAAATATTTGGGGGAAGAGTTTCAGCGGAGCTGGTAGGGCTTATGAGGATGATTATAGAAAAGAATCACTACAAAGAGCTTACCTTAGTTTTCGACTACTTTCTTGACAGAGTCAAGGAGTACCAAAATATCGGAACAGCATATGTCACATCTGCATTTGAGCTTTCAAAGGAGCAGAAGCTTGCTGTGGAGAAACGACTTCTTGACACGACAAAATACGTGAAATTTGAGATGCATTTTGAGGTGGATACCGCGCTCATAGGCGGTATGAAAATCAGAATCGGGGACAGAGTGGTGGATTCATCTGTCAGCAGCAGATTAGAAAGACTCACCCGCGATTTGACAAAAATACAATTGAAAGTAGGTGAATGCGCTCCATGAATCTAAAGCCGGAAGAAATCAGCTCAGTAATAAAGGAGCAGATTAAAAGATACGCTTCCCAGCTCGAAGTCGCTGATGTAGGAACAGTCATTCAGGTGGCAGACGGAATCGCACGTATTCATGGTCTTGAGAATGCGATGCAGGGAGAGCTTTTGGAATTTCCAGGGGAAGTATATGGAATGGTATTAAACCTCGAGGAGGACAATGTCGGTGCTGTTTTACTTGGACAGCAGCGCAATATCAACGAGGGAGATACAGTTAAGACCACAGGACGAGTGGTAGAGGTGCCGGTAGGCGATGCGATGCTCGGCCGAGTAGTAAATGCGCTCGGACAGCCAATCGACGGAAAGGGACCTATCCAGTCGGACAAATATCGTCAGATAGAGAGAGTAGCATCGGGAGTTATCTCGAGAAAGTCAGTAGATACACCGCTTCAGACCGGTATAAAGGCTATTGACTCAATGGTTCCTATCGGACGAGGACAAAGAGAGCTTATTATCGGAGACAGACAGACCGGAAAGACGGCTATCGCGATAGATACCATAATCAACCAGAAGGGACAGGGTGTGAAATGTATCTATGTAGCCATCGGTCAGAAGGCTTCTACGGTTGCATCCATAGTAAATGAGCTCGAGGAGTTCGGAGCCATGAGCTACACGACAGTAGTGGCTGCGACAGCATCAGAGCTTGCACCGTTACAGTATATCGCACCATACTCAGGCTGCGCTATAGGCGAGGAATGGATGGAAAACGGACAGGATGTGCTCATAGTTTACGATGATCTGAGTAAGCATGCAGCAGCATACCGTACGCTGTCGCTCCTTTTAAAGAGAGCGCCCGGACGAGAGGCTTATCCGGGAGATGTTTTCTATCTCCATTCAAGGCTTCTGGAGAGAGCAGCGAGACTGTCAGACAAGCTGGGTGGAGGTTCACTCACAGCCCTTCCTATCATTGAGACACAGGCGGGTGATGTATCGGCATATATCCCGACCAATGTTATCTCAATCACAGACGGTCAGATATATCTCGAGACAGAGATGTTCAACGCTGGCTTCAGACCTGCCATAAATGCAGGACTTTCAGTTTCACGAGTTGGAGGCTCGGCACAGATAAAGGCAATGAAAAAGATTGCAGCACCTATCCGAGTAGAGCTGGCTCAGTACAGAGAGCTTGCAGCGTTCTCACAGTTTGGCTCAGAGCTTGATGCAAGCACCGCAGAGCAGCTCGCACAGGGAGCACGAATCAAGGAGATTTTAAAGCAACCGCAGTACAAGCCGATGCCTGTAGAGAAGCAGGTTATCATAATATACGCTGCGACAAAGAAGTATCTTATCGATATCAAAATCGAGGATATTTTAAGATTTGAGGCAGAGCTGTTTGATTTCATTGATACCAGATATCCTGAGATTCCTGAAGCAATCAGGGAGAAAAAGGTGATGGACGATGATACGGAGCAGGCACTTATAAAGGCAATCGAGGAATGCAAAAAGCAGTTCCGTTAGACGGTTGGATATTAGTAGAAGGCAGGTGGTAAAATGGCTTCGATGCGAGACATAAAGCGCAGAAAAAGCAGTATTACAAGTACTCAGCAGATCACAAAGGCCATGAAGCTCGTTTCTACCGTCAAGCTGCAAAAGGCGAGAGCACATGCGGAGGCAACAGATCCGTATTTCAACTATATGTACAGGACAGTAAGCTCGATGCTTGCAAAGAGCGGCAATCTGGAGCACCCATACTTAAAGGCCGGTGATTCGCCAAGGAAGGCGGTAGTTGTTTTGACATCAAACCGCGGACTGGCAGGCGGATACAACAGCAATATAGTAAAGCTCATCACACACGGGGACTTCAAAAAAGAAGAGCTCGACATATACGCTGTGGGAGCAAAGGGTGAGGAGCTGCTTACGTCAAAGGGCTATCATATAGTTGAGAGTGCACCGGAGATGATGGAGGACCCGACCTACGAGGATGCTGCGGCACTTTGCAAAAGAGTGTTAAAGGCATTTACAGACGGTCAGGTGGGGGAAATTTATCTCGCATATACCCATTTCAAAAACACAGTTACACAGGAGGCAAAGCTCATAAAGCTTTTGCCGGTGGAGCTGGATGAGAGTGTGGCAGATGAGAAAGAGGACTCCAATATTCTCATGAATTTTGAACCGAATCCGGAGGAGGCTTTGGAGCTTATTATTCCAAAATATGTGACAAGCCTGTTTTACGGAGCACTGGTGGAGTCATTTGCCAGTGAAAACGGAGCCAGAATGCAGGCGATGGATTCTGCTACGAGCAATGCAGAGGATATGATCAGTGATCTGACATTGAAATATAACAGAGCGCGTCAGGGCTCAATCACGCAGGAGCTTACAGAGATAATTGCAGGAGCTAATGCGATAGAGTGATACATGCATATCCGGTCATGGGAAGGCAGGCATGTGTGTCTGTGAATGGCCAAAAAGGCGAGTGTATCATATGAATTAAAAAAGAAGGAGAAACTATAAATGGCAGATAAAAATGTAGGTAAAATCATACAGGTTATCAGTGCCGTTCTGGATATCAAGTTTTCAGATGGTAATCTGCCTGAGATAAACGATGCAGTCGAGGTGCCGCTGAAAAACGGCGGAAAGCTGGTCGTTGAGGTTGCACAGCATCTGGGCGACGATACAGTCAGATGTATCGCCATGGGACCTACTGATGGTCTCGTCCGCGGCATGGACGCTATCGCAACAGGAGCACCTATTTCTGTGCCGGTGGGGGAGAATACACTTGGAAGAATGTTCAATGTGCTCGGAGAGCCTATCGACGAGGTTGAGCCTCCACAGACAGAGGAGAAATGGGCAATCCACAGACCTGCGCCTAGCTTTGAGGAGCAGGCTACATCGCAGGAGATGCTTGAGACAGGAATAAAGGTTGTAGATTTGCTCTGCCCATACCAGAAGGGTGGAAAAATCGGACTCTTCGGAGGTGCCGGAGTAGGAAAGACGGTGCTCATCCAGGAGCTTATCCACAACATCGCTACACAGCATGGTGGATATTCAGTATTTACCGGTGTAGGAGAGCGTACACGAGAGGGAAATGACCTGTACTACGAGATGAAGGAGTCAGGTGTTATCGACAAGACCACCATGGTGTTCGGACAGATGAACGAGCCACCTGGAGCACGTATGAGAGTTGCCCTGGCAGGACTTACGATGGCAGAGTATTTCCGTGACAGAGGCGGCAAGGATGTGCTTCTCTTTGTGGACAATATCTTCCGTTTCACACAGGCAGGTTCAGAGGTATCAGCACTTTTAGGACGTATGCCTTCAGCCGTTGGTTACCAGCCGACACTGCAGACAGAGATGGGAGCTCTTCAGGAGCGTATCACATCAACAAAGAACGGTTCAATCACATCGGTTCAGGCCGTATATGTGCCTGCAGATGACCTTACAGACCCGGCACCGGCGACTACCTTCGCACATCTCGATGCCACGACAGTACTTGAGCGTTCTATCGCAGAGCTTGGTATTTATCCGGCTGTAGACCCGCTGGCATCCACATCGCGTATCCTTGATCCGCGTATCGTGGGACAGGAGCATTTTGAGGTGGCACACGCTGTCCAGGAGATACTCCAGAAGTACAAGGAGCTGCAGGATATCATCGCAATCCTCGGTATGGATGAGCTCTCAGAGGAGGATAAGCTTGTAGTAAGCCGTGCACGTAAGGTGCAGCGTTTCCTGTCACAGCCGTTCTTCGTAGCAGGACAGTTTACAGGACTCGAGGGCAAATATGTGCCTATCGCCGAGACCATCAGAGGCTTTAAGGAGATACTCGAAGGAAAGCATGATGATGTACCGGAGAGCTATTTCTTAAACGTTGGAAGCATAGATGAAGTCCGTGCCAAGATGCAGTAATGTGAGGTGATTTCATGGCAGATAACATTTTTGACATAGAAATAATCACACCGGACAGGGTGTTCTACAAGGGAGAGACAGATTTCCTCGAGTTCAATACCCAAAACGGAGAGATTGGGGTATACAAAAACCATATACCGCTCACGACAGTGCTTGCACCGGGAATCGTGACTATTCATAATGGCGATGAGGAGAAAATAGCCGCAATCCATTCAGGCTTTGCGGAAATACTTGGAGACAAGGTCACATTTCTCGCAGAGCTTGCAGAGTGGCCTGATGAGATAGACATAGACCGCGCACAGGCCGCAAAGGAGCGGGCAGAGCAGCGCCTTTCAAATCACACAGCAGAGATTGATGTGAAGAGAGCAGAGTTTGCACTCAGGAAGGCACTTATCAGAATAGATGTGGCACATCATATGTAATTATAAAATCCCGGAATCTGCAGGTAAGCGGATTTCCGGGATTTTTAATTTTTTATAATAGTATCATTGTGGTATAATTGAGACATGTAAATCGAAGTTTGTAAGGAACAGAAATTTTGAAGTTTATGGAGAGATCACGGGCTTTTTGAGAAGCAGATAGAATATTTTGAGAAAAACCAATATGGACAGCAATATAAAATTTTTTATAAGAAGACGGTAAAGTATTTTTCTCTTTCCAATCCGGCTGATAGGCATAGTTTCCCCGAAAGATATGATATTCTTTCGGGGAAATTTTTAGAAAATTATTTTTTTATGTAAAAAATGAAACATGGTCATGTCCTGACACGGTGGGATTTGCGGAACTGCTGTGGCGATTCATGAAAATTTTTCTGGAAGGACTGCGAAAAATAGCTGGTAGAGGAAAACCCGATACATCCGGCAATCTCTTCGATGCTGTGATTGGTTGTGAGCAGCAGGTCACGCGCAGACGCTAGCCGAACTTCGTTCAGGTAAGCGATGGGAGATTTCCCGTACAGCTCTGTAAAACGGTGTGAAAGGTAATATTTTGAGAGACTGCAGTTTTCGGCAAGCGAATCCAGAGAGATCATGCTCTGGTAATTGTGCTCGATAAAGCGTTTTACCTTGTGGCATTCGTGGCTGCTGTTCTGCGCATCCACCACTTCATAGGATACATGGTCTTTCCGGCAGAAATATAAAATTAAAATATCCAGATAATGCTGGCAGATCTCTGCGTAGCGGTCCTGTTTGTTATGCATTTCCCGCAGGATATTTTCAAAACACTGGCGGATAAAAGGCGAGTTTGCAGAAGCCGGGACATGAATGTATTCCGGTTCTTTGTCAGTATTCAGTTTTAATCCTTCCACCCCGAGCACATAATAATCCAGTGGATTTTCCGGATCGGAAAACTCTGTGTGTGTTACCTGTGCACCGATCACGACAAGGCTGTTTGAGGAGACAGGAAGAGATTCATTTTCAATCAGCATGCGTCCGGTGCCGTCTTTAATAAAGAAGATTTCCGTAAAATGATGGCTGTGGGGAAACGAAGTCCAGTCATTTTCAAATTTGGATGCTGATATGGAAAGCAGGCGGAAATGGATTTCCGGCTGTACCTCATTATCCAGATTAAATTTGCGGTTACTCATGGAAAATACACTCCTTTCATGTCATAATTGCAATGATTTCCTAGTTAAAATGGAACGATGTTGTACTAAGTATACAATGAAAAAAACAAAATAACAAGATTTTTAAAATAAAGCAAGAATTATAAAATATAGAGCAATATATGGATAGGAAAAAGAGATGGCGTACTATATAATAACAAATGTAGGGAAGGAAACATAAGAACTTATAGTAAAAAATAACAAAAATGGGAGGTTACTATGAAGAAAAAAATTTTATGTACAATGATGAGTATGGTAATGGTAGCATCTTTATTTGCAGGGTGCGGTACAGATTCAGGAACGGAGAATTCTGCGTCAGATAACAGCAAGACAGAAGAAACTGGACAGACAACATCAGATGATCCATATGCAGCTTATGCTGGAACAACAATCAGTGTAGCTGCGATTGAGACAGGTTATGGTTCGCAAATGTGGCAGGAAGTGACAGATGCATTTACAGAAGAAACCGGAATTCAGGTAGAACTTACAACAGATAAAAAATTGGAGGATGTAATAGGACCATCCATGCAGGGAGGCGAATACCCGGATGTTATTCATCTGGCCACGGGACGTGAAGCTGCGTTAACGGAACAGTTTATTAAGGGAAATATGATTACTGACATTACAGATGTCTTATCTATGAAAGTTCCGGGAGAAGATAAACTTGTTTCAGAGAAGATTGCAGGAGGATTTACAGATACATCATTGACGAATCCTTATGGTGATGGAAAGACATATCTTGCACCAATGTTTTATTCCCCATGTGGTCTGTTTTATAATGCAGGTCTTTTAGAAGAAAAAGGATGGGATGTTCCAACAACCTGGGATGAAATGTGGGAACTTGGAGATAAAGCAAAAGAAGAGGGAATTTATTTATTTACATATCCGACAACAGGATATTTTGATGCATTTTTCTATGCATTAATGTATGCCGCAGGCGGACCTGAATTCTTTGATAAGGCTACAAATTATGAAGAAGGTATCTGGGAAACACCAGAAGCACAGACATGTTTTGATATTGTTGCAAAGTTAGCTGAGTACACAAATCCTATTACACCGGCACAGGCAAATGATCAGGATTTTACACAGAACCAGCAGTTGGTACTTGATAATAAGGCAATTTTCATGCCAAATGGAACCTGGATTGTCGGTGAAATGGCAGATGCTCCTCGTGCAGATGGATTTAAGTGGGGTATGACAGCTCTTCCGGCGGTAAAAGCGGGAGGAGACAGTTATAGTTATACATGGTTTGAACAGGCATGGATTCCTTCTGGTGCAGAACATCAGGATGCAGCAAAATTATTTATCTCATATTTATACAGTGATAAAGCATGTGAAATTTTTGCAAAAGCAGGAGCTATTCAGCCGGTATTAGGAATTGCAGATAAATTAGAAGGTGATAATGTCATGTTTTATTCTATCTATGATAATGGAGCAAAGGCAGCCATGGGCAATTTTGCATCATTTGAAGCAATTCCGGGTATTGAAGTACGTACTGTATTCTTTGACCCTGTAAACTCTTTGGTATCAGGAGATATGACAGAGCAGGAGTGGATTGATGGAATTATTTCGGCAAGTGACCAGATGCGGGCAAATTTGAAATAAGAGTTTTTAGTTTTCCTTAATGCTATAGTGGTAAAAATGAGTCGGCGGACAGGATTTTTGTCCGCCGAATTTTAAATAGTACGGTTTGTTTGAAAGGAACGTGAAAGTATGAAAAAAGCCAGAGGACGAAGCGGTTTTTTGGTGGTATGCATAGCACCAGCAGTAATTTTATTTTTTGTGTTTATGATATTGCCTACCTTAAATGTATTCCGGATGTCGTTATTTGAAAAAGGTGCATATTCACCGAATGAAACATTTGTTGGCCTGAAAAATTTTAAAACATTAATATCGGATACTAATTTTATAAGATCCATGCAAAACATGATTTTACTTATTGTTGTTGTTACAATAGTTACCTTTGCATTTGCACTTGTTTTTGCAGGCATTCTGTCAAGAGAAAAAATCAGGGGACAGAATTTTTTCCGTATTATTTTTTATATTCCCAATATTTTATCGGTTGTAGTAATTGCAGGTATTTTTTCTGCAATTTATAAGCCGGAGAACGGAATGCTAAACAGTATTATCGGACTGTTTCATAAAATGGAGAACCCGATTTTGTGGAAAGGTGAATCGCTTGTGATCGTCAGTCTTATTATTGCAATGATCTGGCAGGCGATTGGTTACTATATGGTCATGTACATGGCATCTATGGCGAGTGTGCCGAAAAGCCTGTATGAAAGTGCCGGATTAGATGGTGCAGGCAGGCTCGTTCAGTTTTTTCAGATTACAATTCCGTTGATCTGGACTAATATTCGTACAACATTAACATTTTTTATTATTTCTACTATTAATATGGCATTTCTTTTTGTAAAAGCTATGACTTCAGGTGGTCCAAACGGAGCTTCTGAAGTGTCACTAAGCTATATGTATGGACAGAAGGATGCCGGATTATATGGATACAGTATGGCAATAGGTGTTGTAATATTTATTTTCTCGTTTGCATTGTCTGCACTTGTAAATAAAGTTACAGAGCGTGAACCACTGGAGTTTTAAGGAGAGAAAATATGAGAGAGAAAAATAATCCGAATTCTGCGGAACGGTTGTATAAATTTTTTATCTATTTAGTTTTAATAATGCTTGCAGTCAGTATTATTATTCCGGTGGCATGGGTGTTTATGGCATCCATTAAGCAAAATAAAGAGTTTTATGGAAATCCGTGGACTTTGCCGAAGGGTTTTTATTTTCAGAACTTTATTGATGCCTGGAATACAGCAAAAATGGGAGATTACATGTTAAACTCCGTATTGGTTACAGCTTTGGCACTTGTAATTCTTTTAATTGTTGCACTGCCGGCAGCTTACTGTTTGTCACGTTTTAAATTTAAAGGAAGCAAATTTTTAAATGCGGCTTTTATGGGTGGTCTTTTTATTAACGTGAATTATATTGTTGTTCCAATTTTTTTGATGCTGCGAGATGGGGACAATTGGCTGAAATCAGTAATTGGGAAAAGTTTTCTGTTAAATAATCTGGTCATACTTGCAATCGTATATGCTGCGACAGCACTTCCGTTTACAATTTATCTGTTGTCAGGGTATTTTTCAACATTGGCACATGATTATGAAGAGGCGGCATATATTGATGGAGCAGGTTATAGTACAACGATGTGGAAAATTATTTTCCCAATGGCAAAACCATCTATTATTACAGTAATCTTGTTTAATTTTCTTTCTTTTTGGAATGACTGTTGGTGGTTTAAAGGGTTTATGAGAAGGGAGATTAAAATGGAATTTGGGAAAAAGCATACAAAATGCAGAATAATTTTAATGGCAGCTCTTTTTATTGCCGGAATAAGCCTGTCTGTTTTTGGATGGGGTATGACAGGAAAAATGACAGGTTTAGGAATTATGCTTATTGGAATTATCTGTTTATTAATGGCATTGTGGATTTATAATTGCCCTTTTGCAGAAAAGAAGAAAAGAAAGTAATTATATGGATGAAATAGAGTGAGGAAGAAAAATGAGTGAGAAAAATACAGGCCGTGTCACAATTCCTACAAATCTGGACGTTGTTCCAGAAACAATTGAATTAATGAAACGCTGGGGTGCGGATGCAATCCGCGACTGTGACGGAACAGAATTCCCGGAAGAGCTGACAAAGACCGGGGCAAAGATTTATGCAACTTACTACACCACGAGAAAAGATAATGAGTGGGCGAAGGCAAACCCGGATGAGGTGCAGCAGTGTTATATTATGAGTGGATTTTATACGGCTGTTGAAAGCGAACTGCAAATTCCTTTGATGAAGGGGATTTCGGAGGAGTTAATGCAGGTCAATACAAGAGATGATATTAAACGATGGTGGGAAGTCATTGACCGTTCCACAGGTCAGGTGGTATCGACAGCGCAGTGGGAATACAACGGGGAGTCAGGGTGTGTCTGTATTCATGAGGCAGAACCATTTCATGAATATACTGTAAGCTTTCTGGCGTACATTATCTGGGATCCGGTACATATGTATAATGCAGTGACAAATGACTGGAAGGATTTTGAACATCAGATTACATTTGACGTAAGACAGCCGAAAACACATAAATATTCCATGGAGCGTCTGCGCAAGTTCTGCGCAGAGCATCCATATGTCAATGTCATCCGCTATACGACGTTTTTCCACCAGTTTACATTAATGTTCGACGAACTAAAGAGGGAGAAATATGTGGACTGGTATGGTTATTCCGCATCAGTAAGCCCTTATATTTTAGAACAGTTTGAAAAAGAAGCTGGCTATAAATTCCGCCCGGAATATATTATCGATCAGGGATATTATAATAACCAGTACCGTGTGCCGAGCAAAGAATATAAGGATTTTCTGGCATTCCAGCGCAGGGAAGTTGCAAAGCTTGCAAAAGAGATGGTTGACATCACACATGAATGCGGCAAAGAGGCAATGATGTTTTTGGGGGATCACTGGATCGGAACAGAACCATTCATGGAAGAGTTTGCAACGATCGGTCTTGACGCAGTGGTAGGAAGCGTTGGAAACGGAAGTACACTTCGTCTGATCTCTGATATTGAAGGTGTAAAATATACAGAAGGAAGATTCCTTCCATACTTTTTCCCGGACACCTTCCATGAGGGCGGAGATCCTGTCAAGGAAGCAAAGGAAAACTGGGTGACAGCACGCCGTGCCATCTTAAGAAAACCAATCGACCGTATCGGATATGGCGGATATTTAAAGCTTGCATTAGATTTCCCGGAGTTTTTGGACTATGTGGAGAGCGTGTGCAATGAATTCCGTGAACTGTATGAGAATGCAAAAGGAACAACACCGTACTGTGTGAAGAAGGTTGCTGTTTTAAATAGTTGGGGCAAAATCCGAAGCTGGGGCTGTCATATGGTACACCATGCTCTATATCAGAAACAGAATTACAGTTATGCGGGAATTATCGAGGCATTAAGCGGAGCACCGTTTGATGTAAAATTTATTTCCTTTGATGATATTTTAAAAGATAAGAACATATTAAAGGATATTGATGTCATTATCAATGTCGGGGACGGGGATACGGCACACACTGGAGGGGCAGTCTGGGAGAACCCGGTTATTTCCGCAGCCATTCGTGAATTTGTTTATCAGGGTGGAGGCTTTATCGGTGTTGGGGAACCGGCAGGACACCAGTATCAGGGACATTATCTGCAGCTTGCCGATTTAATTGGTGTGGAAAAAGAAACCGGATTTACCTTAAATTACGACAAGTATAACTGGGAAGAACACAAAAATCATTTTATTCTCGCGGATACGACAAAGCCGGTCGACTTCGGAGAGGGCAAGAAGAACATGTTTGCCTATGAGGGAACAGAAATTCTTGCGCAGAGGGATAAAGAGGTGCAGATGGCAGTCAATGAATTTGGCGAGGGCCGCTCGGTTTATATCAGCGGACTGCCTTATAGTTTTGAGAACAGCAGAATTCTTTATCGGAGTATTTTGTGGAGTACACATGGCGAAAGTTTATTACATCAGTGGTTTAGTACAAATTTCAATGTGGAAGTACATGCATATGTAAAAAATGGCAAATTCTGTGTTGTAAATAATACCTACGAGCCACAGAATACGGTTATCTATCGCGGAGATGGAAGCAGTTTTGCGTTGAAAATGGAGGCAAATGAGATTAAATGGTACGCTGTTTAATCAGGAGATATAAAGAGAGAATGCGGAAGATTTTCATAATGTCATAGGGAATCGTATAGAAAAGATTATGAAAGTAAGATATGCATTTCAGGAGCTGGAAAATCTGCCGGAGGGATTTGAAGTTCCGGCCGGAAGAGTAAAGCCATGGGGAACTGCGCATGCAATTTTAAGCTGTAAAGATATGATTGACGGACCATTTGCAGTGATTAATGCAGACGACTATTATGGAAGAGAAGCATTTAAGCAGATTTATGATTATCTGAGTGTGCATGAAGATAATGAAAAGTATCAGTATGCAATGGTAGGGTATCAGTTGAAAAATATTTTGACGGAGAATGGAAGTGTGGCAAGAGGTGTCTGTGATATTGATAGTAATGGAAAACTTGTCAGTGTAACAGAACATACAACGATTGTAAAACGTGGAGATAATGCTGCATATACGGAAGATGATGGAAAAAGTTATACGGATTTGGCAGGAGATACGATTGTTTCCATGAATTTATGGGGATTTAGCAAGGGATTTTTGTCAGAGATTGCGTATGGATTTCGTGATTTTCTGCAGGAGGGTCTGCAACATAATCCACTGAAATGTGAATATTATCTTCCGTCGGTCGTCAGCAGACTGTTAGATAGCAATAAAGCAGGAGTAAAAGTTCTTCTTACAACAGAAAAGTGGTATGGAGTTACCTACAGGGGAGATAAACCAATGGTTATGACAGCATTGAAAAAGCTGGAAGAGAATAATTTTTATCCAAAACAGCTCTGCGGAAAATTAGAAGCGGCTGCAAACTTCTGTTTTGAAGGTGTATATAAAGAAGAAATTCCATGGGGAAATGGACATATTAATGATACTTACCGTGTTACATTTGAAAATGAACAAGGAGTAAAAAAGCATTATATTTTACAGCAGATGAACAAGAGTATCTTTAAAAACCCGGTTGAATTAATGGAAAATATCGTTGGAGTCACTGAATTTTTAAAAAGAAAAATTTCAGCTAACGGTGGAAATCCAGAGAGGGAGACATTAAATGTCATTCCGGCAAAAGACGGGAAACCCTATTATGTGGACTCAGAAGGTGAGTATTGGAGAGCTTATGTATTCATTGAAAATACCGTAAGCTATGATTTGATAGATAATCCTGAAATACTTTATGAGGGCGGTCTGGCATTTGGCAGATTTCAAAGTATGTTAGCGGATTATCCGGCGAAAACACTTCATGAGACAATTCCGGGATTTCATGATACCAGAGAAAGATTTGAGACATTCAAAAAGGCAGTGGAAGAGGATGTGTGATTGACCTGGACACTGTAATGCCGGGGGCGGCCATGAATGATTTTGGAGATGCAGTGCGGATTGGAGCAAGTACAGCATTAGAGGATGAACAAAATCTGGATAAAGTGTGGTGCGATTTAGAGCTTTTTGAAGCATGTGCGAAGGGCTTTATTGAGGGCTGTGGTGGAAAACTTTCACAGGAAGAGATAAAGCTGCTTCCGATGGGCGCTAGGCTTATGACCTATGAATGTGGAATGAGGTTTCTTATGGATTATATTCAGGGAGACATTTATTTTAAAATTCACAGACCGGGGCAGAATTTGGATCGGGCAAGGACACAGTTTAAACTTGTCTCTGATATGGAACATAAGTGGAAAGTAATGGAGAATATTGTGAAGAAGTATATGTAAGACAAAACAGTGGCATTGACAATTTCCAATGCAATCAAGGCGTCAGTTCCGGAAATACCGGACTGACGCCTTGATTGCATTAAACGTTTGTATTTGATTCTTCTTCGCCCCAGAAATCTACAGGTTCATAATCCTGCAGTTTGGCCAGAAAACCTTTTTCTGCGAGTTCATTTTGAATATCATCTAAAATATCTTCGGATTCAGCTTCAATTGTATGGTAATGATAACCACCGGTTACATTCTTAAGAAGGCTGGAACTTCCGGTAGAGAGTCCTTCTAAAAATTTCTTGACATCGCGTCTTGTATGGATATTCATATCTGCCCGGACAACACCATAAACCACAGCGCAGTCTTTTCAAGTACAACTTAAAAACAGGATCATTGCTTAGAAGTAAATATAATCATTCTCGTCCACATATTTACCACAATGTGGACAATATCGATTACAACCTGTTTTAAGAAAACTACCACAATGAGGACATCTTCTGAACACAGCAATAAAAATTATCGTTCCAACAAGTTCCACTAACCCGGCTCCTAATATTATCAATCCTATCATAGTTCCTGTGCAAATACCTATGATCACAAGAAGTAAACCTATGACCGTAAATATAACGGATAATCTTGTCACAATTTTAAGTGGAATACGGTGCATTTCAATCATCTCCATTCTCCCAATTCTGTGGTGTATATCCTTTATAGAACCATTTGTTTAAGCAGAAAAACTCAAAATTAAATCCGTGATATCAGAAATTGTATCTGATAAAGTGCCATTAATAGTGTATGACTCGGTATCCTGATAGATAGTTAATTGACAACATAATATTTCCTTAAAAATATATTTAATTCTATAATAGTATATTTGTATAGAAAAAGCAATAGAATTGGTGCAATTGGTGTGAACTGCAAAATATTGGCTTCAAACGACAGAACAAAAAGAGAGGGAAGAACAGCATTTTTATGTATATATGATATAATGAAAGCAGTATATTAGAAAAATGGTGAAAATAAATATGAGTATTCCCTTTATGGTTATATTTGTGTGTGCATGGTATTTTAAAATGTTGATCCCAATGTTGATTTGGTGTGTGATGTTTTTAATACTTCGGAATTATATTGGAGGATATCATGCAAAAACGCATTTCCGATGTATTTTATATAGTAGTGTTTATGGAGTTATAGCAATGTATGGAATAATCTGGTTGGCGGTTGTTCCCCTGACAATAAAATTGATTGTATGTGGAGGCCTGTTATTGATTAATATTTTTACAGGACCTGTCATTCATGATGAAAACTTGAAAGGTTATAAGAGAAACTATTGTAAAATCGGTGTTGTCATATTAGCAGGTGGAGTAGTTTGTGCGGTATTTTTAAACCTTGGCAATACAAAATTAGGGAATGCTGTTTTTATGGGGATAATTTCTGCCGAGTTTTTATATGGAAAAGATTTGTTAATAAATGGGAAAAAGATAAAGATAAAGATGTATAATGAGATGAATTAGGAGAAAAATGAGAATGAAAAAATATCTTGGAACAATTTTTTTAATATTTGGTTTTTTGGAAATTATAGTATTGAGTGCAATTTCAACTTTTGACAGGGTAATGTATGAAGATACAAATCATTTTATTGGATTTATAAATAATTATGGGTTGTGGCCATTTCTAATAGGTTCTGTAATAGTACTATTTTGCGGAGTGGTTTTGATAGTGTTAGAATATAGTAAAAGATAGTGAAATAGGCTATGTGATAAAAGATGAGACATAAAATAAGCTCTCCCATGATTTAATTTATCATAGAAGACCTTAATAGTGTTTATTTTACAGAGATTTTATCATAGGCTCTTATTTTATCTTTCACTATGTATATTTTTCTAAGGTTTTTCCCCAGGCATCACTGCCACATGAAAAATGATAAAAATACCAATTATGACCGGAATTAAAAGCATGCTTACAACCGCATATGTTGTGCTGTATCCTGCATCATGATATCTTTTGATAATAAGAGAAATCAGATATAACCAGCGTAATACAACAAAAAAATCATAAAGAATCATAAAGAATACCCAGCGTCCTTCATGATTTACCGTTCTGGTATTTATCACGGTAGAATTCTGTTCATCTACAGATACATCCACTACTTTTTCACTGTGCGGAGTCATAATTGTTAATAATTCACCTGTTCCTGTTAAAAACAAACAACAAATTAATGCAATAAAGAAATAACCTCTGCCTATTTTTTTAACTTTAAGATTCCATGGCTGCATATAATCCTCCGCTCCTTACTTGCTGCAGATTCATTTTACTTTATTGTAAAAAATAATTGATGTATCTTACGATGATTTTTTATCAGTGTAACACCTGCCACATATAAAACCACGGAAAACAAAATACACTTTAACACATGATCAAAAACATCCCACCAGATAATCCCATCATATTGAAACAGAAAGATATTCAGACCGCCTAAAATTTTTCCATTTGTAAAATATTCTGCACATACATAAACAAAAGGAGCATTAAGGTCCAGTTACTGTTTGACAGGCAGCCTATAAGGAAAAAAGCTGCCGAGGAAAAACAATCTCTGCCATAATACAGACCAGTACGGTAATGTCTGCTTTTTCAAAAAGAAAATACATACTTAACAGCATATAGGCTCCGGACAGTATCATGTACTTGAATGTCAGATACAGATTCATCCTTAACACAAAAAGCTTATAAAAAGGGATGTCCATTTCATACAGCAGCGCAGTCTGGTGGTCCCCATACTCCTGCTTGTTTGATATTGCTCCTGCCGAACTATAACAATTACAAAGTTTTTACGGTATATCCGTAATTTTTTAATTGTTCATAGACTTGACTATTCTGGGGAGCATAGATAATTCCAGTAAAATTTCCAAAAGTGAATATTCCATTCTGGAGTTTGGACGTAACTGTTATGAAAATGTAGCATATTTTAATTTTGAAACCAATCCAAAATTAAATGAAACTTTTGCTGAAAATATCAGTCCTGATTATTTGATTCCGATTTTATCCCATATTGCTGGGCAGACAATTATAAGAGAAAAAACATTGATTGTATTTGATGAGGTACAGCTTTGCGAGCGGGCATTGACTTCTTTGAAATATTTTTGTGAGGAATGCTCCGGAATATCACATTATTGTGGCGGGCAGTCTGCTCGGTGTGGCAGTCAACAGGACCAGGTTTTCTTTTCCGGTCGGCAAGGTAGACATGAAAACGCTGTATCCTATGGATATGGAAGAATTTATGCTTGCCATGGGTGAAGAGCAGCTTGTGGAATTGATTAAAAAGTGTTTTCAGACAGACTCTCCGATGCTTGCAGCTCTACATGATGCAGCCATGCAGCTTTATCGGCAGTATCTGGTTGTAGGGGGAATTCCGGAATGTGTTATGCAATTTATACAGACAAAGGATTATATTCTTGTGCGGAATACACAAAATACAATTCTGGCAAGTTACCTCAATGATATGAGTAAATATAACAACCTGAATGAAATAAAAAAAACGCGGCTGGCTTATGATAATATTACCGTTCAGTTATCAAAGAAAAATACAGGATTTCAATATAAGATGATCAAAAAAGGCGGGCGGGCTTCCGAATTTGAGAATGCAATTGAGTGGCTCTGCCTGTCGGGGATTGTATCACAGGTATACAAAGTGGAGCAGATTAAAAAGCCATTGGAAAACTATCGGGATATTGATGCATTTAAAATTTATGTGTCGGATCTGGGACTGCTCTGTGCAAAAAAAGAATTGATGGCAAACGACATACTTTATATGGTGAAAGAACTGGATGATTTCAAAGGTGGCATGACGGAAAATTATGTCAATGTACAGTTATCCATCAATGGATACCACACATATTATTGGGAATCTGCGCGCGGTGCGGAAATTGATTTTGTCATTCAGCGGGAGGGAAAACTGATCCCGATTGAAGTAAAATCTGCTGACAATACAAGAGCGAAAAGTTTAAAGGTTTATATGGATACGTACCAGCCGGCCTATGCGATCAAACTTTCGGCAAAAATTTTGCGTTTGAGGATCATAAAAAATAGTGCCGCTGTATGCTGCATTTTGTATTTGATAAGCGCATAATCACATTAATATCTGGTTGCACAATTGTCATGAAAGTATGTCAAATTTTGTGGAATGGGAAAACTATAAGTAAAAGAATGATGCCCGCAAATTTTGTCTATGGAACAAATATAAAGACCCAGAACTTGCAGTTAAAGGCGCGCCCAAAACAAAATGTACGCAATGAAAGATGGGGCTATATAATCAAAATTTATCTGAAGGATATTGTTGTGGTTCCTGTGCAAATAAAATAAGTTGGAAAGATACCGTCGTGGTATCTATGCCAATAAAATTTATGTAAAAGATACCATTGTGGTACCTATATACTGAAAATTTAACATTCAGATACCGGAAAGTCTACATGAATCAAAAAATGCTTCTCCAGGTACTACTTTTTCAAAAAAACGGTACCTGAAAAAGCATTTTTTACTATATAGGTGACATTCCCTAGTTTCAAACATTAAAATTTCGGAAAACCGTCACCTAAAACCTTAATTTTTCATCTATACATACCAGGCCTTATCGTCAAGTGATTTAACTAGGTGTCTTTTTTCTTATTTCAGTTTATGGGATTCGCGTATTCTTTCGAAGAGTCTCTTTAACTGCAATAAACATAAAAACACCCGAGAACAAAGAGTACCATATTTGCTACATTCATACATTGCACCATCGAAAGATGGGTCACATAGTTTAACATGCAATTATTATGAAAAAATGATAAAAAATTATGTCGCTTTCTGTACAGAATTTTGCACCTTGCTCCAACTTTTCCATAGATCATTGGATGTATAAATTACCGTTTTCAATCCATGATTTGTTGCTATTTGTAGTGTGAGAACCCAGATGTTTCTTTTGTCATCCTTTTGGATAGATACACCATTCACATAGTTGCTGCCTTTCAAATTATCGATTTCATAGGGAGTCCATGTTTTACCGGCATCATTTGTAATATACGCATAAGTATCCTCACCGTGGTAACTTGTGAGAATCATTCCGTTTGATTTATTTCTAAAAGCCATATCTGCCGGATAATTCTGTATATCAGTTGATAGGTCTTTTACAGGTGTGTAAGTGTGACCGCTATCTTTTGTTGTCCATAACATTTTACCCATTATTCCGGCACCCGGATCAGAACAATACAGGAGATATCCATGTCTGGCATCCGTAAAACTTATGTATACAGCATTTGGTCCGCCATAGGATTCATAAGATAATGAAGAAAGTTTTTCTATTTTTCCACTGTTTGTGCAACAAATTACGGAAATTTTATTGTCAACGGAAAAGTATGCAACGTATACCAGATCTTTGGTAACTGTATATAAATCAGGTGTTTCATTCGAATTTTTATCTAAATCCGGTATTGAGTAAATAATTTTATTGCCAAATGTGATTTTGTTGCCGGATGCGCTCCAAATATCAGATGCATGATTTTTAAATTTTTTTGTTTCCGAAACTTGGGATTCTGTATTTCCTTTCACATTACCACATGAGGAAAGAAAACAAACGCATATACATAATAGGAACATCCATATGGCAGATTTATAATGAAATTTACCATGCCCCAATAGAAGTAATGGATGTTGCCACATCTTTATCAAATAAAATTCCCCCTACTGTAATTTGAGATTGTTGTTTTATATTATAATCTGAAAAGGTTGTCCCATATCCCCAGTTAGAAGCATTTGCGACCCATGTTTTACTAACAATTCCAGCTGTTTTTAATTTTTTACATACAAGTGTAGAACCATACACACCTACAGAATATCCAGCTGAATTACACGTACTTTGTAAAACTTTAAAATGCTTTTTTATATTTGCATCTATCTGTGATTCAGATGCATCATAGTCAACGGCAAAATATATTGTACTGGATGGCTGTCCATGTGCTTTGGCTTGATTGATAGCATCGATAGCATCTGTTTCAGCTATTGATGCATTAAATTTTGAATATGCGTTATGTAAATTTTCATAAACTACAACAAGCTTTAAGTCTGATTTAATAATTGAAGATGATTCTGCTACGGACATTCTTTTAGAATTTCCACTTTTGGAATAATATCTTACAACAAAAGAGTAACCTTGGCTTTTAATTGTGTCAAGAATTTTTGTTACATTACTCGTGGTATCTAATCCTTTTATTGCCATATTTTATAGCTCCTTTCGTAAGTTAATTGGTTTTTTAGGTTCATACATGAGGCTAAGACAGTTTGTAGTCGCTTTTTTTTTAGCAATTTTACAAATTGTATTTTTCAAAACCCCTATTGTATTCTTTTTATTCTTAATCATTGGATTCCTTTCGTGTAAATAGTTAATTGACAACATGATATCTTCCGGAATATATATTTGATTTTACAATAGCATATTTGTATAAAAAAACAATAGAATTGGTGCGAAATACAAAATATTGGCTTCAAACGACAATTAAATCAAGAACTCAATTTTCTTTTTATTCTGCACTTATGTTATAATTTATACAGGAAGGTAGATTGTATATATTTAAATGATGTGTATTTAAAAGCCTGCAAATAAAAAGTCAAGGCTAAATTGAAGAACATTGAAAATTTTATACAGGTTGAAAATTAGGTATCAAAATAAGACCACCACACCAGTGCTGATCTGAAAATCATAATGATGATTAGGATTCTGGAAGAGACGAAAGATATTCTTTCACTCGTCCATAATAGATTCTTAGAAACTTGTTGGCACCTGCCGTCATATAGACATAGTAAGGCTTACCTTGTGCTCGCTTCTTGTCGATGAACTGATACACAGGATCATCCTGTGGTTGTGTTTTTATTAAGACGTCCATTACCTGAAATAAAGTCTTTCTAAGATCGATCAGAGGAACCTCGTTTGGAAGTTGGAACACTTTTTTGTTCATAACTTCCCGATTCATTA